>Ga0209075_1003209_pt1 | contig 13778 bp, 12 predicted proteins | sample Stecom2011_FD_187523 | JGI IMG/M metagenome (GOLD analysis project Ga0209075, IMG submission 187523) | Agricultural soil microbial communities from Utah to study Nitrogen management - Steer compost 2011 (SPAdes) (version 2) | ecosystem: Environmental > Terrestrial > Soil > Agricultural land... | reverse complement strand
GGAGACAATAACCCTTTGACTTCATCCATTATTCCTTTTTTTTTCTTTTGATTGAGCACGAGAAAGTCTAACAATTGCTCGTCATCGAGCAGTTGTTTACAAAGCACAACCGACTGTTTGAAAAGAAGTTGTTTTTCCTTACGGTTTAAAGTTGTTAAACAGCTTATTGGATGTAATCTTGCCAACTCTATTCTTTCTTTTAAGTTTCCAACTTCAGGGTAGTTCCAAGAAATTAAATTCAAGCCAACACATTTACCATATTGCAAAGCATCTGGAGAAAAACGCGTATTGGTATAAATCCATCCTTGGTTGTATTTTTTATTCTTGCTTGTATCGTGTAGGTATTTTCTATTGATGTCCTCAAACCTTGCATATATATACAAAGGCACTTGAACACTGCAATAGTTCTTTGGTGAAGTGTGAAACTTACATTCCACCAAATAGCGCTCTTGATCTTTCTCCGCAATTACATCAACCTCATGGGCTACGCAGTTTCCTTCTACAACTACCCCAACAGTTGTCTTAAAGCCTTGAAAACTCAATACCTCAGCAATAAATCGCTCAAAAGGATAGCCACTAGGACCAAGCTCGAAGATTGCTTTCTTTAGCTTGTAACGTGCCGCAGTAGGTCGAGAGTGTTGCTTCAGCATTTGAAATGCTTTGTTGTATATTTTTTGAGAATTTAAACCTTCCTCCAAAATTTCAAACACCGCTTCAATAATGTTATTAGCAATCTCATCATTCGCACCAGCCCTTTGTAGGGAGCTGCGCAATTTACTTTCATTAAAACCCTCTAACTCACCAGAAGATTTTTGAATGCTAATCCCATTGCCATTGTTCATTATGCTATTAATTTTTGCTAGCCAACTCAAGCTTTACTACACCGCAGCGAAGCATTGCACTCCCAAACAGTGGGTTGTATATTTCAGTTTTATCGCTCAACCAATAACCGCCTTTGTTGCCTTCATACATCGGACAGTATTGAAGGTATAGTGTTCTATCTATTCCAACTTGCTTAAGTATATTTCGAAATGTATCAGTCATTTCTTCAAAAATTGCACGTTGCTTTTTAATGTCAGATACAGCCATTTTATCAGCCATTTTATTAAATTGATCCAAGGAATTGTAAAGCTCATTATCTGTATTATCCCCTGAAGTCGTAATGTTTTTTGCAGCAGTACTTAACTGCTTAACAGCCTTTGTAGCTGCAGCCTCATCATCATTCACCAAAGCGTCTTTCAAAACCAAATAAGCATCAACCAAATCCCCTACTTCTTTAGATTCTGTTGCACTAAAATGCTCTACTTTATGTTTTTTCTCTTCTTGGTTTTCTGTTGAATCGCTTTCCTTTTGCTGACTACTACCACAGGCCATAAAGGTAATGGCTAACAACAATGTCATTCCAAAAATCAATTGCTTTTTTAAGTTTCTCATATTATTTAATTCTAAGTTTTATAGCCTTACTTACAGTCAAATCAATAATTTATAATAAATCAACCTTAACTAAGTCTTTCTTTTTTTATCAAAGATATCAAAATAGCACAGATATAGCTATTCCTTAAAAAGTAAAAAAAGAAGCTTAACCATAATGCGTGAAGAACACTATATACTGCCATTAAGCAAAGCTGCTTATGTTATGAAACATTTGCAACATAAGTAATAGAAAGCGTAAAAACCTCGAAGGGATGACATTATAAATATGGCTAAACCATATCATTCTAGATCTTAGATAGAAGACAAAGTGATTAAAGATAGTAAGCCTCTTGATATAATCTTATGAAGAACAATTACTTTTGAATTTATTTCTTTCCTCCTCCCTTGATTACTTCTAGGCTTTCCTGCTTAAATCGCTATAGAATCAACAAATACTTAAAAAGCTTAAAGTGCTGTAATTTTATAACTCCCAGCCTCAGCAACTATAGCTTGTAGTTCTGATATATCGAGCATACCAACAAGCTTTAAGCTAGCTTGTGGTTCTTCTAACTGAATGTTAGCCTCTGAAATTTCCTCAGCACTTTCCAGATGTTTTTTCACGCTTGCTACACAGTTTCCGCAAGTCATTCCTTCAATTTTATACTTTTTAATCATCGCCTTTTGTTTTATCTGACAATACAACAAATTCTCGACTGGGAAGTTCTAAAACATCCATCAATTTATCAATCATTTTATCGCCATAAGCCATATACAGTAAGCTAAAGTTATCTGTTCGCTCTTGTAGAGAGTTATTAGGGAAAAGTATTTCTTTAATATGGTGAATTCTCTTAGCTGCTACCGTTTGTTTTCTACGTTCTGCACGTATCATTTTGTCGGATAGTTGTTCCAACAGCTGCTTTTGTTTTTCCGCCAATGCCAATACATGTGGTTTAAGTGTAGCATCTACAGCTGCAGCATTTTCACTCAATCCTTCAAAAAATATTTGCTGTTTTTCAATTTCACTTTGTAGGGATAAGTCAAGCTTGGCATTAGACATTACCCAACTTTTAAGCAACACTCCTTCTTCAAGAAACAATTGAGCTGCATTTAATTTCAATGCATTAAAATATTTCTTTGTCTTTCCATCCATCCAAAGTGCTGAGTTTCGCAAAAACAATACAGGCAATGGAGTTTTAAAATACTCAAAAGTACTTTTCAACTGAAACCAGTAAGCAAGTTCTCCTCCCCCGCCAATGTAGGCAAGGTTTGGCAAAATAACCTCTTGGTATAAAGGTCGAAGCAAAACATTGGGACTAAATCGCTCAGGGTGATTTTCTAAAATGTCAAGAAACTCTCTCTCAGAAAACTTCAGTTCAGTTTCGTGTATAAAAAATGTATCCCCTTCTTTTACAATTCTTTTTCTACTTCCTTCTTCTAAATAAAAGAGATTAATACTTCTTGGATTGACCTGAATTTTATAATGTTTTCCCAACTGTTCATTCTGCTCAGCTACCAATTTCGAAGATATTTCTTCTTTCAGTTCAGCTTTTAGTTGAGGAATAAACAATTGTTTTAATTGAACATCATCTCCATCTAAAATTAGCAAGCCATGATCTTGAAAAAGCTCATGAACCAAATAGCGAGTCGCATCGCTAAGGTTCTCATGTTTTAAATATGCACTTTCAAACAAGTCCTTAAGTGCTTCAGCATTTCCAGCATAAGGTGTTAAGAGTTCTTTAAACTCTTCAAAAACACCTTGGAGTTCTGCTGTTTTCATTCTTCCTACAGCACCCTCTTGCTTGGTTTTCCATTGTATTTTTTTGCCATTAAACCTAAAGAAACTTATCTCTTCAAAATCGTGATCTTCGGTTGCCATCCAGTAGACAGGAACAAAATTTTGATCTGGGTAAGTCTTGGAAAGCTTTTGAGATAATTTAATTGTAGAAACAATTTTATAGATAAAGTACAATGGCCCAGTAAATAAATTTAACTGATGACCTGTAGTTACGGTAAATGTATTTTCAGCTACAATTGATTGAATATTGAGTGCTACAGCACCTTCTTTTTTTAGTTTTATGTTTCCTCTATCATACTGCTTAGACAAAGCAGTTGATAAAATCACTCTTTTTTCTTCAGAAAAACTCCTTTCTTGAATCGCTTGTTTAAAGGAAGCTATCTCAGCTTTATACTTATAAAATGGAGATAACTCTGGCGCATCATCAAGATAATCTAAAACTATCTTTGAGAAAAATCCGCTGTCTTTATAGTGAATACAATCTGTCTCCATTTACAAGGGTACAAGTTCGCCAAAAAGATCGAAATGCTCTGCTCGATTTATCTTAACATTTGCAAAGTCGCCCAATCTTACAAATTCTGATTTTGGGAGCAGGATTTCATTGTCAACTTCAGGAGAGTCGTGCTCTGTTCTACCAACAAAATGATCCCCCTCCACTCTATCAAACAAAACTTTATAAGTTTTACCTACCTTTTCTTGGTTGAGTTGAAAGGAAATTTCACTTTGAATTTCCATAATGCGGTTGGCGCGTTCATTTTTCACATCTTCTGGCACATCGTCTACCAAATTATAGGCATGTGTATTTTCTTCATGTGAGTAAGTGAATATACCCAAGCGCTCAAAACGAACCTCTTTTACCCATTCCTCCATTTGTCTAAAATCCTCTTCAGTTTCTCCTGGGTAGCCGGCAATCAATGTTGTTCTAATCGCAATTCCAGGAACTTCTTCTCTGAATTTTTTAAGTAATTCGTTTGTTCGTTTTTTTGTAGTTCCACGGCGCATCGATTTTAACATTCCGTCGCTAATGTGTTGTAGTGGAATATCGATATAGTTACAAATATTATCTCGCTCTCTCATTACTTTAAGAACATCTAATGGAAATCCAGATGGGAAGGCATAATGCAGTCGAATCCATTCAATACCTTCAACATCAGAAAGTTTTTCTAAAAGTTCAGCTAGATTTCTTTTGCCATATATATCAAGGCCGTAATAAGTAAGATCTTGTGCAATTAATATAAGCTCCTTAACTCCTTTTGCAGCAAGACTCTTTGCTTGTTTTACAAGTTCTTCAATTGGCGTGCTTTTATGTCCGCCACGCATGAGTGGAATCGCACAGAATGAACATGGACGATCACAACCTTCTGAAATTTTGAAATAAGCATAGTGTGAAGGTGTGGTAAGAAAGCGCTCTCCAATCAATTCTTTTTTATAATCAGCCTTTAAGGTTTTAAGCAAGCGCGGCAACTCTCCTGTTCCAAAAAAAGCATCGACGTTTGGAATTTCTCTTTCCAAATCTTCTCGGTAGCGCTGAGAAAGACATCCTGTAACATAAACCTTATCTACCAAACCATTTTCTTTGGCTTGAGAAAAATTTAAGATGGTATCAATAGATTCTTGCTTTGCATTGTCGATAAAACCACAAGTATTGATGATTACTATTTCGGCATCATTTTCATTACTCTCATGTTCAACATCAAACTTATTGGCTTTTAGTTGGCTCATCATCACTTCGGAGTCGAAGATATTTTTTGAGCAGCCAAGAGTAATGACATTGACTTTATTTTTCTTGAGTGTTTTTGTTTTCATAAATTACTTGCTCTAAATTTCGATATCTGCCTAATATGTGAGAAATAAGCTAGTTGAGATTGTAAACTAGCCAAACAAGCTATCGACGAATTCTTTTCGATTAAATACCTGTAAATGTTCCATTGATTCTCCCACACCAATATATTTCACGGGAATTTTAAATTGGTCAGATATTCCTATTACCACTCCACCTTTTGCCGTCCCGTCAAGCTTTGTAAGCGCTAGTGCGTTCACTTCAGTGGCAGCTGTAAATTGTTTGGCTTGTTCAAAAGCGTTTTGTCCTGTAGAGCCATCCAAAACCAATAAAACTTCATGTGGTGCATCGGGAATAACCTTTTGCATCACTTTTTTAATTTTTGTCAACTCATTCATAAGGTTGACTTTGTTGTGCAAGCGCCCTGCTGTATCAATAATAACTACATCGGCATCTTGTGCAACTGCAGATTGCAAGCTATCGTAAGCAACAGAAGCGGGATCTGCATTCATTCCTTGACTAACAATCGGAACACCAACGCGCTCTGACCAAATGGTTAGCTGTTCAACTGCAGCAGCCCTAAAAGTATCTGAAGCACCAAGAATCACCTTTTTACCTTGCTTCTTAAATTGATATGCCAACTTTCCAATGGTTGTTGTTTTTCCAACTCCATTTACACCAACCACCATCATTACGTAAGGCTTTTTATTAGCTGGCAAAGAAAATTCAGTATAATCCTCTGTATTGTTCTCTTCTAAAAGTGCCGCAATTTCAGCACGTAATATATCGTTGAGTTCTGCAGTATTAACATATTTATCTTTGGCAACACGCGCTTCAATTCTATCGATGATTTTCAAAGTTGTATCTACGCCAACATCTGAAGTAATTAGCACCTCCTCCAAATCATCTAATACAGCGTCATCTACTTTAGTTTTCCCAACTACAGCACGACTTAATTTTCCAAAAAAGCTCTCTTTTGTCTTACTTAAACCTTCATCAAGTGCCTTTTTTTTATCCTTAGAAAATATATTAAACATACTCATTTGTATCAATGAAAAGGGCTTCTCTCAAGATGAAAGAAGCCCTGTTATAAGTTGTATTTTAAACTTAATTACTTTTTAAAGAAATCGTCGACTCTATCTTTAGGAACCATCTCTTCTTTAAAAGTGTATTTCTTTGTTTTCTCAGACTTCACCATCTTAATTACCTTAGAGTAAGCTTTACTTTCTCCAGTTTGAAGTGTTGCGATTGACTTTTTTGCCATGCCTTTTAATTTTTATTATTTAATTTCTTTGTGAACCGTCATTTTATTCAAAATCGGGTTGTATTTTTTTATCTCCAATCTGTCTGGAGTATTTTTCCTGTTCTTAGTAGTGATATACCTAGAGGTTCCGGGTTTTCCGCTCTCTTTGTGCTCAGTGCATTCTAATATCACTTGTACTCTATTGCCTTTCTTAGCCATTTTTCCACGTTTTTATTATGGGAGTGCAAATTTAGTTAAACTTTATCTTATTTTAAAAGTAAACAGCATTTTATTTTACTCCTTTATTTTCTACATATGAGAATCAATATAGAATGTAAATGTAGTATTAATATATTTTAGATTATTATTTAACAGAATCCTTTAGTTTTGTACGCAGCTAGTCCGTACCCTTTATATTATAAGCAAATATTGAATACCGTCCAAAAAACCATATCTGATAATTTCAAAGTATTGACTCAGTTTCTGAAAAGTGCCGACTTTTCAAAAGCCATCATGGTTGGTGTAGCCCTGCTTGTTCCCATTGCATTGGGCATACTTTTAGACCAGCTAGAAATTGGACTAGCCCTTTGTTTCGGAGCTTTTTGGTGTTCTCCATCTGATGTTAACGGCAGCTTTCGGCATAAAAAGATAGGAATCTTAATTTCTGCAATACTCATTACTATCGTCAGTTTTATTGGCGGTTACCTACAGTTTAATAATTGGTATTCCCTGCCTATTATTGGATTACTCACTTTTCTTATTTCATATATTTCAATATATGGATTTAGGGCTTCCCTCATTAGCTTTTCCGGACTATTGGCTTTGGTGTTGAGTTTTGCACATGATACCGAAGATTTAGAAATCTACCAAAATGCCTTATTAATCGGCTTAGGTGGGATGTGGTATTTACTCTTGGCCATATTTTGGCATCGTTTAAAACCAAACTCACAAACTGAAGAAGCCTTGTCAAAGATATTCGAGCTTACATCAGACTTTATTAAAAATCGTGGAAAACTAATCCACTATGAGAGCGATAGAAAAAGTTTGCAAGATGAGTTGCAAAAAGTACAAGTAGAGCTCATGGAACACCATGAAACCCTTAGAGAAATACTTATTTTATCTCGAAAAAGTTCAGGAAAATCATCCTATAAAGGGAAACGACTGCTGGTTTTTGTTCAGTTGATCGACATACTGGAAACTGCTATTGCCAATCCAGTCAACTACGATAAAATGGATGCTTTCTTTAAGGAGAACCCCGATTATTTAAAAAGCTATCAAGACCTCATCTTCGAAATGGCACATCAATTAAGGCTTATAGCGACAGCTGGAAAGTCTGCAAGGCAGGTTCCAGATAATAAAAAGCTGAGCAACTGTTTAAAAAAAGTAAAAAAAGAAACTGAAAGCCTCAGGGAAAGTGAAACCTCTTATGAGAATTTCATCATGCTCCAAAATCTAATCGATTATCAAGAAAAACAATTCGAGAAACTCAGAAAAATAAAGTGGCTGCTAGGCAACCCAGACTTAAGCACCGTTGAAGCAGTTAATCATGAAGAATCAAAACGGTTTATTGTTCCTCAAGATTACGACCCTAAACTGTTGCTTACAAACCTGAGTTTTCGCTCGAATATATTCAAACACTCCATGCGCTTGGCGGTGGTTTTAATGTTTGGCTATATTGTAGGTGCTTTATTCGACTTCCAAAACCCTTACTGGATTCTGCTAACCATTATTGTAATCCTACGACCAAGTTATGGCCTAACAAAAACCCGAGCAAAAGATAGAATGATAGGCACACTGATTGGCGGAGCTATTGCAACGGCCTTGGTGCTGATGGTTCAAAATACTTATTTACTCGGAAGCTTGGGTATACTCTCGCTGATAATTGCACTTTCAATGGTTCAGAAAAACTATAAAACTGCAGCGGTTTTTATTACACTTAGTGTCGTCTTTATTTATGCTATTATCCAAGAAGATGTATTGAATGTTATTAAATTTAGAATAGTTGACACCCTGCTTGGCGCTGGTTTGTCTTTTATTGGAACCCTACTTCTTTGGCCTGTTTGGGCTTATCATGAAATAAAAGAAGACATTAAAAAGAGCGTGGTCGCAAATCGACAATTTCTCCACCAAATTACTACTTACTACCAAGAAAAAGGCAAAGTTCCTACCGCTTTAAGAGTTTCTAGAAAACAGGCTTTTTTGGAAACCTCAAACTTAAGTTCCGCTTTTCAACGCATGGCGCAAGAGCCTCAGTCTAAACAAAAAAACTTAGATAAAATATATGAATTGGTTGAACTAAACCACAACTTCCTAGCCTCGCTAGCATCATTGAGCACCTACATTCAAAGTCACCCTACTACAGAAGCTTCAGAAATGTTTAAAACTGTGACTGCAAAAGTAGATGAGAACTTAGAAAAAGCTATTCAAATAATGGAAGAGGATGCTAAAGAAATTCGCTATCAGAAAAATAACAGTAGTGCATTTTTTAAAAAACAATTAAAACTATTTAAATCGCAAAACTCTCATATACAACAATCAGAAGATAAAAAAATAGATCGAAACTACCAAGAAACACAATTGGTTTGGGAACAGCTGTATTGGCTAAATTCACTTAGTGACAATATCCTTAAACTTACTTCTAAAATTTAAGGCTTTATACTCCTTTTTTACACCTAGCAGTTAAAAATAATTCACCAAAAACCAAATGCTAAACTGTTGATTTACCCAGCTTGTCATTTATATTTTTTTATGAATTATTCAACTAAAGAAGCCAACTGAGCACTGCATTTCTAGATGATTAAAGCTACATTTGTATTTGGTCTATTATATTATAAGTATTATAAATATGAAAAACATACTTCTTGCTTTAGAACTAGATTATAAAGAGTTAACAAAAGACATGATAGCAAGTGCAAAGCAGCTTGCCAAAGCATTTGGCGCCAAATGCTGGCTTGTTCACATTGCTGCTCCTGAACCAGACTTTATGGATTATGAGGTGGGACCGCAATACATTCGAGATATGTTGGCCAAAGACCTTAAGGATATTCACAAAAATATTCAAACATTAGCAAATAGTCTTAAAGAAGATTCGATCGATGCCGAAGGACTTGTAATTCAAGGTCCAACGACTGAAATGATTATAGAGGAAGTTAAAAAACTATCCATAGACTTACTTGTTCTAGGCAATAAGAAACACGGCTTCATGTACAATGCGCTTATTGGCAGCACAACTGATGAACTAATTGACAACATTAGTGTTCCTGTACTTTTAATACCAGAAAAAAAATAAACACATCCCACTATCTAACATCTATGATTCATTCGAACGTTTTAAAGTTAGGCCTACTGTTGGGCCTCTTTTTTATTTTTCAAAACACAAATTACGGTCAAGCTCGTGAAGCCGGAAACAGCGGTATAAAAGGAAAAGTTATTGATGTAAATGGAACTGCTATTCCGTTTGCCAACATTGCAGTCTTTAGTGCTAAAGATTCTTCTTTAATTACTGGTACCGCAACAGATATGGATGGAGATTTTGAAATCTCCTTAAAAGAAGGAGAGTATTACTTAAGACTAAGCTTCCTTTCTTATAAAAACAAAACTATTCCAAACATTAAAGTTTCCAGCAAAAAGTTAAACCTCGGTAAATTAAGTATGCAGGAAGACTCAAAGCTCTTGCAAGAGGTAGAAGTGACAGCAGAGCGTAGTCAAATGGAGCTGAAATTAGACAAGCGAGTGTTTAATGTTAGCAAAGACTTGTCAAACGTTGGCTCTAATGCAGCAGAAATCCTAGACAACATTCCTTCTGTTGAAGTTGATGTAGAGGGAAATGTAAGTCTAAGAGGAAGCGAAAATGTACGGGTACTCATCGATGGTAAACCTTCTACCATAACAGCTGGTAATGTAGGTGAGGCATTGCGACAGTTTCAAGGCAACATGATTGAGAGGGTTGAAGTAATAACAAACCCATCTTCTAGGTATGATGCAGAAGGAGAGGTAGGAATAATCAACATTGTTTTAAAGAAAGAAAAAAATGCAGGTGTAAATGGTAGTGTTGAGCTTGCAGGTGGTTATCCAGATCTTTTCAATGGTTCATTTAATTTGAATTATAGAACAAAAAAATTCAACATATTTGGGTCAGCAGGAAGTAGCTACAGAAAATCGCCTGGCAGTAGCAAAAGTTTTAGAGAGTTTAACAGCCCCGATACTTCTTACATTTATAGAAGCAATACAGACCGTATCCGCGGTGGATTATCACACAACTTTAGAGTTGGAGCAGATTGGCACCTCAATGAACACAATAGTTTAACGCTTTCAACTTTTTACAGAAAATCAAATCAAAAAAACACCAGCGACCTAACTTATAGCGATTTAGATCAATACCAAGAACTCTTTCAAAAAGTAAATAGAGAGGATACAGAAAGTGAAAGAGGAGAAAACTTCGAATATTCTTTAAACTACACCAAAACATTTGACAAAGAAAATCAGAAATTTTCTGCAGATATTAAGTGGAGTGAGCGCTCAGACCTTGAAGAATCTGATATTGTTGAAAGGAACTACAGAACAGGTAGCGAATTACTTCAAGAAACACACAATAGAGAGTCAAACAAAGATTATCTTTTACAAGCAGATTATGTTCACCCTATAGGAAAGGATGGTAAAATAGAAACCGGATTTAAAGGCACTTTAAGAACCATAGAAAACAACTTTATCGTTAAAGAAAAAGCGGAGGGAAGTCAGATTTTTAACACATTGGAGATGTTTAACAATGACTTTATTTATCAGGAAAACATTTTCGCATACTATGCCATGTTCGGCAATCAACTCAACCGCTTTTCATATCAATTGGGCGTTCGTGCTGAATACTCTGATGTTCAAACAGAATTGAAAAAAAACAATGAGAAAAACAATTGGGATTATCTAGATTTCTTCCCCTCTGCACATTTCACTTATAAACTCAACGAGGAAGATGACCTTCAAATTAGCTATAGTAGAAGGATTAGTAGACCACACTTTAGACATTTGTTGCCTTTCTCAAATTTCAGCGATCAAAGGAGCTTTTGGAGAGGAAATCCAGACTTACTTCCTGAATACACTGACTCCTATGAAATTGGCTATTTAAATTATTTTGAAAAAGGATCTATTTTTTCAAGCATCTATTACCGTCATAGAAATCAAGTAATAAATCGAATAACCATAACAGATTCCAATGGAGTTAGCTCTAGGCTTCCTATCAACCTAGCGGTAGAAGATAACTTTGGAGTAGAATTGAATGGTACTTATAATTTTGCGAGAAGAAATAGCTTAAGCGTAAACTTCAACTTTTATCGCTCAATTCAAGAAGGCAATTATCAAGGAGAAAAGCTTAGCAGTGATGTTTATACATGGAACTCTAGAATAAGTTACAAACTAAGACTTCCTTATACCATAGATATGCAAGCCTCTCTTTTCTATCGTGCACCAAGGGAAACTACTCAAGGAAGTGTAAAAGCACTTTATGCAGGTGACTTGTCTCTTGCAAAGGATGTTCTTAAAGGAAATGGAACAGTTGTATTTAGTGTGAGAGATGTTTTAAATAGTAGACAATGGCGCTCTGAGGTTGAAACAGAATACCTTCATACCAATTCAGAATTTCAGTGGAGAGAGCGTCAATTCCTCCTTAGCTTTACATACAGAATCAATATGCAAAAGCCACGAAGACCTAGCCGTTCAATGGGTGGAGGCGACAATGACTTTGATGAAGGAATGTAATGGACTCAAATAGCGAGATTATATACAAGCGAGATTATAATTCAAAAAAGTAGCACTTTGCTATGTTGATTGAATCAATTTATAAATGGTTCTTGCCTGAGCTATCCTGCTGTATTTTTCAACTTCAGCTGTGTTCAGCTCATTCTTTTCTCCAGAATTATACATTCCAAAAGCCTCGCTAATAAAATTAAGAATACCTCCTTCCTCTTTTCTTGAAAAGATTGCACCGGCATTGCATTCTTTCAAAATTTTAGATATATCTCCATCGGTTGGCCCCAAACCAAGAATGCGACTTCCGCTTGCCAAATACTCAAAAACTTTACCCGGTACAATTCCTTTGTTGTTTGGTGCCTCAGGAACAAGTAGCAACAGCAAATCGGCAGTTTGCTGATAATAAGAAACTTCTGCATGGGGAACATGTCCTATAAACTCAACATCCAAAGCACTTTCTGTTAGCTCTTTTCGTATGTTATTTGAAACCGAACCGATAAACTTTAAAATGATTTTATTAGGGTGCTGTCTATTCAATTCTAAAAGCGCTTTAAAAATAATTGAAGGGTCGTATTGGTCAGACATGGTACCAATATATGAAATGGTGAATTTTTCATTTTTCTCAATCACCGCCTTCTTTAAAAAGTCACTCTTATCATAACCATTATACACAACACTAAACTTATTTTTAGTTAGCCGCTCCGACTTAGTTAAAAACAACTCCCTAAAACCATAGCTCACTGTTACAATATGGTCTGCCTCTTCCAAAACAGTACGCTCATATGTTTTATCAATCTTTTTAGAAAATTTTGTATGTCCTAATAGCGAATAATAGTATATATCTGTCCAAGGGTCACGCAAATCCACAATCCAATTGATGTTGAGTTTCCTTTTCAACTCCCTGCCAATCATTTGCACAGAATGCGGTGGACTAGTAGTTATGATAGTATCTATAGATTCATCTTTTAAAATCTGTTTTGCCGCTTTTACAGCATAGCGTTTCCAACCAACTCTAGGATCCGGAATAAAAAAATTGCTGCGAATGGCATTCACTATTTTTTGAAGGAAAGAACTATTATCAACATTGGAAAAACCTGCTGTAGGTATGTTCTTTTTACCTACCAACCGACCGTAAATGTTGTTTATTTCAAAAGAGTTGGTCGTATGTATTTTTATATCAGGATGAACATCTTTTACAAGAGAAGTATCCAAATGAGTGTAACTAGCAACTTTTTCATCTACCGTTAACACCTGGACTTCAATTCCCATTTCTTGGAGATATTTAGAAAGTTTCAACCAGCGCTGTACTCCTGCTCCACCACTTGGTGGCCAATAATAACTAATGATTAGTACTTTTTTAGGAGTTGTTGAATTCATGATTTTACTGCTATTCTATCTGTTACAATATTAACATAAATCGATAATACTTCTACACCTTTGTGCTTGCAAGAAATTAAAGTAGTTTTTAACTATTTTTTTCGCATCATTTCTTTCTCATGCTAAAACGAATTCGTAATTTTGCATTGGGTAAGTCTTGTACGACCAGCTCCCGTTGAACTCCCCCAGGATCGGAAGGTAGCAAGGGTAGACGGTTGTAGCGGTGCGATACAAGTAGCTTACCCATTTTTTGTGCTTTTTTTTAAATACAAAAAACTTTGGGAAGACTCATTTCTGCTCTAAATACTCGCATCCAACTAACTCATAATCAACTAATTTTACACAAACTCTATGCTTTACTTAACTTATTGTGCTATTCCAAATCTCACTTTTAGCAGAAGATAAGTTTAGTTTATAAGCTGAAATTTATA
>Ga0209075_1003208_pt1 | contig 13782 bp, 14 predicted proteins | sample Stecom2011_FD_187523 | JGI IMG/M metagenome (GOLD analysis project Ga0209075, IMG submission 187523) | Agricultural soil microbial communities from Utah to study Nitrogen management - Steer compost 2011 (SPAdes) (version 2) | ecosystem: Environmental > Terrestrial > Soil > Agricultural land... | reverse complement strand
TCCGTAAACAATTCCTACAACGAGCATTTGACGTATGATCTGAACGGAAATATTCTGAGTTTAGAAAGAAACGGCGAAAAAGAAACCAACCTGTTTAGTATTGAAGCTAATAAGATGCCAATCAAAGCTAGGGAAATTATATAAGGACTTCAATGGCAGAAAAATAGATACATTCGCTTTTGATTCCTTCGCTTGTGCACAAAATGAAATTCGACGCAGTCAATCCTTTCGCGTGTCGCGTGTACTTTAGCTACTGAAATCTGACGTCGAGTCTAAACGCGTTCGACACACGATATGTTATGCCTAGTATCCCAAAACCCGCCTCGAACCTATTGTTAACGCGTTTGAAATTGGTCAGTTGAAAAGCTGGTTTAGAACCGCAAGCGACTTTGGTTTTTTGTAGCCTTGCACGTGTAGTTGATAATAGGTCAAAAGCAGATCGACCAGGTTGGCACGCGCTGGTTTAGAAAGCGAAATCGTTTTTAAATTGTCTGGGGTCTTGTCAAAGAAAAGCCTGAAATGATCGATGGTTTCACCTTCTAAGCAGTAGTGGTCGGTTTTCTGATGTTGAAACCTTCCTTCCAAAACATTGAAATAGGGTAAAGAGCTGCTGGATGCATCAGGATAAAAACCCAAGTATAAACTCAGCTGCAACATAAAATAAATATGGAAATTCGCCACATCGTCGTTCTCATCCAACCAGATTAAAGACTGCGCTATAAAATGATAGAGTTGGTGGTTGGCTTCTTCTTCGCGGATACAGTTTTTAAGAATTTCGGATAAAAACATCACAAGACTGGTTTTAACAATATCCGTATGAAGGGTTTTGTAAGGAAATAGAATCTTGGCGTCGCGAATGTAGTCTAACGTTCCTTTATGCTTGTGATTTGCAACGAGTTCGAGCTGGGATAAAGGTTGAAAATAAGAAGGTTTTAAAGGAGACCGTCTGGACTTTAAAATATTTCGAAGCAAATAGGATTTTACACCATCGGTTTCCGTAAAACATGTGACTATCAAATCGGCTTCTGCATATTTGATAGCAGAAAAAACGATGGCCTTAGTCTTTACAATCATTATCTAATAATCATTACTTTGGCGATTTTTGTCTCGCTGCTATCGTCCGTGGTTACCATAATTAGATAGACGCCCGAGCGCACTCTATATTTACCAAAAGCAGTAGTATCCCATTGCACACTTCCCCCTTGCGACACGGTTTCGAACACGAGATTTCCTGTAATATCGGTGATTTTTACGTTGGCTTGTGCTGTGAGTCCGTCGATCGTAACATTGCCCGAAAAGTGTGGTCTTACGGGGTTTGGATAGGCGCGCAGCAAATCTAAATTATCCTTAGGAGCCGTTGCATTTCCTTGATAAGCAACAAGGCCCTGCGTTGTGGCGAAATACACAACACCACTTTCGGGGTCTATGGCGATGTCTTGCACGTTATTGGTGGGCAGTGGCGAATTGTCTTTCGTAAATCGCAATAAGGTTTCTTGTCCGTTAGAAGATAGATAGAAGACACCAGAACTCGCTGTGGAAATCCATTTGTTGTTAGATCCATCTACTTTAATGGCCGTGATGGATTGTTGGAAGAGTAATTCTTGGGGCACATCATTTTCTATGATGATAATGGGTTGCGAGTCGGGCACGCCGGGTTGGAAAAAACTTCCCGGGCTGTTCATAATCCGCAATCCACGTAGGGTTCCAATCCACAACCGATTTTGAGAGTCTATCGCCAATGCGCGAACGTTTGCCGACGGTAGGTTTCCACTTCCAGCATTTTCTCCAATCTTGTTAAAGGCTTGGGTTTCCGGATTATACCCGACAACGCCGCTGTAATACCCGCCAAAGAACACATAGCCTTCGCGACTGATAGTGAGTTTGGTCAGCGCAATTTCTCGTCCGATGTCGACATTATTCGACAAGTCGATTTTTCGAAACTGTCCTTCTGGGCTGAGCTTGATCAAGCCGCGATCTGTTCGGCTTTGTACAATCCAAAGATTTCCTTGGCGATCAAATTCAGATCCGAATAGTCGAATCCCGGCATCGCCCTCCTTTGTAAGTGGGCTGTTGGTTTCGTCGTAAAGCACTACGGGATCGTCGCCTACTATTTTCAGTAATCCTTTTTGAAAGGAACTCATATAAACCTCCTCGGGGTTTCGCGGATTTATTGTTGCTTTCATCAAATTTGTGGGTTCTCCGTTCACAGCATTTCTCAAATCCGGATAAGCGATATTATTCCAAATAGAATCTTTTAACCGACTGACCCCATACTCCCTTAGGGGGAAGGGGTTAAAATGGATGTCGGTTTCACCAAAGGCCACCCACAATTGCCCGGGTGTTGCGTCGAGGGCAAACGGACGGTTTCGAATGGGACCATTGGGCAAAACTTGTTCGGCTTTTGTCGTGCCAAAAGGAACGATTAAAAGTCCGTCTGAATTCGTTCCTAAAAGAACGTTATTGTCGAAAACACTTCCGGAGAGCAGGTTTAGGTCATAACCTTGTACATTATTTATAACTGCTGTTGGAATGAATCCAGGTGCATAGACGTTCGCCGACCCTGAAGTGGTGATGGTCAACAGGTCGTTAGACCGTTTAAACCCTATGACGTTTTGAGAAAAGCTGTGCACTTGGGTTGTGTTTCCATTCGGATCTACGCGCAAGATGACATTGTTGTTATTGGCAGCATACAATTCATCACCGAGTTTTTCCATAGCTTTGAATTCGCCGTTTACTATGGTAGTCCAGTTTTGATAATCGATGAGGTTACCGTCTTCAACATTAGCTCTCCGAATACCATCCTGAGCACTTGCCGCATAAATGTTAGTGCCTATAATCGTGGTTTGTTTAATATCAATTTGCCTGCCAAAATCACCGATATAATAAGTGTCGTCAAACTCCAATCGATTTAAATTATAAACCGAAATACCATATTTTGTCGAAATGTATAAGTTGCCTTGGTTTTCAAAAAAACTATTGATGCGCTTTCGGTCTGGAGGAATGGTCTGTTTGTCGAGAATGTCAACTACCTTCAGAACACGGTTTTCTTCGATGTTCACAACATCAATCATCCCGTTTTCATAACCAATAACCAATAAGTCGAAATCCTGACTGTAGTGGGCCGTGGTTATAAAATCACCGGTAAGTCCTTGAACTGTCGAAACGGTTTTGGTTTCGCGGGTGTACGGATCGTAAATAAATACGGCATTTTCGGCTGCGACATAAATCTTGTCATTACTGGCAGAAATGTCTTTTACTGAAACATATGAAAAATGACCAATCCATCGATTTTCATAATTTTGAGCCCAGGTTACGGAGGTAATCAATAGAAAAATTGCTGTCCAAAGCCTCATAGAAACTATTTTAGTATTCAACTTGCTAAACTACTGTTTTATTGTGAATCTGAATTAAAATTTCACCGAGAATTGAGCAATGAGGATTGGTTGTAGGCAACGGAAAGGGATGTGAATATTTTTAAAAGAGCAACTATAATTGATGTTTTTTTTAAATAAAAACTATGGCCTGTAATTTCATTATAGCGTGATGTAGCGGTTTCTTGTAAGAATGAATATTAAAAATCATCGAATATAAACCTCAATTTATAGGTGGTTTTTTGCTTATTTTAGCTTTTTGAAATTGATAGCATAATAAACAGCCTTCACGCTTTAGAAAGCCTACGGTATATTCGGTTAAAGGAAAATGAGAAAAATCATTTTAATAAATACACTAGGGCTGTTTATAATATATTTGTGTAGTTTTAATCAAATTTATCCGATTAAATGAAAATCAGATTATTCCTATTAACCCTTTGCTTGTTGGTCTTTATCAAACAAGAATCTATTGGACAGGCTTATTATGAAATAGGCGTCTATGCTGGGCCCGTTGCGCTTTTCTCTGATTATGGAGAGCGATACGACTTCGATACCAACATTGGGAATATTGGTTTTGGGATTGGAGCTAGCCATTATTTTGATTTCTCTTACGGACGGAATAAGTATTTCAACCAACATTTTATGGTGCGAAACGAGGTGGCGTTTCATCGAACTACCTTAAAACATTATGGTCGCTGGGTGCGCCCAGAAAAAACCTCCCGTATGGCCGACCAGCTTCGCGCGATGAAAGGTTCTACCTCGGTGTTTGAATTTGGGTCGCATTTAGAGTTTTTCCCGATGGATATTTTGGAATTTAACAGAGGTCGTAATAAGCTGATGCCCTTTTTTACTGCTGGATTTAATGGTGCGCTTTTCTTTCCGAAAGCGAGTTCGGATTTGGGAAAACTAAATTCAGTAGAAGCGACACCCACTAAATACATGTATTCTTTTAAGAACGATCCCGGTTTTGCACTTGCTTTTGTCGGTGGTTTTGGAGTTCGTTATAAAATATCCCAGATGAGCGACCTTGTGTTATACAGCCGCTGGACGATATATTTTAGTGACTGGGTGGACGGTCTGAATCCCGACATAGAACACAACCGAGAGTTAGACGTTCCTGAAAACAAGTACTACGATTGGCTCTATTGGCTTTCAGTAGGATATGTTTTCTATTTGGATTAAAATATCACATAAAAAGTAACACATCAAAAAACCGTGAGTTCATATAACTTGCGGTTTTTATTTTTCCAATAGGAAGTTAGGGTTATCCGAGGGCCTGCTGCAAATCGGCGAGCAAATCGTCTATGTCTTCAATCCCTACACTCAATCGGATCAAGGAATCCACAACTCCTGTTTTTTTGCGTTCTTCTTTTGGAATACTCGCGTGGGTCATACTCGCAGGATGCCCCGCAAGGCTTTCCACGCCACCGAGACTTTCACCCAGCGTAAATAGTTTGAGGTTTTCAATAATGCAAATGGCTTCGGCAAAATTGCTGTTCTTGGGAACAAACGAAATCATACCGCCAAAATCTTTCATCTGGGCTTGCGCAATGTCGTGATTGGGATGCTCCTTGAGTCCAGGCCAGTACACCGTGTCAATTTTCGAATGATTTTTTAAAAACTCGGCAATTGCCCGTGCATTTTCGCAATGGCGTTGCATGCGGACGTGAAGTGTTTTCAACCCTCGTAACACTAAAAAACTATCCTGTGGACCACAAATGGCGCCGCTGGCATTCTGGATAAAATACAATCGCTCCGCCAATGCTTCATCATTAACGATAATAGCACCCATCACCACATCGCTATGGCCTCCAAGATATTTTGTGGCACTGTGCAAGACAATGTCTGCACCCAAATCTAATGGTTGTTGAAGGTAGGGAGTAGCAAAAGTATTGTCCACCCCTAAAAGAATCTCGTGTTTTTTGGCAACTTTCGAAACAGCTTCAATATCGATGATATTCATCATCGGATTGGTTGGCGTTTCTATCCATATTAACTTCGTATTCGAATTGATATGATTTTCGATGTCGTCGGTATTTTCCATCCCGATAAAATGGAATTTGATTCCAAACTGTTGAAATATTTGTGTGAAAAGGCGATACGTCCCTCCATAGAGATCGCTTGTGGCAATAACTTCATCACCTGATTTTAGAAGCTTTAATACGGCATCTGTTGCCGCTACACCACTTCCAAACGCAAGTCCATGACGCCCGTTTTCTATGCTGGCAAAAGCCTTTTCGAGAGCTGCACGAGTCGGATTCCCACTGCGTGAATAACCAAATCCTTTATGCTCGCCAGGCGTAGTTTGCGAATATGTGGAGGTTTGATAAATAGGAGGCACGACAGCGCCATAAGCGGGATCGATGTTTTCCTGCCCTCCGTGAATGGTTTTTGTGTTGAATTTCATACTTCAATGAATTTAAGAAGTTCGTAAAGTGATGGTACGTGATGTAATAAGATAACAAAAAATAGGGTCTAAGTTGCTAAAACCGCTTTCCTTGTCATTAATATTATTTTCACATTAATTGGATGTAAAGTCGTTACCTTTGTACCTATAAATGTACTGGTTCCTACGGAAATACGAGTGCTCAAAATATGGTATCTATGAAGTGGAAATTTTACGGCCTTCTGTTGCTAGGGGCCTTGGTCTTGGGTTGTAACCAAAATAAAAAAAATGGCGATGACTCAGAGAAAGTAATTCAGCAATTTGCTGATGATTTCCGAATGGAATTTTCATTAGTGAGTTTAACCGAAAAAGATCTTTCCTTGTGCGATCAACAGCAGTGTCCTGAAATTACGATCAACTACCTGCAAGCCAAAGGAGATGGAGTGAACTACGACCAAATCAATAAGGAAATCAGAGACTTTGTCATCGCTTCTTTAAATACAAGTGAAAGCGGTCCAACACCAACATCGGTAAAAGAGGCTGCTGTGGCGTTTTCAAATCGATATCACGAAGACATTACCCAGTTTCCCACGACAGTGGCAGAATATACTGCCCTAGTGGACGTCAATGAAATATACAATGCTCCCAATCTGGTTTCGCTCGAGTTTAAGCAATATCTCTATACTGGAGGAGCACATGGCAACGGATCGACCATATTTTTAAACATCAATCCAAGAGACGGCAAACGCCTGAACTATAAAGATTTAATCAAAAATGAACAGGAGTTTTTGGCTTTTGCTGAAAAGAAATTTCGAGAAGAGCATAACATCCCAGCCGCTCAACCCATAAATAGTACTGGATTTTGGTTTGAGGATGAAAAATTCTTTTTCCCTCAAACGGTCGGTTTTACACTCGATGACCTTATCTTTATTTACAATGACTACGAGATTAGCAGTTATGCAGAAAGTCCGGTCGAGTTGAGAATACCCCGAGAAGAAGCAAAACCTTTCCTGAAAATTCAATAACCGTTCTTATTCAGTTTACCTATGGAGAAAGTTTTTTATTTAGCCACTTGCGATACGTGCAAACGCGTGATGAAAGAAATTGACATTCCTTCGCATTTCGAAACCATCGATATCAAGGCTTCGGGAATTTCAGAAGAGGATTTGGAAGACATGGTGAATTTAGCAGGGAGTTATGAAAGTCTTTTTAGCAGACGTGCCAGACTGTATCGCGAACGCGATTTAAAAAACAAAAACCTGAAAGAGGACGATATGAAAGATCTGATTTTGGAACACTATACGTTTTTAAAACGCCCAGTGATTATCGATGGTGAAGATATTTTTATAGGAAGTAGTGCTAAAACGGTTGCTTCGGCTAAGAAAACCATTCACGCCAATTGATGGACAAACGCATCATAGCCTTGTTGGCCGCGACGGCTACGGAAACCATCTACGGAATTAACCATACCATAGCAAAGGGTTTGATGCCGCATATTATCGAACCCTATGGGTTTATTCTATTACGCGTAGGTGGTGCTGCGATTCTTTTTTGGACGTTCGGATTATTCACCAAGATGGAGCGGATTGATAAGCGCGATTGGTTGCGAATTTTTGGGTGTGCGGTTTTTGGAATGGTCCTCAACATGCTGCTGTTTTTTAAAGGCCTGAGTTTGTCAACACCCATAAATAGCTCGGTTTCTATGACCGTGGCACCCGTTTTAATTTTATTGTTAACAGCTGTTATTCTACGCGAACGAATCACCGTATTAAAAACGGCAGGAATCGTTTTAGGGCTTTCGGGAGCCTTAGCGCTTATTCTCTTTCAAGAAAAAACACAAGTCAATGCGCCGAATATCCCCTTGGGAAATTTTCTTTTCGTCCTCAACGCGTCGTCCTATGCGATTTATTTTATTTTAGTAAAGCCACTTCTCGCAAAATACAAGGCATTCACCTTGCTGAAACTCTTTTTTCTAATCGCGTTTTTAATCAATCTCCCAATCGGGTATTCGGAGTTGTCTGAAGTGGCGTGGACGAGCTTAAAATTGCCTGAAATAGGCGGTCTGTTGTTCGTGGTTGTGGCGACCACTTTTTTGACCTACTTGTTTAATATTTATGCCTTAAAACAGTTGAGTCCATCAACCGTAGGGGTTTTTATCTATCTCCAACCTGTTGTTGCTACTGTTTTTGCGGTATGGGTCGGAGCCGATTCCTTAGATGCCCTTCGCATCGGTGCCGCAGGATTGATATTCCTCGGAGTTTTCCTATCTACAAGAAGGCCGAAAATTGAGTCTATAAAGAGCTGATATCTATGTTTTTAGGCTGCATGCTGTTTTTCCTAGTGTCTTCCTTGGTCAACACCTTGAAATCGTCGGCTTTGTCAAAAGACTGGAATACGTTTAAGAGTTTCTCGGGTAAACCGGTTAGTTTTCTAGAATCCATATCAATCCAAGCGCCCATCATTTCGCATCGCGCAATGTTTTCGCCTTTGCTACTGTAAAAATTGTGTTCAAATTGGAAGAACATGCCATCTTCCGACAAGCCTTTTAATTGAAGCGAAACCGTAATCGGCTGGCCTGGAAACACTTCTTTGAAGTAATAAATGTGCTCGTAAAATGCCACGGGCCCGAGGTTGAATGTGACCAATTCTTTTGGACTTAGGCCCTGCTCCAACATAAAGTTCATACGGGTATGACTCATGTAATCAATATAGGCACTATTGCGTAAATGCCGGTTGGCATCGACATCGCTCCAACGAATCTCAAACTGTTTTGTGTACATTTTATAAGGTTATATTATTCGGTGGCAAAACTAACTAATCAAAAGGAATAAAGCTAAGCACGTGAAGGAATGTCAAAACGAAAACGGGCTTTAGAATCAATAATAAAACAAGGAATTACCGAGGTTTTAGTTGTTTTGTCGAAATCGTGTTAAAATATAGGAGAGGATTTTCGAAACGTTTATGGATTCTTTATATCTTCGACTTTTCCAAATTATTTTATTTAATGAGGTGGCGATTTCCGAAAAGCCAGAACAGAGTAGGACAACTAAAAACCAATTTATAAAGATGAAAAGAATAGCAATAGTATTAGTGATGTCCTTAAGTGTGTCCTTTGCTTTTGTTGGCTGTGGAAACTCCATGGAAAACGATGCTGATAAATTAGCGAAACTGTATTGCAGTAGCATTAATTTAATAGGCGAAGCATTTGGCTCTGTCGATGAGGACTTTAGCTTTGATGAAAAAGCCATAAAAGATTTAGAGATGAAGGGTGAGGAATATGAAGCTGAAGTCGAAAAGATCTTAGCGAAGTATTCCGAAGAAGAAGGCGAGGAACTTCAAAAGAAAGCGATGAGTAAAATGGCGGAGTACTGCGATTAATTTTTAATTAATAACTCACCTTAAATCCCTCAAAAAGATCCAAATCTATTTGAGGGATTTTTTATGCTATTTCTTCATATCCGCAGATGCATTTAAGCTTTCTGTACAGCTTACTTGGTCGAATCGAGCCTCGCTTAAGACTATTTTCTTAACTTTGCCAATCTTTAAAATCGTATTATGATTCAATCTATGACAGGATATGGCAAAGAGGTCATCCAATTGCCGTCCAAAACCATTACCATTGAAATTAAATCGTTGAACAGCAAAGGTCTCGATCTCAACACCCGTGTTCCAATTGCATACCGTGAAAAGGAAATGGAGATCAGGGATTTGCTGGCTAAGTCGCTCGTTCGGGGAAAGATAGATTTTTCAATCTATGTTGAAACCACATCAGGTGCTACAACAACGCAAATCAATGGCGATGTAGTGCGAAAATATATGGAGGAACTGTCAGAAATTGTAGAAGGCGATCCTATGGAGCTTCTGAAAATAGCCGTGAGCATGCCCGATACGATGCGTACACAAGTTGAGGAAATCGACCAGGAAGAATATCATTCCATCCTCGAAGGCATAGATGCAGCCTTGATAGCCATAAATAAATTTCGAACCGATGAAGGGCGTGTGTTGGGATTGGATTTCTCTCAACGAATCGAAACTATCTCGCAATTGTTAGATGAGGTGAAGGAAGTTGGCAAGGAGCGAATTCCTGAAGTGAGAGAACGCCTCAGAAAAGCGGTTTCAGAACTTGAAGAGAAGGTAGATGAAAACCGATTTGAACAGGAATTGATTTATTACCTCGAAAAATACGACATAACCGAAGAGACCGTACGTTTAAAAAACCATTTGGATTACTTTGAGAAAGCCCTTACTTCTGAAGAGTCTAACGGAAAAAAACTAGCGTTTATCACACAAGAAATCGGACGGGAAATCAATACCATTGGCAGTAAGGCAAACCAAGCGACGATGCAGCAGTTAGTCGTTCAGATGAAAGACGAACTCGAAAAAATTAAAGAGCAAATGCTCAACGTGCTTTAATCCAGTTAAAAAATTAAATAACAAGCATACTATCCTTATGGATTCAAACAAACAGGGTAAACTAATTGTATTTTCAGCACCTTCAGGTAGCGGAAAAACTACCATCGTGCAACATCTATTAAGTCGAGAAGATTTAAACTTAGCCTTTTCCGTGTCTTGTACATCAAGAGCGCCAAGGGAGAATGAGAAGGATGGGGTGAATTATTATTTCCTATCCCTTTCGGATTTTAAACAACACATAAAAAACAACGATTTTTTGGAATGGGAAGAAGTGTATCGGGATAACTTCTACGGCACACTGAAAAGTGAAGTAGAGCGGTTGTGGGATCAAGGCAAAAATGTGATTTTTGATATTGATGTGGCAGGTGGATTACGCATCAAACGAAAGTTTCCAGAGCAAACTTTAGCGGTATTCGTAAAACCCCCGAGTATCGACGAACTGAAAATTCGCTTGAAAAGCAGAAATACCGAAAACGACGAACGCATCAATATGCGGATTGCAAAAGCATCTGTGGAACTGGCAACAGCACCACAGTTCGATCATATTATAAAGAACTATGATCTCGATGTCGCCTTAAAAGATGCGTACGACTTGGTAGCTGACTTCGTAAAAGAAGAAACGAATAACTAGACTAAAGCAAGGTGTTTTAGATATGAGTATAAGAAAGAAAATCGGACTCTATTTTGGCACGTTTAATCCTATTCATGTAGGCCATTTGATCTTGGCGAATCACATGGAGCAAAACAGCGATTTAGACGAAGTTTGGTTTGTGATTACACCCCACAATCCCCATAAAAAGAAGAAGTCTTTGCTCGAAGACTTCCACCGATTGGAAATGGTAGAAATTGCTATCGAAAAATACCCAGCACTCGTGGCGAGCAACATCGAATTTAATTTGCCGCAACCTAATTACACCGTCAATACCTTGGTGCACTTAGAAGAGCGGTTTCCCGGCACGGACTTTTGCCTGATAATGGGTGAGGATAATTTGAAGAGTTTCCATAAGTGGAAAAACTTCGAAGTCATTTTAGAACGGTATGCTATTTATGTATATCCCAGATATTCTGAAGGTGAAGTAAACTCTCGATTTTATCGCATACGCGAAGACGGCACGGAGGAGTATCACAAGAATATAGTAAAAATTGATGCGCCGCGTATTGAGTTGTCTTCTACGTTTATAAGAAATGCGATAAAGGAAGAGAAAGACATCCGACCGATGCTGCCCGAAGGGGTTTGGAAGTTTTTGGACGAAATGAATTTTTATAGGTAATTTAGGCAGTAGGTGTACGAGATGTTGCAGGAGGAAAGAAGTTGCCTTGCCTCATAAAAGTTGACCAAGTGCTACCTATATGTGCGCTTTGTAGGAGATAAGATTATAACGGTTATTCATTGCTTAAATTGAATAAATAAAAATATTTAAAATGGCCAATAAGACAAGATTTGCAGTTTTTGGAGGCGGTAGTTGGGCGACAGCCATTGTTAAAATGCTGTGTGAAAACCTCGAGGAGGTTGGCTGGTATATGCGAAGCCAACAAGCCATTGATTTTATCGAGAAACACGGTCACAATCCAAATTATTTAAGCTCGGTTGAGTTCGATATTGATCAGCTCAAGCTCAGCAACGATATCAATAAAACTGCTGCTGAAGCCGATTATTTGATTTTTGTTATACCCTCCGCTTTTTTGCAAAGTGAACTCGAAAAGCTGACAGTTTCGTTAGAGGATAAGGTTGTTTTTTCTGCAATAAAGGGAATTGAACCCAATTCGAATTTGATTGTAGGCGATTATTTCAATACTTATTACAAAGTTCCTTTTAATAATATCGGAATCATTTCTGGACCTTGTCATGCTGAAGAAGTAGCGCTTGGCCGCTTGTCCTACCTCACGTTGGCGAGTGCCGATAGTGAAAAGGCAGAAGTGATGGCGGAAGTGTTGCGCAGTGATTTCATCAAGTGCACCACAAGCGACGATGTCTTGGGAATTGAGTATGCCGCGATGCTGAAGAATATCTATGCAGTAGCCAGTGGAATTGCCCACGGTTTGGGTTATGGCGATAACTTTCAAAGTGTATTGATGAGCAATGCCATTCGCGAGATGGAACGCTATGTACGGAAAGTGCACAAAACGAAAAGAGATATTAAAAATTCAGCTTATTTGGGTGATTTATTAGTGACAGGCTATTCTACCTTTAGTAGAAACCGACTCTTCGGAACGATGATAGGAAAAGGATACACAGTTAAAAGTGCCCAAATGGAGCTCAATATGATTGCTGAAGGGTATTATGCGACAAAAAGTGCGTACCTTTTAAATAAGCAAAAGGGAAAGAAAAGGGCAAAGACTCCAATTATCAATACGGTGTATAAGATTCTCTACGAGCATAAGGATGCTCAGAAAATGTTTGTGAAATTGACAGAGAAGTTGAACTAAATCAGGAGATTCTTATAAAGCAAAAATCCCCAATACCATAGACTACTACAGATTTTTGGGTTAAATAAAATTGAACTCCTCCGGAGTTCCAAATAGAAGTGATTTTATTTTCTCTCGAATAAAACCTTCATTTTATTTCGGTTGTATTCGAGGTTATCCATATTAAACCCCGTTGGGGTTTTTAGTGGCAGATATTTTAATTCCTTTTGAGATGACTCTGAAGGAGTCTAACATTGATAACCCCACACAAACAAAGTGCAGTGTGGGTTCTAATGCCTCGATTTGACAGAACCCCATAGGGGTTCAACATTCAAATCTCTTTATCGCGACCTAATTTGAAATTTAGGAAAACATTTAAGTGATCGACAGAGAAGTTGAACTAAATCAGGAGGTTCTTATAAAGCAAAAATCCCAAACACTGTGGAAGCGTTTGGGATTTTTTATATTTCTTAAATGATGTGCTGCTTAATCTGCAAGAATAATAACACGATTGTTATTGCACTCTACAGTTCCTCCATTGATTTGAAGTGTCCAGATATCTCCTTCTTTAACGAAGCGGTCTTGGAAATCTTCAGAAATGGTTGGATTGCCTTTAAACTTTACTTTACCAGCGTCTAAGACTGAGACAATTGCAGCGTGATCTTTCAGCATTTGAAATTCTCCATTGATTCCTGGCACCGTTACGCTTTCGACGTCTCCCGATACTAGAGATGCTTCTGGATTTACTATTTCTAAGTACATTCTTATAGATTTTATACGTCAGCTTCAGTTGTAAAATAAGTGGGCATTCCCATCAAATCTTACATCGTGGAGCTAATTATTATTAAGCTTCTGCAAGCATCTTTTCTCCCGCTTCAATCGCTTCTTCGATTGATCCTTTTAGGTTGAATGCGGCTTCCGGTAAGTGATCTAACTCACCGTCCATAATCATATTAAATCCTTTGATGGTTTCATTGATATCGACCAAAACTCCAGGAATTCCTGTAAACTGTTCTGCTACGTGGAAAGGCTGCGATAGGAATCGCTGTACTCTTCGCGCACGGTTAACAACCAGTTTGTCTTCTTCTGAAAGCTCTTCCATACCAAGAATCGCAATAATGTCTTGCAGTTCCTTATAGCGTTGTAAAAGCTCTTTTACTCTTTGGGCACAATCGTAATGTTCGTCGCCTAAGATTTCTCTTGTTA
>Ga0209075_1003207_pt1 | contig 13791 bp, 10 predicted proteins | sample Stecom2011_FD_187523 | JGI IMG/M metagenome (GOLD analysis project Ga0209075, IMG submission 187523) | Agricultural soil microbial communities from Utah to study Nitrogen management - Steer compost 2011 (SPAdes) (version 2) | ecosystem: Environmental > Terrestrial > Soil > Agricultural land... | reverse complement strand
TAAACGCGTTTATAAGCGGGCCGGATGAACGGAATCACGAAGCAAGGAACGAAGCTTTGATCGCGCTCATTATTGAGATTATTGACGCCATTAAAGGCCAAGTCCGCGTCAAGCGCTGGCGGGAGCAGCTGCCCTAGACTGCGAACAAACCCCAGAAATAGGTATCATTCTCATTGCAATCTCAAAAGATTCATCTATTATACTTATTAAAGACGAATAGGAGATGAGCCATGAGATACCAAAGCATTTTGGGAAACTGCAACGAGACAACCATTGGCGGAATGATTAACCAATGCCCTCAAACATCCGCTGTGTTTCAGAACCACAGCCTTGATATAAGCAACGATCACAACAAAACCGTGCAGGAGGCCGCAGCAAAAGCGGGAATACCGGGGAAAACCCTGTGCAGAGAACTCTTTGATGTGTGTATGGAACACAAACCACTGGAACAAATGGAAACAGACACATTGCTGGAACTGCTGGACACAGAATATTACACAGTCCACCTTGAACAGTTGCCTGCCCTGCACCGTCTAGCGAGAAAGATTGAAGCGGTGCATCGCGCCACTCCGGGCGTACCTATTGGAATAACGCGTGCGGTAAAGCAGGTTGAGCAAATACTCATCAACCATATTGAGCATCAAAAAGACCCAAAACGATCCTGCTTGCAGCACGAACTGCTTAAACTGCAGCTCCGCGGATTAAGGGAGCTGACCGGCCAATACAAAGCTCCCGAAGCCGCATGCCGCTCATGGCGCAGGCTGTATGATGAGCTTAAAAGTCTGGACTTCAGCCTATCGGAGCAGATCTATCTGGAGCGGGACATTCTTTCGCCACGGTTTCAGGCCTAAAGCTCATGCGGCCCAGTGACTGACGGCGTAACGTGAGTAACAGTGAACCTCTGAATAATGCAGCCGACTTGGGCTGTGTAATTCAGAGGTTTCTGTTTTATGACTTACTCATTCTTTGCGATGTAAGACTGATAAACAGCAATCGATGCATTCAGACTGTCTCGATACGCCGCACCATACTGATTGCCGCCAGAGTCTGCCTCACGAATAGCTGAACTGTATTGGCGGTAGCCTTGTTGAGCGAACGCAATAGCAGCCGGCAAACCGTCTCGCCCAGCCACAAAGGCAAGGCGTTCCCACTCTCTGGTTTCTGCGTCGCTCATAAAGCTCCCATGTTTACGATGGTTTCTATTTCAGCGGCTGGTGCAGCATAGCCGGTGTGCGCTCTTCCTCCACAATACCAGTCCTCACTAAAAAATCACCAAACCGCTCTTCAAAAGAACGCTCTTGCTGATACAACCGAAACAGCGGCCGAAGTTCATTAAGTACCGTATCTGTATCTATATTTTCACGATACAACCTGTTCATACGCTGGCCTGAGAAGTCAGCTCCCAAGTATAGATTGTACTTACCCGGCGCCTTACCCGTTAGCGCAATCTCGCCCAAATACGGGCGGGCACAGCCATTCGGGCAACCGGTAATGCGGAGGTTGATAGCATCGGGCTCCAACCCCTCTTCTGCCATAACACGCTCTACGCGAGTCACAAACTCGGGTAGGAAGCGCTCGGCTTCCGCCATGGCCAGCCCACAGGTTGGTAGAGCGACACAGGCCATGGAATTCTGGCGCAAGGGCGAACTGCGGTTTCCCGCATCGAGCTTGTACTCTTCCACGATTGCGTCCACGGCAGTCTTGTTCTCGGGCGATACGTTCGCGATAACCAAATTCTGGTTACAGGTAATACGAAAGCTGCCGTTGTGCACTTCTGCAATCTTACGCAACGCTGTTCGCAACAGCCCGTTTTCAGTATCCGCCACCCTACCCGTGGGGATGAGTAGCGTTAAGTGCTGATGACCGTCTTCACCCTCAACCCAACCAAATCGGTCGCCGTTATGGCTCAAGCTAAATGAGCGCGGCTTTTCAAAGGCTTGCTTGTGGTATTCCTCGAAGCGCTCCCGAAACCAGTCCATACCATAGTCATCAATGGTGTACTTAAAGCGCGCATGGGCGCGATTGGTGCGATCACCAAAATCCCGCTGGATGGCGCAGATGGCTTCACAAGCGTCCACAATCTGCTCCTTGGGAACAAAACCCGCCATTGTGGCCAGCCGGGGATAGGTAGCCGGATCACCGTAGGTCAGCCCCATTCCTCCGCCAACTACCACGTTGAAACCAAGAATTTGGCCAGCCTCAACAATGGCGATCAGGCCGATATCATTGGCGAACACGTCGCAGTCGTTTTCCGGAGGAACGGCTAGTGCGATTTTGAATTTACGGGGCAGATATTTGTACCCGTAGAAGGGCTCCTCTTCCTCACCCAGCTTCTGAACACAGTCTTCTCCCAACCAAATCTCGGCATAGGCCGCAGAGCGCCAGCGTAAACGCTCACTGATTGCCAGCGACAATTCATGAATCTCCCCGTGCAATTGCGACTGATGGGGGTTCACGTTACTGATCACGTTGCGGTTCACATCGCCACAAGCGCCTCGGCTATCTAAACCTAAGGCATGTATTTTCTGCATGAACGGCTGCATCTGCTCTTTGAACACGCCGTGGAACTGGAAGGTCTGACGCGTAGTCAGGCGCAGGGTTGAATCCGCACACTCGTCTGCAATTTTGTCCAACCCCAGCCATTGGTCTGCAGTCAGCACACCGCCGGGTAACCGCAAGCGCACCATAAACTGGTAGAGCGGCTCAAGTTTTTGACGGCGGCGCTCATCTCGCACTTCGCGGTGATCCTGCTGGTAAGAGCCATGGAACTTGGTCAGTTTGGTATCGTCCTCCGGCAAAGCACCCGTGGTGCGATCCGCCAGCCCTTCCAGAATGGTTCCGCGAAGGTAGTTGCTTTCACGCTTGATTACTTCGGCTTCAGGCAGTTTCTCACTCATCAGTACACATCCCGCTGGTAACGTTTATCCCGGTTTAGTTGGCGCAGGTAATCTTCGGCCTGCTCCGGATTCAGCCCACCCTGTTCACTGGCAATATCCAGCAGGGCCTGATGTACATCCGGTGCCATTTTTTCTGCATCGCCGCACACGTATAGGCTGGCACCCCGTTGCAGCCAAGCCCACACCTCGGCGCTGTTCTCCTTCAAGCAATGTTGCACATAGCGTTTTTCCGCCTGATCTCTGGAGAAAGCCACATCCAGCTTTGTAAGCAAGCCGTCGCGACGCCACTTAAGCCATTCCGACTGGTAAAGGAAATCACTGCGGAACCGGCGATCACCAAAGAACAACCAGTTCTCGCCCTTTGCCTCCCGTTCTTCCCGCTCTTGCAAGAAGGCACGGAAAGGCGCAACGCCAGTGCCGGGGCCAATCATAATCACCGGCTTGCTGTCATCCGGCAGCGCAAACTTCTTGTTGGGATCAATATAAATCCGCACTTGCCCACCTTCGCTCATGCGGTCCGAGAGCCAAGTAGAAGCGACACCCTCGCGATCCCTGCCATGGCTTGAATAACGCACGGCGGCGACGGTAATGTGCACTTCGTCATCCACAGCCGCCTGACTGGAACTGATGGAATAGAGTCTTGGAGGTAGCTTCCGCAGCAGGTTAACCAGTTCTTGCGGTGCCAGTTTGGTTATTGGCCATGCTTGAATCAGGTCCAGAAGGTCGCGCCCTTCCGTCCAGGCTCTCAGCTCTGTGCTATCTGCCACCAAGGCTTTAAGGGCATCATCATTCGACAAGTCGGCCCAGTGCTTCATGAGGGGTGGTGTTAGAAGGGTAATTTCACGGTAAAAAGCCAACGCTTCCCGCAACGAAACCTCACGCTCATCTGCCGAGACCAACTGTTCGCCATCAAAGCCCAATGTATTCAGTAATTCGTCAACTAGGGCCGGGTTGTTTTCCGGGTACACCCCCACCGCGTCTCCGGGTTTGTAGGTCAGCCCCGAGTCTTCCAGCGAAAGCTCTATGTGCCGCACCTCTTTGTCGGAGCCCCGGCCACTGAGTATTTGATTCGTTAGAATCACCGCCGCGTAAGGGTTCTTGCGGCTAAATATCGAGGCTGGCGCTTGCTCTGCCGTTACTGAGCTCGCAGCCGTTGGTTGACTGGCACCTGCTTCGCTAACAATGGTCTCCAGTACCCTATTGATCCAGTCTTCAGCCAGATCTTCGTAGTCCACATCACAGTCCACGCGTTCAGCCAATGCGGTTGCGCCCAATGCCGCAAGCTTACTGTCAAAATCCTGACCGGTTTTGCAGAAGTGCTCGTAGCTGGAATCCCCCAACGACAATACGCTGTACCGAAGCCCTTCCAGCTTCGGTGCTTTCTTACCGTGGAGAAATTCGTGGAAGTCCAGCGCGTTATCGGGTGGATCGCCCTCCCCATGGGTAGATGCCAACACCGCCAGATACTGCTCACTCTTCAGCTGCTTGGGCTTGTAGTCCGCCATATCCAGCACCTTGGCAGACACGCCTTTATCAGCAGCGCGAGCCGCTAGCTGCTGCGCAAGCTCTTCTGTGTTACCGGTTTGCGAGCCGAATAAAATCGTAAGTTCAGGAGCTGCACACTGAGGTGCGTTCTCGGCACCAGCTGTGTTCGCACCCGGATTCGCGGAAGCACCGGCACATTTACCGGCCAAAAACCCGGCAAGCCAAAAAAGCTGCCCTTCGTTTATACCATCAAGAAGCTCTGCAAGCCGCGCCTGCTGGCTCGCCGAAAGAGGAGATGAGTTCAGATCTGTCGTCATGTTGGATGATCCGTGTGGGCTGTAAATACATTACTGGTTTCAAACCAAACCTGATGAAACCTGCACGCACTCTAGGAATCAAAAAATGAGCGACAAAATGAAATAGACGGGACAAATAAATCGAAAATTCCGATATACAGCCTAACCCACTGTTTTAAATGGATATTAAACATATTCCAAATGACTCTAAACGAAATGACCTTAATCATTCCGAAGAATAACGAGTTCCTTTTAAGCTAGCGCCTCTTAGTTTCACACCCAAGGAGCCACAAAAAATGCTCCTTGAAAGGAGTATTCAACATGTCTCAGATCACACCTTCACAGGCGCATCAGGTGGTCGTAATCGGTGCAGGCGCTGCAGGTACCAGCGTTGCCGCATCCCTGCTTCGTCAAAGACCGGGTTTGGATGTCGCTATTATTGAACCGAGCGATGTTCACTATTATCAACCGGCCCTCACGCTGGTGGGTGGCGGGGCTTACTCCCTCGCAAAGACTGCTCGCCCTCAAGCCCAAACACTACCAAAAGGCGCTCGTTGGATTAGAGCTGCCGCGCAAGAGCTTCAACCGGAACAGAACCGGGTTATCTTGGATGACGGGCGGATAGTGGGTTATGACACCCTAGTGGTAACGCCGGGACTGAAGCTGGATTGGGACAAAATAGATGGTTTGCGGGAAACGCTGGGGCGCAACGGCGTTTGCAGCAACTACGACCCGTCACTGGCGGAATACACCTGGCAGTGCATTAAACAATTTCGAGGAGGGAAGGCCTTTTTCACCCAACCGCCCGCACCCATCAAGTGCGCAGGCGCACCCCAGAAAATCGCCTATCTGGCCGCAGACTACTTCCGCAAAAACCAGATAGCCGGGCAGAGTGAGTTAAGGTTTTACGCGGCCGGAGGCGCTCTATTCAGCGTTCCTGACTTTGTTCCCTATTTGGAGAAAGTTGCTCGCCGGTACAATATTGGCCTGCTGATGAATCACAATTTGATTGCCGTAAATGGTGATAAAAAAGAAGCCACATTCCGTTTCACCGACGGCAATGGAGATGTACAGGAGATAACCGAATCCTTTGACATACTCCACGTAACGCCGCCGCAATGCGCACCGGATTTCGTGAAAAACAGCCCGCTGGCAAATGCCGATGGCTGGGTAGACGTAGACCAGCACTCGCTGCAGCATATGCGCTTCAAGAACGTATTTAGTCTGGGTGATTGCAGTTCGCTGCCCACCTCGAAAACAGCGGCGGCCGTTCGCAAACAATCGCCGGTAGCGGCTACCAACATTTTGGCCCAACTTGCCGATGGGCAGCTGAATGCAAGCTACGACGGCTATACCTCCTGCCCCATTGTGACTGGCTATGGCAAAGTAATGCTTGCAGAGTTTGTATATGGCGGCAAGGTAACGCCGACACTGCCGCTGAGCCCGTTTAAAGAGTCTGCATTTTATTGGCAGGTTAAGAAGCGCGCCCTGCCTCCCTTCTATTTTGATTACATGCTGAAGGGACATGAGCGCGATATAGCTCATAAAGCTCGTTAAAGCGGATAGCACGTTTATGGTCATAAGTTGCGAATACAAACTTAAGGACCAGAGGTAATTGTGGCTCTTGGCTTACTTACCGGTTTGCTGTTTCTCCCATCCGCCGCCCAGTGCTTTATAAAGATCCACCGCAGCTATCAGTCGCGATATCCGCAGCTGTACCAGTTGATCCCGGGTTTGGAACAGGGTGCGCTGGGCTTCTAGTAGTGTAAGCAGCGCATCACTGCCTTCTTTATAGCGCAGCTCCGTCAACTCAAGTGTTCGGGCTGCGCGCTCGTTTACGGTTTGCTGCAGCTCTTCCCGGTACTGGCTGGTCTGCACGCGATCCAGCGCATCATCGGTTTCCTGCAATGCGGTCAGGATGGTGCTGCGATAGTTTTCAACCAACTCCCGCCGCTGCGACTCACTGACCGCCTGCTGCGCATCAAGGCGTCCACCGTCGAACAAAGACTGGACCACCGAGAGACTCCAGCCGGCAGTTTTCACTGGATCCGTCAGGCTAAGCAAATTGGTACTGTTGACACCGGCATTCAAGCCAATCGAAAAAGACGGCAGCAGAGCTGTGCGCGCCTGTTCCACATTGGCATCAGCGGCCTGAAGTCTTGCCTCTTCCCGTGCCAAATCCGGGCGCCGGGTGAGCAGTTCCGGCGGCAGTCCCGCATCGACCGACGGAAGCGTCATGGTCAACAACGTATTGTCAGCGGATTTCACCTCAAAACCCAAGGGTGAAGCTCCAACCAACACCGCCAGCGCTGACCGAGTTTGTCGGTATTGCAGTTGCAGGGGGATCAGGCTGGCCCGCTGATTCAGCACTTCTGTTTGCTGGCGCAGCAACTCAGCGCGGTTTGCAGCACCATTCCGGTAGCGCACTTCAACAATTCGCTCAACTCGCTCGGAAATACGTAAGTTTTCCTGTGCCACCCGCAACTGCTCCTCCAACCCTAACAACTGGAACCAAGTAGTGGCCACGCTACTGGCGAGGGTCAGGCGCACCGTGTCGTAATCAAACGCGGTCGCTCGAAAAGAGGCCTCAGCTGCATGACGACTAGCCGCAAGGTTACCCCACACATCCAGCTCGTAACTGGCCGTAAGGGAGGCAGAGGTTGACTCGCTGCGCTCGGAAGGGCCGCGCCCATCAGTAACCCGAGACCCTGTAGCTCCGGTTAGTCCCAACGACGGCAACAGGCGGATGCCTGCGATACGCGCTTGCTGCTCAGCCTGAAACACGCGCTCTGCCATGGCCGCTAAGTCAGGACTTTGTTCAAAAGCCCGACTGATAAGCTGGCTCAGTTCAGCTGAACCAAAAGCCTGCCACCAGAACCGATCCGGAGCCACGCTGTTTTCCCCAATATCCCTCGGAATATTCCATGTTTCCGTGCTCTCAAGCGAAGGCCGTTCAATTGGGGGTGTAACGGCGCAACCAATGAGTGTTGCTGTGGCAATCGCCAACAACAGCGCCCGCAACTCACACACTCTTTTGTTTATAAGCATTTCTTTACCCTTTACTCCGCCGCCAGCGCCGTAACCGGATCTAATCCAGCGGCCTTTCGTGCAGGCAGAAAGCCAAACAGAAGCCCAGTACCAAATGCACAACCGAAGGCGAGTAACACCGGCAACAAAGAATAGCTTATCGGTGTACCAAAATGAGCCACTAGAGCCGCCGCCCCGAGCCCAAGGCCTACGCCAATCACACCACCCAATGCCGAAACAGCCAGCGCTTCCAGCAAAAATTGCTGCAAGATATGGCGGGCGCGAGCACCCGTGGCCATGCGTATCCCGATCTCCCGTGTACGCTCAGTCACACTAACAAGCATGATGTTCATGACACCTATACCTCCCACTAACAGTGAGATCGCTGCCACGGAACCTAGCAACCAGGTGAACGTGTCTTGAGTCTCGGAAACTGTATCAATCAATGAGGCCATGTTGTAAATCTGAAAATCCTCAACACCGTGGCGCTGAAGTAGTAACTGGTGTACTTGCGCCTGAACCTCATCCATCAGCGAGGTGTCATCCACCGCAATGGTTACGTTGCGCAAATGCCTCTGACCGAAAACCCGCATACTGCCGGTGGTATAAGGCACGAGAACCACGTCATCCTGATCCTGCCCCATGGGCGACGCCCCGCGCTCACTCATCACTCCGACCACCTGAAATAGCACATTACTCATCAGGATATAGCGTCCCACCGGGTTATCTGGCCCGAACAACGCTATAGCTGTGGTATTGCCAAGAACGGCTACTGGAGCATACCCACTTTCGTCTGCCTGATTAAAAAAACTGCCCTGCTTGACTGGCCACTGGCGAACGATAGGAAACTGCCAAGAGGTCGCGTTCACCTCTGCCTGATGGTCAGCATTAGCGTGGCGCAGGGTCTGGTTACCCGTAAGTTCAGGCACCGCAGCAATGATATTCGGCAAGGTATTAATGGCATGAACATCTTCTGGCACCAATGTGGCAATGTTCCACCCACCCCTCCTTTGCCCTGGAACACCAGGCCGCACCAGCAATAGGTTACTGCCCATAGCACTGATGCGATCCACCACCGCCTCACGGGCACCGTCACCGATCGCCAGCATCGTAATCACTGAAGCTACACCTATAACAATACCCAGCAATGTCAGTGCGGTACGGAACAAATTACCCCTCATGGAGCTGATGGCTGTGCAAGCCCCCTGATAGAGTTCCCTGACAATAGAAGGGTTGTGCTTTAAAGGCTGTCGCTGGAGCCGCGGGCTGGCAATGACATCTGGCGGGCCAGGATCTCTCACTATTTGACCATCAGCGATCTCAATCTTGCGATGCGCATGCTCAGCCACATTGCTGTCGTGGGTGATCAAGACGATGGTGTAGCCTTCATCCGACAGCTCTTTTAGTAGTTTCATCACCTCGCGGCCGCTGTGACTGTCGAGGGCGCCGGTAGGCTCATCAGCAAGGATGATCTCACCGCCGTTCATCAGCGCCCGGGCGATGGATACCCGTTGTTGCTGACCGCCGGAAAGCTGACCCGGACGGTGGTCCATGCGATCATCCAGCCCCAGCCGTTGTAACAGACCGGCCGCCCTCTTCTGACGTTCACTCGTGCGCAGGCTAGCGTAGCTGGCAGGCATTTCAACGTTTGCACTGGCCGACATACCCGGCAACAAATTGTAGCTCTGAAACACAAAGCCAAACGATTCACGGCGCAAACGCGCCAGACCATCGCGATCCAGCTTTGACACATCGCGCCCATCGAACCAAAAGTGACCACTGGATGGCCGGTCGAGGCAACCTAGGATATTCATTAAAGTAGACTTGCCAGATCCGGAAGCCCCCATAATGGCTACAAACTCTCCCCGGTGGATGCTCAGGTTGATCCCGCGCAATACCTGTACGGCTAGATCACCGTTATGGTAGGTACGGGTAATATTTCGCAATTCGATCAGCGGTTGCGCCATAATTACAACCTCATGCCTGGCATCCTGCGTGAATTACCCGATGAACTTTTGGCGCCACGTTCACCGCGCGGGTTGCTCACTACTCGCTCCCCCTCTTCCAGACCATCCAGAATTTCAACCTGCACCCGATTCGAGACGCCAACTGTTACCTTCCGTTGTTCGATTACACCGCCACCACCTAACACCTGAACTGTTGGAGCTGCCCCACGTTGATTCAGGGCTGTTACCGGCACCAATAATGCGTCATCGGTTCTGGCGTTAACAAAAAAGACCTGAGCGGTCATTTGTGTCATCAACCGACCTTTCGGATTGGGCACATCAAATACAGCGTTATAGAGCACGACGTTATTTTCGACTACGGGAGTGGGCTCTACTCGGTCCAGATGGCTTTCCCAGCGTTGCTGCTGATTGCCAAGCGTGGTGAAGTAGACCGACTGGCCCTGCTTCAGTTTGCCAATGTCCGCTTCTGAAACCTGTGCCTCAACAGTCATCACAGACAAATCAGCAATGCGCATCAGTACAGGTGCCTGCTGGTTTACGTTCAGAGTTTGGCCCTGACGAGCCTCAATCGAAACAATGGTGCCATTCATAGGCGCATAGATACGGGCATACTCCAGATTGGTTTCTTCCGCCCGGAGGGTTGAATTCGTCTGCTCTATTTGGGCACTGATGGCCTCAACTTGTGCTTTCGCTGACCTCAGGCTTGCTTCAGCGATCTGTGCTGCTTCACGACTTGTGGCTTCTTCCCGTAAAAGGTTCTGCTGTCGCCGATTCTGTATTTCTGCAAGGGTAAGCTGTGCTTCCCGCTCCATCAGCTGCGCTTTCTGGTTACGAAGCTGTGCGCGGATTGCATCTACTTGGGCGAGGTATAATTTGGCATCGATCTCTGCCAATAGATCACCCTCTTTCACGTCCTTTCCAACCTCAACGTGAAGCCGCTTAAGCTGCCCCGAGACCTGTGCTCCTACATCCACGTAATCCCGCGGCTGCAACACACCCGTAGCCGTCACCAGATCTTCCAGCCCTCCCCGCTCCACGGCCACTGTCAGTAAATTCTCCTGGGGCGTCTTGTCCCACTGAAGCCACCATCCCGCAGCCATTAAAGCGACGAGAGCCAATAACACCGGCCAAACAAACTTTCTGGGGGACACCATGCTCACCTCATTGCCCATTCCACTCAGGACACTCTCTTAGTACAAAAGAGCTTGAGCTGGATTATGGGCAAAAAGGTGTATGCATAGTATGGCAAGAGGCTGACTTTACGTAACCTTTACGCGGTGATGATTTCCGTTATTACCGGGTGATAGCGGCAATCACTTCATCTACCTGCAGCTTGGTACTTTGTAAGCCTGCCCCGGAGAGGTACCAAAGCTTGGCATCAAGCACCGTTACTGGTGCGTTGGAACCCGCAGCTTTGAGTGCCTGTTTCAATCTACTCAGATCCATAGGTTCATCGCCGATTGCCGCGCTGCGATCTACGATCAACAGGGCATCCGGCGCCATTTTAGCGATAACCTCCGGCGTCACCGGAACGAACACTCTTGTTCCACGAGTTACTGGCTTCACCTCCTCAGGAAGTGCCGGCTCTTGCAAGCCTAACAACTCAAAAACAACCGGCTCCCGGCGCAGTGAAAAATGGCCATTATTGTGAGTAACCACCACCACTTCCGGAACGTTTGATATAGCTTCACGCCGGCGTTTTATGTGGCTCCACAGCTCACTAAGGCGATCGCGGGCCGCGCTCTCATGATCATACAGCGCAGCAAGCCCCATGACCTTTTCTGTAACACTGGTTTGGTAATCCCCCCCCCTCAAGGCTAACATTGCGTATCTCGGCAATAGCTTGAAGGCCTTCCAGATTTGCGCTCTGGCGCCCAGTGATCAAAATAATATCTGGGTCCGCCCCACGAACGGCCTTCAAATCGGGAGTTTTAAGGTTGCCTACATCTGTGCGGCCTTGCTCAATGCCACTCAGGTAATCTGGCAATCCAGTCAGAGGTACCGCAATCACTTTTTCAGCCAGTCCCAGTTCTATCAGAGTATCCAGCGCACCATGATCAAAGCTCGCTACCGTTGGGCCTCCGCTACTAGCCTGAGCAGTGGCTATGGCACCAGCGGACAGCGCTACCAAGGCAACAGCAGTGAACGCAATTGATTTTAACAAAGCCATAATCCCTCCCATTAGAAGTCGACGGTTAACCCAAGGTTGAGACGACGGCCATCAAGCACAACGCCATAGCTTTCTGTAGTGACTTGCTTGTCACCAAGGTTGTACACACCCGCTTTGACTCGTGCGCTGTTGTTAAGCTGATAAACCAACCCTGCATCGACGAAGCCGTAACCTGGGGTGCCCTTCGACATGCTATTACGGCCGAGGTAATCACTGGTTTCACCACGAACATTAGCGTCTAGCCAAAGGTTGAGCAGATTACTGCTTTGCCAGTCCAGACCGGCGTTGAGCATGTGCCTCGGTATCTGGTTTAGTGGCTCACCTTTGAACTCGCCAGATTGCTGTTCGGAGTCGGTAAAGGTGTAGCTGGAACTAAACGTCACGGTTTGGGTAATTCCATAATCAAGAGTGAGTTCGACACCCCGCATCATGGCGTCTGCAATGTTTTTACGGGTGCTCAAAAACACATAATCACGCCCTTGGTACGAGCACTGCCAGGTTGTTGGGTCGTTACGATCGCCACCAAGATCACACAAACGATCTTCGGCAATTTTGTCATCGAATTCCGTGTGGAATAGCATCACACTTGCATTCAAATCCGCTGCTCGATCATTAAACACAAAGCCAACTTCGTAACTCGTGCTGGTTTCAGGGTCCAGATCTTCGTTGCCGATAATCAATGCACGGGGATAGGGTGCAGGAGACCCCCCGCCTCCGGTACCGCGACCAAAACCTTCTGTCGCCTCTGGCAGACTTGGTTGTTTATAGCCGGTCGATACGCCACCTTTCAGCGTCCATGCGGACGTTAGTTGATAATTGGCATATACCCGTGGGGTTACATGAGCACCGAATAGCTCGTCATCGTTATAACGCACACCGGTGGTCACGTTCAGGTCGTTGGTTACCGCCCATTCCACCTCCGTATATACCGCTGCAATCCAGCGATCAACGCTGGCCCTTGCCGTATCCAGAGTGCCTATCAAGCCATTGGTTTCATCCACCAGATCTTCATACTTGTACTGGCCGCCGAAGGTCAACATATGGCCACCCAAGAACCAAGTCCCCTGAGTATTGAAGACAGACATTTCCTCCTTTTTCTCATCAAGTTGGATTCGCTCGGAAATATCGTGTTGCAAGTAAGAATTCAGCGTGAGGTTGCCATAGGTACCCTGATGAGTCAGAGCGTAAACGTCTTTTTGATACTCATAGCTAGAGGGGGTCGCGTCTGCGGCAATACTTACGCCGGGGCTGTGACGATAATCGAGTGTTGACGAGTTATAACTCAAGCCGAACTCGTTGGCTGCATCTGGGGTGAGGATCAGTTTTACGCCACCCTGCTTCTCCGTCTTGTCGGGAGTGCTTTCTGCATTATCGTCGCCGGCAATGAAGTGGGACTCATCGGAGCCCTCCCAGGCTCCATTAACCTGTGCGCCCAACAAACCTGGAATAAGTGGGCCACCGGCAAAAAGATTGACTTGCTGCGAGTCTTCATTCAAATCGCTAAATGACTTGGTGTATTCGGTGGCTATTGAGCCTGACCAAGCATCACCCGTTTTTTTGGTAATGATATTGATAACGCCACCCATAGCTTCTGAGCCATAGAGTGACGACATCGGGCCGCGGATCACCTCGACTCGGTCAATCATTGAAACCGGTGGAAGGGCAATCTGCTTGCCGCCATCATTCCCATTCGTGTTGATGTTTCGACCGGCTGAAACAGGCCGCCCGTCAATCAAGTAGAGCGTGTAGCCTTCAGACATTCCTCGAATAGTAACGTCTTTGGCATTGCCTCCGCCGTTGACGTATACACCCGGGATATTCTTTACGGCATCGGTAATATTATTGTAGGAACGTTTGGCCAACTCGTCCCCGGAAATAACCGAGATACTCGCAGGTGCCTCGGAAATATTCTGCTCAAAGCCCGCGGCAGTGACAACTATTTCACTAAG
>Ga0209075_1003206_pt1 | contig 13798 bp, 10 predicted proteins | sample Stecom2011_FD_187523 | JGI IMG/M metagenome (GOLD analysis project Ga0209075, IMG submission 187523) | Agricultural soil microbial communities from Utah to study Nitrogen management - Steer compost 2011 (SPAdes) (version 2) | ecosystem: Environmental > Terrestrial > Soil > Agricultural land... | reverse complement strand
TGCTTCCTTCGCCGAGCTTACTTTTCACTCCAATTGTTTCCTTATGCGATTCGATGATGTGTTTGCAAATGGCCAGTCCTAAACCAGAACCACCCTCTTCCCTATTTCTGCTTTGTTCAACACGATAAAAACGCTCAAAAAGTCGCGGAATATCTTTCTCAGCGACTCCAATTCCATTGTCCGAAACCTCAGTAATTAGCGACTGATTGACTACTTCGAAACGGACCACAGTTTCACCATTAATTTTAGAGTAATTGATTGAATTGGCGATCAGATTTGTTAAGACTTGACTGATTTTAGGACGATCCGCCTTCACAAAAAGTGGTTCATATTTTTTTGCCATCCTTACTTTCACCGACTTTTCTAAAGCCCTCTCTTCAAATGAATTGATGATGTCTTTGGTCAGTTTTACAATATCGAAGGATTCCATTCTTAATTCTACCCGATTGACTTCAAGATTCATGATTTGATCAAGATCTTCAAGAATTTCAGTCATCCTTTCTGCTGCAAATGAAGCTCTTTCGAGGAACTTTCTATTGACTTTTTCATCTTCCAACCCTCCCTCTAAAAGAGTAAGAATATATCCTTGAATACTAAACACAGGCGTTTTCAATTCATGGGCTAAGTTACCTAGAAACTCACGTCTAAACGCTGCCTGCTCCTTTAATTTGGCAATTTCTTTTTTTCGTTCTTTGGCCCACATCATTGATTCATCAGCGGCCTTTCCAATGATATCCGTATTTAAATCAATTTTCGGTTTGCTTACTTGTACATTACTGCCCTGGTCAATAATTCTAAATATGGTTTGAATACGATCTTCGATGAAATGCTTCAATAAGAAATAACTTATTCCAAAAAAAAGCAAAGCACTTACCACAGCAATCAGCACGATATACAGTGTTGATATTGGAGAAACATAAGCGCTGTAAAAACTCAACAACACAGAAACCAAGATGATTTGTGCAGCTGCTCCAATCAATAATACATGTATAGGTTTTATGTTTTTCATTGCTCAACAAAAGTATAGCCAACACCCTTAACTGTTCGAATGTATTGGTCCCCAATTTTCTCTCTAAGTTTACGAATATGGACATCCACCGTGCGTTCGCCAACAATAGTATCATCTCCCCAGACCTCATTCATAATTTGATCTCTATTGGATACAATTCCTGGTTTTTTCATTAAGAAGGCCAACAATTCGAACTCTTTTTTGGGTAAATATAATTCTTCTCCTTTGAATAAAAGGAGAAAACGGTCAGTATCTAACTTTAATTCCGAACTGGACTTCTCTACTTTTGATATTGGCGCTCTTCTCAACAAAGCTTCAATTCTACTCAACAAAACCTTAGGACGAATAGGCTTGTTAATGTAATCATCACCTCCTGCTGAAAGTCCTGCAATTTGCGAATAATCTTCTGACCTTGAAGTTAAAAATGCAATCAATGGCTGGACGGGAATATCCATCTCTCGAATAGTTTCGCAGACCTCAACCCCATCCATTTTAGGCATCATCACATCGAGCAGAATCAATTCAGGCTGAACTTTACGACATAAAGCAACAGCTTCCTCTCCGTTGGTTGCTGTAACCACATTATAACCTTCTTTTTCCAAATTGTAAGTAATCATTTCTAGGATGTCTGGATCATCATCTGCAAAAAGTATAGTTGTATTTGTATTCATTGTTTTCAATTTAACTTGTCCAAAGATAAACAGTCAGCAACAGGAGTATGTCATCTGCATTTTACCTTTAAGTTATCAAAATGATACCAACGTTAAGCAATGGTTAAATCCGCATTAAAAAAATGGTGTTTAACCATTCAAACCTTATATTTGACGATAAAAACAAACTATCCCTCTTCGAAATAGCTGCATAAAGCCTCTATTATCAACGAATTGAAGACAGTTAATAATTATTTAATCTATGGTTAATTTTAGATCTTTTATTTTCATCGTATTTGCTTCACTGTTCACCCATTATTCCTATGCACAGGTAAAGGACTATTCCTTTGGAGAAGGGTTGCAATACACTGCAAAAGATTCCACATTTGGTATAAAAGCATCTCTTCGTTTCCAGTCCTTATTCATGGCCAATTGGAATGTCCATAATGACAATTTAAATGATATAGGAAATTTAGAAAGCAACTTTCTTATTCGAAGAGCACGCTTAAAATTTGATGGTTTTGCGTATTCGCCAAAGCTAAGCTACAAGGTTGAGCTTGGACTTTCCAACCGAGATTTAGATCATGAAGGTGCAAAATACTATGGCGAGGGAGGTAATTTAATACTAGACGCTTATCTTAAATGGAACTTTTACAAAGGTTTTTCATTAAAAGTGGGCCAATTTAAACTGTCTGGAAATAGAGAGCGTTTGGTTTCTTCAGCGGATATGCAGTTTGTAGATCGTTCTATTTTAAATAGCCTTTTTACCTTAGACAGGGATATTGGAGCGAGTTTACATTACGACAAAGTATTAGGAAAGCAATTTGGACTCCATTTAAGTGCTGCATTCTCCCAAGGAGAAGGGAGAAACATTACTTCTGGAAACATTGGCGACCATCAAACTACATTTAAAATAGAGCTTATGCCTTTTGGTAAATTCACAAAGAAAGGGGCTTATGTTGGTGGAGATGTTTACCGCGAACAAAAACCAAAACTTGCAGTTGCTGTAGCTTTTGATAGAAATGCAGGAGCAGGAAGGGCCAGGGGAAATAAAGGTGCTTTCTTCCCAGGCGGTATTGTATTACAAGATTTATACACAGGTTTTGCTGATTTCATGTTTAAATACAAAGGATTCTCTATGATGGGAGAATATGTAATCCGTCAAACCAGCAGCAACAGTCCAATGCTTGTAGACCAAAATGGAGGTTTTACCCCTTTTCAATATTTCACAGGAACTGCTGTGAACCTTCAAGCAGGATATGTATTCAAGAACAATTTTGAATTGGCAGCAAGGTATTCTCACTTAGGACCAGAAAGCTTTTCAATGGCTGATATATCAAATCATTATACACTTGGCGCTTCAAAATACATTAAAGGTCATAGTTTAAAAGTTCAGACTGATTTGGGTTATATTCAGAATCAATTGCTTGATGACGGTTTGACGTGGAGGGTTCAAATTGAGGTTGGATTTTAAATCTATATTGTTGGCTTGATTCTATATCGAATTTAATACTTGCGTTTAACTTCTTGTAGAATTAATTACTGAATTTCATGAGGTGTTGTATTTAATGGCAGCACCTCATTTTTATTTCACTCAGGCTTTAAACCTACCAACCCCAACAATCCGCAGACGGTGTTCTCTTGCATCAATTTCACAACCTTCATCCCTTTAGCAGTAAATTAAAGTTGCGCAGTCTTTATTTAAAGGTTCTACCCTCGATTTTCTGGGCTACGGCATTACATTTGAGAATAAGCCTTAAAGATTCTTTAAGAAATAAACTTTTTAAAAATCTGCGATTATCAGAAAACACCACACTTGTGCAGAACGAAATCGAAGTAGGTGAAAAAACCTACGATTATCCGCATTGCTTGCTCTTCTGCTGAGCTACTTGATTTAAAAACTCAGAGTGAAAGACAAAACCATTGCTGTTTAAAACAAAGCAGGAGATCACTCCTACTGTATTTTTCATCAAAGTAAAATCAACACCCTAAACAAAAAGAGGCGCACCGAAGTACGCCTCAAACTATATTAAGCTCAATGAGTATTTACACTTTTCCAACAATACCTTCCGATACGTTAATAATATGGTCTCCAACTTTTTCAAGCGAAGCAAAGATATCGTTATAGATAATTCCTCCTTTCATGTGTAACTCTTCATCCTTAGACAATGCATCAAGATACTCGCTACGTATTTCATCACGTTTACTGTTGATCTTTCCTTCTAGCATATTTGCTCTTTCTAATTCCACATCTGCCGAGTGTTTCTTTAAGTTTTCACACATCACAACGAATGCTTCATCAACTAGATCAAACAATTCTGCCAATCGGTTACGTTGATCCGGTGTAAACCATATTTTCGCTTCAGCTTTACGTTCTAGACTTTTTGAGACTTGATAGAAAATATCTCCAATTCGTTCTAAGTCATTCACAATACTGTTCATTCCACGTATACGAATTGCAGTATCAATACTTAATTCCCCTTCTGATATTTTACTTAAATAGTTGGCTACTTCCACCTCAACCCTATCTGTAATTTCCTCATATTTTGCAATACGTTCAATCAATTGCTTCTGCTTTTTACGGCTCTTTTCGAACAGGAGGTCACGAGAGAATTTGGACATTCTACTGGTTAATTCACCAAACTTTGCAATTTCTTTCTTCGCTTCAAGAAGTGATAGATCAGGGGTTGACATATATCCAGCGCCAATGTAATCCAAATGGAACTCTTCGTCCACGCCACCTTTAGATTTAACTGTTCTCTCAGCCACACGCACCAACCATGGAACAAACCAAATCATGATCAAAACGTTGAGTAAGTTAAATGCAGTATGGAAGATGGCAATTCCAGTGTTGGCATATTCTTTTGGATTATCAAATGGATTTCCTGCTCCTATTGAAACCATAAATGCTTCAATTGCTTGGAGAAAGAAAGGGAAAATAAGAATCGCCCAAGCTACACCAATCACGTTAAACAAAGAATGGATACGAGCAGATCGTTTCGCATGTACGTTACCTACCGTAGAAGCTAACTCTGCAGTAATTGTTGTACCGATATTCTCACCTAAAATCATTGCTGCTGCAACTTCAAAAGGAATGATTCCTCCAGCAACAAGTGTCATTGTTAAGGCCATTGCAGCAGAAGAAGACTGTACAATAATCGTTACTAAGGTTCCTAAAAACACGAATAGGATGGTACTCAAAAATGGAATATCTTTAAAGTTGATAAAAAACTGAACCAACCATGAATCTGGACCTAATTCTGGAACAGAATCTTTTAAAAACCCTAATCCCATAAACAATAAAGAGAATCCAATAATCGCGCTCGACCAAGCTTTAATTTTTTGCTTTCCAAAAAACATCATTGGCGCTCCAATTGCAATTAAAACAAGCGCGTATGATCCAATACTTACTTTAAATCCAAAAATATTAATTATCCAACCCGTAATTGTCGTTCCAATATTTGCTCCCATCATCACTCCTGCCGATTGAACTAAGGTCATTAATCCAGCATTCACGAAAGAAACAGTCATCACTGTTGTTACAGATGAAGATTGAACGATCGATGTGATTCCAAAACCTGTTAATACTCCTTTTAATCTATTTGAAGTAATAGACCCTAGTAAATATCTTAATCTTGAACCTGCCGCTTGCTGAAGTCCTTCACTCATTATTTTCATCCCGTAGATGAACATTCCTAGTGATCCTATCAGCACTAAAAACCTAAATATCCCCCAACCTCTTTCTGTACTTGCACTGTTCTTTTCAGACCAAAAAGTATGTTCACCGTTACTTACTCCAACTTTAAACACATACGACTCTTCTCCAGCTAAATCAGTAAACGTGTAACTTGTTTTATGTAAATCAATTCCCTCAACTACAGTCCAGTCTGAATTGTCATAGCCTTTTTCATGGCGTTTTGCACCAATTTTTGTGTTGTACTGAATGGAAATGGTAAAACCTTCTTCCTTTAATTCTTCAAATAATTCATAGTCTAGATTCCATGAGGCTGTAAAACCTTCAATTGCAGACTTAGAAGTGATGTTTTCTACAAAACCGTCTTTGAGTTCTTGTTCAAAGTTTTGTTCTAACTGACTGGTTGCTTCTTGATTTTTAGCGCTCAAACCAAAAGGCATGAAAGCAAACATTAAGAATGTCAACGATAAAATGATATTGTTTTTCATTAATCTTTATTAAAATCTAGAACAAAAATACATCCGTATTCAATAGCAAGTCAAACTTTAATGTTAAGGAAACATTAACATTGATTATGGGAATGTTAATGGGTTGGAAATTCAACTGTTGCAGCAAGAAAGCAAGTTCTTAATCACATCGGTCTTCGTACATTTTACATTGACAAAGCTCTATACCAAATGGACAAGTATCGTAATCATAATCACAAAACTCAATATTCGTAACATAGGCATTAGAACAAGTCGTTTCCTCGTCAAAAATAGCGAGCAACATGCTATATTTTACTCTATTGGGCACATTGTCTGGAAAGTCGAGGAAAAAATTATAATTATCTAATACACGCAATAGGTGAATATAGATTAAATCTATTTGCTCGTCGGATAATTTTTCAGCAGGTGGGAAAATTGATTTATCGAGGTTCACGATTTGAGATAGGGGCATCGTTTCTGAACAATCATTAAATCCACAATCGTCTGAATCAGGCTCCAGAACTTCGCATTCACCTAAAATGTCAAGATGACTCCTGATGGCAATTTGGGATGCCTCCGCACTGAGTAAATCCTCTATTAACTGTTCTATATATCGATCCATCTGCTAGGTGTTTGAGATACTAATATATAGAAAAAATATTTGATTATTTTAACATTTGTATCGTTTACTGTAAAAAAACATTTAGAACATCTTAAAACTAGAGGCTTAGTTTGTCGAAAAAAAAACAATGTTTTATCGTTAAAACTAAGGTTTTAGTCGTTTCGAAGAAGCAAAACTCAATACCTGATTACAAAATGTTCTTTTTCTTGGTGAGATCGTTTTGCGATGATTCCCATTTTAAAAAGATCAATGGTTAAGTGGTAATTTTTATTTAAGGTTAACTTTTGCCAAGCATTCAACATGTTTTTCGACCAACGAATGTCATCCAGAACAATTATTGTTTCGTCATGAATGTGTGGATCAAGTATTTTAAGCTGTTCAAACAAGCTATCGCTTTTATGGTCACCATCAATAAAAATCATATCGAAGACCTGCTTTTTTTCTAGGTTTTTCAAGAAATCAACAAAGGAACTGTTTACAAATTGAACTTTATGATGCTGAGAAGAAGGAAAGCTACGTCTCGCCACTTCGTAGGTATTTTTGCAACCTTCTACCGTTGTAACATTTACATCACTGCTCCCAGCCGCTAACATAAATGTACCTAATCCGAGTGATGTTCCTAACTCCAAAACATTTTTGGGTTGATAATGTGCTACCAATCGGAAAAGTAACTTTCCGTACTTGTCGTTGCTGCCCGAAATTTTAGCGATTTGTTGAATTGAGCGTTGACGGTTCAACTTCTTAGATCCTGCTCCCAAATCATCTACCTCGATCAAGGTTTTGTTCTTTAAAAATGAAGCCTTTAATGCTTTGAACATTTCGAACTCATAGGTGGGCACTGACAAATTCAAGCATTTATCTCCAAAATCGAACATGAATGGGGAATGAATACCATGCCTGCGCTTTGCAATCAAGCAATATTTTATATATTCACGAATTAAAATCAGCATAATAAACCAGAATCAAGGATAAATATAGTGATCATAACATTGAAATGGTATGGAAATAGATAAAAAATCGACTTTAATTGAGAAGCACAAAGAAATGGTGTTCAGTAGCCAACCTGAAATCAACCTCGTTAGCCCATGTAGGTTGAACGAAGGAATTATTCGCCATTCTGACTTTGAGAAAAATCGCTTCAAAATTCGTTTTGAGAATGGGCAACAAACCATTTACTTTTTCATTCCAGCATCTGGAACTGGATCAAGAATGTTTAAATTTTTATATGAATTCTTGGCGCAGCCAGACGAAGTTTCCCGCAGTTCTACCGAACGTTTTTTAAATGCGATTGAATCTTTTGCCTTTTTTGATATTCTGCCTTATGACTTAAAGAAAAAAGTGCGAGAATACGACATAAGTCTTGATGACTTTGTTTCTTATTTATTAAAACCTGAAGGACTAGGTTTAGGTCTAATTCCAAAAGGATTGGTTCCTTTCCATAAATCAAGGAGCTTTGTATTGAATGCTTTTCAAGAACAGTTATTGCAAGGACTAAGGTTAAAAGAAGACAAGATCAACTTCCACTTCACTATAAACAAAGCGCATGAATCAGAAATTGCTTCGGCGTTAGACTCTATTCGTCAACTTACAGGTAGAGCCTGCAATATCGAATGGTCTGAACAAGATCCGTTAACGAATTCTGTTGCCTTTGACAAAGACAAGAACACCCTCACAGATGAAGCAGGAAACTTACTTACACGTCCATCTGGGCATGGTGCTTTACTGGAGAATCTCAACGCTATAGAAAGCGATATTATTTTCATCAAGAACATTGATAATATTCAACACGAAGCCAAATCAGAGCCTTCAATTGAAAACCTAAAGTACTTAGGAGGAATGCTTGACATTCTGAAATCGGAATTAAAAGAGGCGATGGAAAGCGAAAATACAAGAGCTCAATTGACGACCTTAAACCTGCAATATCAATTTGTAAATCCAGAAACAAATTTTGCAGAAATGTCGGATGAGGAGATCAAATCAATTGTTTATCGCCCAATTCGCATTTGTGGGATGGTCCGAAATGAAGGTCAACCTGGTGGTGGACCATTTTGGGTAAAAGAAAACGGAAAAATTTCAAAGCAAATTGTTGAGAAATCTCAAATTGGAAAAGATGGAGATCAATACAGGCTCATGGTTCAAAGTCAGTATTTTAACCCAGTACTCATGGCGGTTTCCACAAAAGACATCAATGGAAAAAAGCTAGACCTGAAGGACTTTGCTGATCCTGGAAAGTATTTTATTGTAGAGAAATCTTATCAAGACAAAGACATTCGTTTTATTGAGCGACCTGGATTATGGAATGGCAGCATGTCTGATTGGTTAAGTGTTTTTGTGGAGGTTCCTTCGGAAACTTTTACTCCAGTAAAAACAGTTTTAGATTTACTTAACAAATCTCACCTTGAGCAATCTTAATATGTTTTGATTTAACGCATCCCTTTTGTAATTTAGACTTATAAATTATGAAAAGAGGTCTATTATATAGCGTTGTTATTCTGCTGTTGGTTGTTGGGTTAAGTTTGACTCAAAAAAACAATTCAGCGAAAGGGAGCGCACCAGACAAAGTTTCTTTTGGTGTCAAGATTGGTATTATTCCAACAGGGGGACTTACGCAATACGCTTTGGTTTTTTATAAAGGAGAACGTCTTCAATCCATTCAAGAAGTGAGCTTAGATCGCTTAATTAAAATCGGCACTGGTCAATGGCCTATTCCCAGGACCACTACATTTCACGATTTCTTTGAAGAGCACGGCATGTACAATGATACTTTAGATGACGGAACTGTAATCGACTATGGTGCCGCTTTTGATTCATTGTGGAAAGTCCGGTTCAAATCACATCCCTTTGATCATCGTTTAGGAGATGGATGGAGCATGGGCGAAATCAGGCCTTCACTTAAGCAACAAGCCTATATTTATGATCGGTATGGCGTTCGCGGATATGACCAAGATTTTTTTGCCGACACTAGCTTTTTTAAATTATTGAAAGACGTCATGGATCCACAATGGATCGCTGAATATAAGTCACTGAATTAATCAATTTTTCCGGGGATATACCCTAGTAAAAGAGCCTTTTTCACCAAACCTGACACATTTGAAACTTCAAACTTTGTAAACAAGTTCGAGCGGTGATTTTCTACTGTTTTTTCAGAAATAAATAGTGCTTCTGCAATCTCTTTTATCCTTTTTTCCTTCAAGGTTTCACTCAACACTTCTTTCTCTCTAAGTGTCAAAACAATTGCAGTCGTATTTAAGTGTTCATTCTTTTTTTGAATATGACTTTTTAGCAAAGGATCAATATATACTTCTCCAGCAGCTACAGCATTAATAGCTTCGGCAATATACATTGTAGAGCTTGATTTACCCACAAAACCTTTAGCACCATTTTGAAGTAAGGCATTTACAATTGATTCTTCTTCCATTGAACTAACAACGATGATTTTCATTTCGGGTTGAATTTGCAAAAGTTGAGACAAGAAGGTTCTTGAATCTTCATTCCCTAAAATAAGGTCCAGCAGCAATACATCAATATTCCTTTTATTCAAGATGCCTAAAATTTCTTTATGAGAAGAAGCCAACAGAATGGATGCGTTTGGAAATTGGCCTGCAACAAAACTCCGCACTCCTTCAAGTAGCATTTGATGATCATCTACGATTAATATATTAAAGGCTTGGTCTTTCATTTTTCAATTTTATAATTAATAAATATTGTTGTTCCTCGATTTGGCGATGAATCAATGTCTAAACTACCATTGATTAATTGAATTCTGTTCATCAAAGAACCTAAACCTACAGAGTTATGAATAAGATGTTCTTCCATTCCAACTCCATTGTCCTCAACACTTATGGTCAACATGTCTTTATTTAAAATTACTTGTACAACAATCTCGGTTGCATTTGAATGCTTAAGTGCATTTTGAAGTAATTCTTGGGTAGACCGATACAATAAGGTTTTTACTTTAGGCTTCAGGTTGAGATCATTAGAAACATTAGAATAAAAAGACAGGTTTCCATTGACATTATTATTGCCCACTAGATATGCTAGTGCATCTACAAGACTTTTTTTATTGATCACGAATGGCGAAAGGTTATGTGATATTCTTCTGGTAATTTGATGGGCTTTATTCAGCATAAAGAAAACACGTTCAGAAATAGAATTGTGTTGTTCTAATTCTAACTTCAAAGCGGTTAACTCAGCCGCGAGTCCATCATGTAACTCACTTGACAATCGGTTTCGTTCTGCTTCTTCAGAGGCTGTGATGGCGTTTGCAATTTCAACATCCTGTTGGTTTTTTATCAGTTTTAACCTTTGACGATTATAAATAAAGAAAGAGATAATAAAAAGAAACAGAAGCAACAAAGTGAATCCAATTATGATTAATGTATTGTTGCGCCGTTCTATCGTATGGTTTTGAATGGCGATAACTGCTTCTTGACCTAGGATTTTATTTTTATGGGTCAAAGATTCAAACTGCACCAACAAGCTATCCATACTTCTCTTGTTTTTTTCAGATCGATCAATGCTTTTTAAAGAATCTGTTTCTTTAATAAAAAGATACGCTTCTTCATACTCTCCGATTCCTGCATACGCCACCGACAAACCATTGGTGATAGAATGTTGCATCGAAATATTGCTGTAATACTTTTGATTGTTTTTTGCTGAAAGTCCAAAGTCGAGCGCCAATCGATATTCCTTTAATTCATTGTGAATATTCATCAATAGAATTTCACTCATAATTACAAATTGTTTCAGTTGATATTGCTCGCTCAGTCTTAAACTTTTGATTGCAAAAGGTATCGCTTTGTGAAACTCTTTATTTTTATACTCCCATTCTGATTTAACAAAGTTCATTAATATTTTCCCTTGAATATCTTTAGTGGTATCGACATATTTCATTCCTAAATCAATGTGAGCTTTTGCACTGTCCAGCATGTCCAAGTTGTTTTCACAAACGATTAAAATTCCTAAAAAACTCAAAAAATTGGGTTTCATAGGATATTGGCCATACACAGAAAAACACAATTTACTGTAATGATAGGCTTGTTTATGATCGCCTAATGCTAGGTAGATATTAGCGATATTGTTGTAAATCACATGTTCACGCAATTCGTTGCCTTGATTCTGATATCCTTTAGCCGCCTTTAAAAATGATTGAATAGCAAGATTGTACTCTCGCTTTAGACTGTGAATAGCCCCTTTAATATTAAAAAACTTCGCATCACTATCGTTAGGGTTGTAGTTGTCTTCAATGTTTCTATTGGCTACAATAATGGCTTTAGGCAATTGCTGTTTTAGGTAATAAAAACGAGCCAGGTAGAACTGAATTAAATCTTTTGCAAGGTCGTTTTGACGCACTACTCCTTGTCCCAAGAAATCAATAATCTCTTCTTGATTTTCAATATCAATTTCAACAGCAAGTATTTTATTGGCGTTTTCGACAATTTTCAATGAATCATCATGGAATTCTGATTGCGCTATTACTGAAGAAAAAGTAAATAGCTTAAACACAAGTAATGCCAGTATTTTGTAGAGTAATCTAGGTAGCATAAATCTGCTTTTATAATAATAAAAACAAATATAAGGATTCCTGATTGATAAACTAGTTCTCTAATTAAAAGCATTTTAACTAATTCCCGTCAGGAATAACAGACGGTATTTCAAGGAAAAAGAAAGCGGAGCCTAAAAAAGAGCTCCGCTTCCTGAAGTTAATCAGCTACTGCTGATTGTTTAGGCTGTTAAAACTTGAATGTAATTCCAAGTACTCCAAAACTTGAAGAACCATATCCTCCTTCTGCAAATACAGCCATATTGTTTAAAAAGTAATATTTTGCACCTACTGTTGGACCAAAGTGACCACCAAAAGTACGTTTTGTACTTGTTTTCGAAAGGTCTTTAGTTGTATGTGTCCTAACTCGAATACCTGTCATTACGGATGCATATAGATCCAATTGATTTACACCAAGACCTAAATCTAGATGGTTGTTCAAGAAAGCCCAAATATGAAAAGTAGCTCTTGCCCCAACAGAAAAATAGCTGGTATGGTTTCTATAATCATATTCGAGTGAATTATAAACACCAGTTCCTTTATAACCATAGTGGTTATACCCAGCGTATAGCCCCCCACTAATAAAATGGTTAAATCCATACTCCAAGTTCACTCTTAGTGTTGGCAATGAGTATCTATCATACCCGTAGTAATTATATAAATAATTATCTACAAATCCATATCTCGATAACCCTACACCTAAATCAAGGTAAAGCTTTTTCCCTTCGTACCCTTCTTGCGCCTGTGTATTTGGAGTGTATCCAATACACAACACTGATAAGAATACTGCTGCTAATATATTTTTCATTTTTTTAAGTATTTAATGTTATAACAAAGGTATAAAAAATTTGAACTTAAGGAAGTAAACCTCCCCCCCCATCACAGTCATTATAAGTATTACCGTTATTGTTTGTAAAGTTCGAAGGAGTATCAGCATCAATTGCAGAAGTCAAGGAGTTTGACAAGTGTGTATTATTCATTGAAAGCCTACCTGCATTTTTAATATAAACCATACCAGGCTGATTACTATAGTATTTATTACCTCCTGATATATCGGCATAGGAGATATTATTATTCATGTTATTACTCTCAAATTGAATATGGTACCACCACCCTTTAGAAGGTTGCACTCCAGTAACTGTAATGGGGTTTGAGGAAGTACCATCTAAAGATAATGAAGCATTAATACCAACCATCCATCTTATATTTGCAGCCATTCTAAACTCAGTACCAGCCTCCACACTAGTATGTCCAGAATTATGGAAAACACTCTTTCTGAATGAATAGGGAATCGAAAGCTTAGGAACTGTTAATGCACTCCCTACATCTGATCCATTTATATAAATCATTTGAACTGCATTGTTTAAAAATTGTGTAGAGTTGTCTAGATATCGCGTGTGACCTAATCCTGACAACAATAAAGGCGCAGCTCCAAACTCACTAATGGTGTTGTTCATAAAGTCAGGTAATTTTGCATCGCCTCCATCTGTCATTATTCCATAATCGCTTCCTTTTCTAAGGTGTGTGTTTTGAATTGTAACCTGAGCATTATTCTTAACAACAATAGTTGCAGGACGTGTACTGTAATACTTTGAACCATTTGAAATGTTACAATGAATCAACTTATTGTTTGGATTATTGCTCTCAAAATCAATTCCGTACCAATAACCAGCAACATCTTGGGATCCTGATAATACAATTTTATTCGTTGGTGTACCCGTAGCGTTTAAAGAACCGTTGCTTTTCACAACTATCCTTGCTCCAGAGCGCATATCTATTTTAACACCCGGCTCTATTGTAACAGCAGCATCAAT
>Ga0209075_1003205_pt1 | contig 13806 bp, 14 predicted proteins | sample Stecom2011_FD_187523 | JGI IMG/M metagenome (GOLD analysis project Ga0209075, IMG submission 187523) | Agricultural soil microbial communities from Utah to study Nitrogen management - Steer compost 2011 (SPAdes) (version 2) | ecosystem: Environmental > Terrestrial > Soil > Agricultural land... | reverse complement strand
GAGGCGGCCACGGGGCATGCCACCCGGCACGCCGCCCAGGGGCTGTTCCAGGGCATGCAGCTCACCCCGAGCCAGACGGCGTCGTGGCTTGCGCAAATCATCGAAACCGTGGCGCAACGCTTCGGAATCAAGGTCACGGAAAAATTCGCGCTGCAGGCCGCGCCGGTGCTGGGCGCGGTGAGCGGCGCCGCAATCAACGCCATGTTCATTTCGCACTATCAGAACATGGCGCGCGGCCATTTCGCCGTGAGACGGCTGGAACGGGCGTATGGCGAACGCGAAGTACGGGATGCGTACGCCACGATACAGGCGCGCTTGAACTGAGCCCATGCAGGCCCGCCCTGGCGTATGCCGCAACAAAGTGCGTTAACCTGTGGTCTTGAAGAACCCCAATCAGGAGCAACCCATGGCAAGAGCCTCTGCACGTCATATCCTCGTCGACTCCGAAGCCAAGTGCAACGAGCTGAAGCAGGCCATCGAAAACGGTGCCGACTTCGCACAGGTCGCGAAAGAACATTCCAGCTGCCCCTCGAGCCGCGACGGCGGCGCACTCGGCAATTTCGGCCGCGGCGAGATGGTGCGCGAATTCGACGAAGTCGTATTCAGCGCACCCATCGGCGTGGTGCAGGGGCCGGTGCGCACGCAGTTCGGCTACCACCTCGTCGAGGTCACGGAGCGCACCGACTGAGTGCCGCCACAGCGTCTTGCTACACTGGTCGTACGGGCCCGCGGGCCCGTACGTTCGTTCAGTGAAGGAGGACGTGAACATTGATGTGGAACTGCCTCATCATTGAGGACGACCGCGAGAACGCCCATTACATTGCTGAGGGATTCCGCGAACTGGGCCACTGGCCGGTAATCTGCCACGATGGCGTCGAAGGCCTGGAACGTGCGTCGTCCGAAACGTGGGACCTGATCATTCTTGATCGCATGCTGCCCAATCAGGTCGACGGGCTGTCGATCCTGACGCGCCTTCGGGCGGTGGGCATCAAGACCCCCGTCATCGTGCTGAGTGCGCTCACCGCGCTCGATGAACGGGTGAAGGGGCTCAAGCTGGGCGGCGACGACTACCTTACCAAGCCCTTTGCCCTCATAGAACTGCTTACCCGCGCCGAAGCCCTGGTGCGCCGCTCGCGAAGCAGCCGCACCGAACGCGTGCTGGAGTACGCCGATCTGCGCTACGACCTGACGATCCCCCGCATTACCCGAGGCGGAAAGGTGCTGGCCCTGCAACCGCGCGAATGCCGTCTGCTCGCCTACATGATGACCCACCCGGAGCAGGCGCTCACACGCGCGATGCTGCTGGGCGCGGTATGGGGCTACCAGTTCAACCCGCAAACCAACGTCATCGACGCCACGGTCAGCCGCCTGCGGCAGAAGATCGACGGCGGTCACCCCAACCCGCTCATCCACACGGTGCGCGGCGTCGGGTACCGGTTCTCGACCCACCCCGACGGCCGCCCGGCGACGTCGCGCGACGAAGTCCTGCATGCCGGTTAGCGGTCTTCTGAAGGGCTGGCAGCGGCTGTGGGGGTCGGTGGCCTTCCGCCTGACGCTGAACTACAGCCTTCTGGCCGCCGGCACCACCGCTTTTCTCCTCATCTTCGCCTACGGGAAGATCGTGGACCTGTTGCAGGTGCAGTACGCGCGTCAGGTCACGCAGGCGGCACACCGGCTCATGGTGCAGCACGAGCTGTACGGCCTCGCAGGCCTGCAGGCGGAAATCGAGCAGCTGCTGGGCGACCAGACCGACATCGACGTGGAAATGTATTTGCTTTCGGGGCCCGACGGTACGCCCGTTGCGGGCAATCTCGAGCTGCTGCCGGTGACCGACGACGCCACGCCCTACCCCGCGATCGACCTGCTGCGTGAAGCGCACGAAGTGCCGCTGCTGCTGAACGTGCTGCGCAACGGTACGGCCGTCACGGGTCTGCTCACCCTGCGCGATCTGCCGGGCGGCAGCGTTCTGGTGGTCGGGCGCGACATTGCCGACATGCGCGAGATCCAGTCGCTGATCGGCAACGCGGTGATTGCCACGACCCTGGTGGGCGTGTTTCTGGTACTGGTGGGCACCACCATCTTTCGTCGCGAATTGCGACACCGCGTGGAGGCCATTCGCGATACGGCATTGCGCGTCGGCACCGGTGAACTGACGCGGCGCGTTCCCGATGCGCGCGAGGTGGACGAATTCGTGCAGCTGCGCTACGACATCAATCACATGCTCGATCGCATCGAGATCCTGATGACCGGGGTGCGCAACGTGTCGGACGCCATTGCCCACAATCTGCGCACACCGCTGGCACGGGCGCTCGGGCAGCTGGATGCGGCCAGGCGTGCCGATCACGACGCCGAGACGCGCCGGGCGGCACTGGACGCCGCCTCGGCCGAATTGCATGACCTGATCACCGTATCCGAAAAGTTGCTGCTCATCGCCGAAGCGGAATCGGGTGTGCGCCGCCAGAGCTTTTCGCGCGTCTCGCTGCGCACGCTGGTGGAAGACATTGTCGAGCTTTACGAGCCCGTCGCCACCGAAAGCGGCATCCGCCTGCAGTACCGGGCCGACGACGCCAGCATCGATGCCGACGCCGACCTGCTGGCAAGCGCACTGACCAACCTCATCGACAACGCATTCAAGTACGCCGGGCCCGGCGCCCGCATCGTGCTGCGCGTGAAGCGTGACGGCGATACCGCCCGCCTCGTCATTCGCGACGACGGGCCGGGTGTGCCCGACGACCACCTCGAGAAGCTGGGCACCCGGTTTCACCGCGTGACCCCGGACGTGCCGGGCTACGGTCTGGGCCTGGCTTCCGTCAGGGCCGTGGTCTCGCTGCATGGCGGGCACATCACGTTCAGCAACGCGCGGCCGGGGCTGCGCGTAGAGATCACCCTGCCACGCTGAATTGCCTGCACCGCCGAACATTACCGAACGGTAATGTTTTCGTAATGAAATGCGCGGTCACGGCCGACGCGCCTCTCATACCATGCCTGATGCATCAATTGGAGGCATCGCATGAGTATTCAAATCAAGAACAGGCAGGACTTCTGGTCCGGCATCATGTTCGTGGTGATCGGGGCAGCCTTCGCTCTGGGTGCCACGAAATACTCGATGGGAACGGCGGCCCGCATGGGCCCCGGCTATTTCCCGTTCTGGCTGGGCGTCTGTCTGGCCGCACTGGGCGCACTCGTCGCCTTGAACGCAACAAGCGCCAAGGCCGAGGAAACACAGGTCGAGCGCTTCGACTTCCCCATCATGTTCATCCTGCTTGGCAGCGTGGTGCTGTGCGGGCTGCTGCTGAACTATCTGGGGGTGTACATCAGCGTCTTCCTGCTCGTATTCCTCAGCAGCTTTGCCAGCCACGTTTTCAGCTGGAAAGTTGCACTCATCAACGGGCTGTTTCTCGTGCTCTTCGTCTGGGGCGCCTTCATCAAGGGACTGGGCCTCGTCTTCCCGCTGTGGCCCAGCTTCATGAACTGAGGGCATCTGAAAAATGGAACTGTTCGAAAATCTGCTGCTGGGTTTCTCGGTTGCGCTGACGCTCGAGAACCTGGCGTATTGCCTGCTGGGCTGTCTGCTCGGCACACTGATCGGCGTGCTGCCGGGCATCGGCCCCGTGCCGACCATCGCCATGCTGCTGCCCATCACCTACGTGCTGCCGCCCACGGCGGGGCTGATCATGCTGGCCGGCATCTACTACGGTGCCGCGTACGGGGGCTCGACCACCGCCATTCTGGTGGCGCTGCCTGGCGAGACCTCGGCCGTGGTCACCGTGATCGACGGCCACCAGATGGCCCGCAACGGGCGCGCCGGCGCGGCGCTGGCCATCGCCGCCCTGGGGTCGTTCTTCGCCGGCTGTGTCACCACCTTCCTGATTGCCGGATTTGCGCCGCCCCTGGCGGAACTGGCCTTCAAGTTCGGCCCGGCCGAGTACTTCTCGCTCATGGTGCTGGGTCTCATCGGTGCCGTGGTGCTTGCCTCCGGCTCGCTGCCCAAGGCGATCTGCATGATCTTCCTGGGTCTTCTGCTGGGCATGATCGGCACCGACGTGAACTCGGGTGTGGCCCGCTACGACTTCGGCATTCCCGAGCTGCAGGACGGCATCGACTTTGCCGTGGTGGCCATGGGCGTGTTCGGCTTCGCCGAAATCATGACCAACCTTGAATTGCGCGACCAGCGTGTCGATCTGACCGACAAGGTCGGCAAGCTGTACCCGAACAAGCAGGAATTCAGCGAAGCCTGGCCTGCCGTGGTGCGCGGTACCGCGATCGGTTCGGCACTGGGCATTCTGCCGGGCGGTGGCGCGGTGCTGTCGTCGTTTGCCTCATACACCCTCGAGAAAAAGATCTCGAAGGAACCCGAGCGCTTCGGCAAGGGGCATCCTGCAGGCGTGGCGGGGCCCGAATCGGCCAACAACTCCGGCTCGCAGGCGTCATTCATTCCGCTGCTCACCCTGGGCATTCCCGGCAACGCGGTCACGGCGCTGATGATCGGTGCCATGACCATTCACAACATTCAGCCCGGCCCGCAGGTCATGTCGAGCCACCCGGAACTGTTCTGGGGGCTGATCGTGTCAATGTGGATCGGCAACCTGATGCTGGTGGTGCTGAACCTGCCGCTGATCGGCCTGTGGGTCAAGCTGCTGACCGTGCCCTACCGCATCCTGTACCCGGCGATTCTGGTGTTCTGCACCATCGGGGTGTATTCGTTGAACTACAACGTGTTCGACATCTGGATGACGGCCGCCTTCGGGCTGGTGGGCTACCTGTGGGTGAAGCTCAAATGCGAAGGAGCACCACTGCTGCTGGGGCTGGTGCTCGGGCCCATGATGGAGGAAAACTTCCGCCGTGCCCTGCTGCTGGCACGGGGCGACTTCTCGACCTTCGTCACGCGCCCGCTGTCGCTTTCCCTGCTGATCCTGGCGGCCATTCTGGTCGTGCTGGTGGCACTGCCCTCGGTCAAGCAGAAGCGCGAGGAAGCCTTCGTCGAAGACTCCTGATCCGCACCCCCCCACATCGGCTGGCGGGCCCGCGAACAGGCCCGCCTCTGCCGGGCACTGTGTTCACGAAAGCCGCCTGCGGGCGGCTTTCCGCTTTCCGCGCCACCGGTCATGCTGCATTCATTGAGGTATAAAGTCAGACTGTAGAAGAACCGTGCGCCACACGGCCGCCGATACACCAGCCCCAGCGAGACATGTCAGCCAAGAAATCCGAGTCCAACGTCAAGACCGCCCTGCGCGTCATCGAAATCATCGAGATTTTTGCGCGCGAAGGAAAGCCCCTTTCACTTACGGAACTGGCTCGTGAGCTCGAAGCCCCCGTATCCAGCTGCCTTGGTCTGATCCGCACGCTGACCAGCCAGGGGTATCTGTACGAGACCGGTCGCCGCCAGGGCTATTACCCCACCGGACGGCTGCTGGCCATGGCGCAACGCATCGCCCGATCCGACCCCATACTCGAGAAGGTGGGCCCGACCCTGACCGCGCTGCGTGACGCCGTGGCCGAAACCGTGGTGCTGGGCAAGCTTGCTCCGTCAGGCGAAGTCGTCTATCTCGAGGTCATGCCTTCGCCCCACCCCATCAGCTACGTCGCCGACCCCGGCGCACAGCGCCATGTGCACAGCAACTCGCTGGGCAAGGCGCTGCTATCGCTCATGAGCAGCGAGGAACGGCGCAAACTGCTCAAGGGGCGCACACTCGAACGCTTCAACGAGCGGACGCTGGTAACGCTGGAGGCGCTGGAAGAGGAAATTGCCCGCTCACGCGAGCGCGGCTGGTTCCAGAATCTGGGCGAATCGATGATGGACGTCGGCGCGATCGCCTGGCCGCTGAGCATTGGCGGCGGTGAATACGCCGTCTCGATCGCCGGGCCGCTGTACCGCATTGAACCGAATCTCGAACCGCTCGCCCAGCAATTGCGCGTGGCGTGCCGGGTGATGGAACAGCGCCAATAGGCTGCACGCAGGCACACGAAGGTACGAAGGCCCGCGCATTGGCGGGCCTTCGGCACTATGGGAAACCGTGCGTGGCAATCAGTACGACTTGGGCAGACCCAGCACCTTCTCGGCGATGAAGCACATGATGAGCTGCGGGCTCACCGGTGCCAGTCGCGGGATGAAGCTTTCGCGCAGATAGCGCTCGACGTGGTATTCACGTGCATACCCCATTCCACCCAGCGTTTGAACCGCGGTCTGGCAGGCATTGAACGCCGCTTCCGCCGCCAGGTACTTGGCGCTGTTGGCATACGGGCCGCACGGTTCGCCCGCGTCGTAAAGTGCCGCCGCCTTCTGCACCATCAGATCGGCGGCCTCCAGCTGCATCCAGGCCTGCGCGAGCGGATGCTGAATGCCCTGGTTCTGGCCGATGGGCCGCCCGAACACCACACGGTCTCGCGCGTATTCCGTGGCCTTGGCAATGGCCGCATGCCCCAGGCCCACCGCTTCCGATGCTATGAGGATGCGTTCGGGATTCAGGCCGTGCAGTATGTATTCGAAGCCCCGGCCTTCTTCACCGATGCGGTCTTCCACGGGAATCTCGAGCCCGTCGATAAACAGCATGTTGGAATCGACCGCCTTGCGGCCCATCTTGTCGATTTCGCGCACCTCGACCCGGCTGCGGTCCAGATCGGTATAGAACAGCGACAGGCCCTGCGTGGGTTTGCTGACCTCGGAGAGCGGCGTCGTGCGAGCGAGCAGCAACATTCTGTCGGCCACCTGCGCGGTGGAGATCCATATCTTGCGACCATGTACGACATAGCGGTCGCCCTTGAGCTCTGCACGGGTGGTGAGCTTGGTGGTATCGAGCCCCGCGTCGGGTTCGGTCACGGCGAAGCATGCCTTCTGGTCTCCGGCGATCAGCGGCGGCAGCGCACGCTGGCGCTGCTCGTCGTTGCCGAACACCACCACGGGGTTCAAGCCGAAGATGTTCATGTGAACCGCCGACGCACCGGTGAAGCCCGCACCGGAACGCGAAATCGTGTGCATCATCAGCGCCGCTTCAGTCATGCCGAGCCCGGCGCCACCATATTCCTCGGGCATGGCGATGCCCAGCCACCCGGCCTGCGCCAGATCGCGATGAAAGTCGTGCGGAAAGGCACCGTCTTTATCGCGCGCGAGCCAGTAATCGTCATCATAGCGGGCGCACAGGTCTTCGACGCCGGCCACCAGCGCCTTATGTTCTTCAGAACGGATGAAACTCATGTGATGTCCTTCGTGGGCTGTGTGCGTGGCCCCGCCTCTGCGAACCACGCGTTGATTTCCTCTTCGGAATAGCCGGCCTCGGCCAGCACCTCGGCCGTGTGCTCGCCCAGGCGCGGTGCATGACGCCGGATGCCGGCGGGCGTGCGCGAATAGCTTCCGACCGGGCCGGGTGAGCGGATCTCGCCCTCGCTGGGGTGGTTCAGGCGGCGCACCATGTCTACGGCCTGAATATGCGGATCGTTGATCAGGTCTTCCACACTGTAAAGCGGTGCCGCCGGGATATCGGCCGCGCCCAGCTGTTCGAGCCATTCGGCGGTGGTGCGCGTTGCGATCACGTCGGACACCAGCCTGTAGGCGGCGTCGATGTTCTGTGCCCGCGCGGTATGCGAGGCAAACCGCGGGTCGCGCTTCAATTCGGGCCGGCCGATGAGGTCGAAGAAGCGGCTCCAGTGCTTGTCGTTGTAGATGAGCACGCTGATGTGGCCGTCGGACGTGGCGTACGGGCGCCGGTGCGACACCAGCAGACGCGCGTAACCCGTAGCGCCGGCAGGCGGCTCGAACGTGTGGCCGCCCAGATGATCGCCCAGTACCAGCTGCGCCATGGCCTCGAACATGGGCACCTCGATCGCCTGGCCCTTGCCCGATTCGCGCGCTTCGATGACGCCGGCAAGCATCGCGATGGCCACGTGCATGCCCACGGCCCGGTCGGCCAGCGTAAGCGGCGCGTAACGGGGAATGTCGCCCGAATTGCGCTGGTACAGCGACGGCAGGCCCGTCATGCCCTGGATCAGGTCGTCGTAGGCGGGGCGCCCGGCATACGGCCCCGCATTGCCGAAACCGTACGCCCCCACGTACACGATGCGCGGGTTCACCGCGGCGACGCTTTCGTAGTCGAGACCCAGCCGGGACATGGCCTGAGGCCGCGTGTTGTAGAGCAGCACGTCGACCTTGGCGGCCAGGCGCAGGCAGGCTTCGCGACCCGCCTGGGTCTTGAGATCGAGCACCACCGAACGCTTGTTGCGATTCAGGTGCAGGTACAGGGCACCCATGCCGGCATTGCGCATGGGCCCCACTGCACGCATGTTGTCGCCCCCGGGCGGCTCCACCTTGATGACGTCGGCGCCCAGGTCACCCAGAATCTGCGTGGCATACGGCCCCATCACGACCGCACTCAGGTCGAGAATGCGTACGCCTGCGAGCGGGCCGCCCGGCCGGGTTGCAGCGTGCTCAGGCATGTCGGGCTTCCTGTTTTATTGCGGTTGAAGGTTGGCTTCGCGGATCCACTTGCCCCACAGTTCGTACTGCTCGGCCACGAATTCCGCGAACTCTTCGGGCGTGCCGCTGAATGCGTCGAAACCCAGCTCGGCCAGACGCGCCCGGGTTTCCGGGTTATTGACGACCTTGTTGATTGCGGTGTTCAGCGTCTTGACGATTTCCGGATCCATGCCCGCCGGGCCAAAGTAGCCGTTCCACGAAGTGATGTCGAAATCGGCCACACCGGCTTCCTGCATGGACGGCAGGTCGGGCAGCAGCGCACTGCGCTCGGCCGTGGACACCGCCATGGCATGCAGGCGGCCCGAGTTGACGAACGGGGTGCCCGAAGTCAGATCGGTGAACATGAAATCGACTTCACCCGCCACCAGGTCGGTGAGCGCCTGTGGCGTACCCTTGTAAGGCACGTGCAGCATCTCGGTCTGCGTGGCCACGGCCAGGCGCCCGCCGGCCACGATGCCGGTGCTGTTGCCCGTGGCGTAAGTCACGTCGCCCGGATTGGCACGCGCGTACTCGATCAGCTCTTTAACGGTCTTGTAGGGGCGATCGGGGTTGGTGACCAGGATGAAGGGCAGGTTGCCGCCACGCGCAATGGGCGTGAAGTCTTTCACCGGGTCGTAGCTCACGTTCTTCATCAGCCAGGGCGCGGCCGAGTGCGACGTATTGGTGGTAACGAACAGCGTGTAGCCGTCGGGCTTTGCACGGGCCACGTAATTGGCAGCAATGGTGGCGTTGGCGCCCGGCTTGTTCTCGACGACGATCGGCTGGCCCAGTTCCTTGCTGAGCTCTTCGGCGAAGATGCGGCCCACCGAGTCGGTGCCGGAACCGGCCGGGAACGGCACAACCAGCGTGATCGGCTTTTCAGGGTACGCGGCGTGCGCAGCGCCCGGGGCAGCGGTGAAGGCGGCAACGCCCGCCACAACGGCGAAGCTGATGCCTGCAATGGTGGATCGAGTGTTCTTGAACAGGTTCATCTTTGTCTCCTTTTCTTTCCCGGTTCAGCGAATGACGCGGTCGGGGTTTTCTTCGTACGGCGGTGAATAGATGACCAGCAGACGCGCAGGCGTGTCGCTGGTGACGGTAAAGATGTGCTTCTTGTCGGCAGGAAAGAAACAGCAGTCACCGGCTTCCATGACGCCGCGCTCGCCTTCCAGCTCGACCTCGGCGGTGCCTTCCAGCAGGTAGACCACCTGCTCGATGCCGGGGTGCGCATGCGGCAGGGCACCCTTGCCCTTCTCGATGGTGCCGGTCAGCACTTCAAGGTGACGCGAGCCCACGGTTTCGGGCGAGATGAGGCGCCGGTTGACGGTGCCGCTGTGGTTGGCGGGCGAATAGCCGGGAACTTCTGATTCCCTGACGATCCAGGCGGGTCTGGACATGAACGCTCCTAAACGAATTTCATGATAGTGAAAATAAGTTTACCAGCATGAATATTAATCTCCAACCACGACCCCCGGGTAATGCCTTCCACACATCGAACGGCAAGTCTGCGCGCCGGCTCAGCGCATCCCTCAGGGATATCCCGATATAATCCTTCCTTCGGCTGGCGCACGCCGGCCGTCCCGTCCTGCCCGCCGCACACCGGCGTCCCTGACTTCCTTTTGTGCCTCGCACGTTTGAATCAATGAAGAAACTCACTGGCATTCTCCTCGCCTCCGCCGCTGTCCTGCTGACCGCCTGCGGCCCGAGCAACGACACCTCTTCGACCGAAACCGCCGCCTCGGCACAGCCGCGCAAGGTCGTGGTCGGCCTCGACGACAACTTCCCGCCGATGGGCTTTCGCGACGAAAAGAACGAACTGGTCGGCTTCGATATCGACCTGGCGCGCGAAGCTACCAAGCGTCTGGGCATGGAAGTCGAGTTCAAGGCCATCGACTGGAGCGCCAAGGAAGCCGAGCTCAACGGCAAGCGCGTCGACGTCCTCTGGAACGGCCTGACCATCACCGAAGAGCGCAAGAAGAACATCAATTTCACCAAGCCCTACATGGCGAACCACCAGATCATCGTGGTGGCAGCCAACTCGCCGATCCAGGCAAAGGCCGACCTGTCGGGCAAGGTCGTGGGCGCCCAGGAAGGCAGCAGCGCCGTCGACGCCATCAAGAAGGAAGCCGAGGTATTCGAGAGCTTCAAGGAACTCAAGACCTTTGGCGACAACGTGACCGCCCTGCTCGACCTGTCCGCAGGCCGCCTCGATGCAGTGGTGCTCGACGAAGTGGTGGGCCGTTACCTGGCCGAGAAGCGTGAAGGCGAATACCGCGTTCTTGACGACAACTTCGGTACCGAAGACTATGGCGTGGGTGTACGTCTCGACGACGACGAACTGCGCGCACAGCTCGACAAAACGCTCGACGAAATGAAGCAGGACGGCAGCGCGGCGCGCATCGCCACCAAGTGGTTCGGCGCCGACATCACCAAGTAAGCCCTGCCGGCATCCGGGCAACCCAGGCCTCATGGACTACGTTCTTTCATTGATCGGGCCGATGGCAGACGGAGCGAAAGTCACGCTTTCGCTCTTCTTCATCACCCTCGTGCTGTCCGTTCCCCTGGGGCTGGTGCTTGCCCTGGCGCGCATATCCCGATGGCGCGCCCTCAGCACGGCCGTAAACGGCTACATCTGGCTGATGCGCGGCACGCCGCTCATGCTGCAGCTGCTGTTCGTGTACTTTGCGCTGCCGTTCGTGCCGGTCATCGGTGTGCGGCTACCCGACTTCCCCGCGGCCGTCGTGGCCTTTGCGCTGAACTACGCTGCGTATTTTGCCGAAATCTTTCGCGCAGGCATCCAGTCTGTCGACCGTGGCCAGTATGAAGGCAGCAAGGTGCTGGGCCTGACCTACCTGCAGACCCTGCGCCGCATCGTGCTGCCACAGATGGTGCGCCGGGTGCTGCCACCCATGAGCAACGAAACCATCACGCTGGTGAAGGACACCTCGCTCATCTACGTGCTGGCCCTGAACGATATCCTGCGCACGGCCCGGGGCATCGTGCAGCGCGACTTCACCACCACCCCGTTTCTCGTTGCGGCCGTGTTTTACCTGCTCATGACGCTGGTGCTGACCTGGTTCTTCCAGCGTATGGAAAGACGCTATGCCCGATTCGATGAATAGCGCCCCTCGCCCCGACACCACCGATCGCGACGCACGCGAGATCATGATCGAGGCCACCGGCATCACCAAGGCCTTCAATGGCGTGCAGGTGCTGCGCGGTGTGTCGCTCACCCTGCGCAAGGGCGAGGTCGTCGCCGTCATTGGCCCGTCCGGGTCGGGCAAAAGCACGTTTCTGCGCTGCCTGAACCACCTCGAAATCATCGACGGCGGCAGCATCGTCGTCGAGGGCGAAGCGCTCGCCACCGCCCAGGCCGAAGGCCCCAGCCGCTACGCTTCCGATGCCGACGTACGACGCATCTGCCGCAAGATGGGCATGGTGTTCCAGTCGTTCAACCTCTTTCCGCACATGACCGTGCTGGAGAACGTGATCGAGGCGCCCATCACCGTGAAGCGCCTGCCGCGTGCGACGGCAATCGCCAAGGCCGATGCCCTGCTCGACAAGGTGGGGCTGCTGGCCAAGCGCGACAACTATCCGGGCCGGCTCTCCGGCGGCCAGAAGCAGCGCGTGGCCATCGCCCGGGCGCTCGCCATGGAGCCGGACATCATGCTGTTCGACGAGCCGACCTCCGCACTCGACCCGGAATTGACCGTCGAGGTGCTGCGCACCATGCGCCAGCTTGCCGAGGAACACATGACCATGCTGGTGGTCACGCACGAAATGGGCTTCGCCCGTGAAGTTGCCCACCGCGTCATCTTCATGGATGACGGCCGCGTCGTCGAATCGGCCGACTCCGCACGCTTTTTCAGCGCACCGCAGCACGAACGCACCCGCACCTTTCTGGGCCAGATGCTCTGAACGGGCTACGCGCCCTCCCCGGGCTGCGTCACACCTGTCCCCGACCGAAGGCATCTCGGGCATACTGATCGCTTGCCCCACAGGTCAATCGATCATCGGTGTACAGCATGCCCGACCCGACACCCGCAGACTTCACCCCGCGCCGGGTGAACGACACCGAGAGCAAGCGCAAACGCCTGCGCGTCGCACGCCGCCGTGCGACCGGGCTGCTCGTGCTGTTTGGCGTCGTCTATGTGCTGGCCACGCACTTTGGCGCCGTGCATGGTTCGCTGGCCTGGGTCGCCGCATTCTCCGAAGCCGCCCTGGTGGGCGCGCTCGCCGACTGGTATGCCGTGGTGGCACTGTTTCGCCATCCCCTTGGCATACGGCGCTTGCCGCACACGGCCATTATTCCCCGCAACAAAGACCGCATCGCCGACAACCTCGGCGAGTTCATTCAGGGCGAGTTTTTCTCGCGAGATCGCATCGTCACCGTCATCGATGCGATCGATCCGGCGCGCCGCGCGGCCGCATGGCTGCGCACCCCGGCCAATGCAGAAAAGGTGGCATCCTGGCTGCGTAACGGCGTGCGCAACGCCGGTGGGCTGCTGAATGAAGACGAGGTGCGCGGCTACCTGCAGCGTGCCGTCTCGCGCCATATTCTGGCCACCGACCTGGCCGCGCTGGCCGGCCGCATACTGGCCAGCCTGACGCGCAGCGGCCGTCATCACGAAGTGCTGAACCTGCTGTTGCGCTACACGGCCGGGCAGCTGCGTCGGCCCGAGCTGCAGCAGACGCTCAACAGCCTGTTTGCCGAAAAGCTGCCGCTGTACTTCCCGCGCCTCAAACATTGGGCGGGCACCAAGGGCGGCGAGTTCACCGCGCGCACGCTGGCGGAACTGCTGGAAGAAGTGGAGCAGACGCCGGATCACGCGCTACGGGCCCATTTCGAAGCCTGGCTGCAGGAATTCACGCATGCGCTGCAGCATGACCCCGACTACCGCTGGCGTCTCGAAACGCTCTCGCGCAAGGTGGCGCAACACCCGGCGCTGCACCGCTATGTCGATGAAGTATGGACGGAATGGCGCGCGGCGGCTACGCGCGATCTGCATGCGCCCGACTCACGCTTTGAGGCGTTTCTCGCACGTCAGGTCTTGCGCTTTGGCGAGGTGCTCGACAACGACGACGCCATGCGCGCATGGGTGAACGCCCGGGCCAGGCGCTACGCCCCGCAACTGGTCGAGCGTCACCGTGCCCGGCTGGGCCGCTTCATCGCCGACAAGATGAAGGAATGGAACGAAAGCGAATTGGTCGACAAGCTGGAACTCAATATCGGCGCCGACCTGCAATACATCCGCATCAATGGCGCGCTGGTGGGTGGCGCGGTGGGGCTCGTCATCCACGCCGCATCACGCTATCTCTGATCGGCAGCAATCTTCTAACTCATTGATTCAAATCAATTT
>Ga0209075_1003204_pt1 | contig 13807 bp, 11 predicted proteins | sample Stecom2011_FD_187523 | JGI IMG/M metagenome (GOLD analysis project Ga0209075, IMG submission 187523) | Agricultural soil microbial communities from Utah to study Nitrogen management - Steer compost 2011 (SPAdes) (version 2) | ecosystem: Environmental > Terrestrial > Soil > Agricultural land... | reverse complement strand
CAAACGCTTCTTTTGTATCGATAGCGCGGTTTTCTAAATCAATAAAAAACGGCTCTAAATTCTCCCAAGTATCTATTTTGAAACTATCGGGTAAAAATGTTCTTTTTGGACGTGTAACTTTCATTGGGTTATTGTTTTCTGAAAATGATTACGTCCCGTTTGGCTATCGGGACGTAAATAGTATAATGTCGTTATAAAAAAGAGTTTATTTTTTCTCTTTATCTTCTTTTGTCGCTTTTTTAGGAGTAGCTTTCTTTGCTGCTTCTTTTTTCACTGCAGGTTTAGCTTTAGGAGCCGCTTTTTTCTTTTCGGTTTCCTTTTTATCGTCAGCTTTCTTGGCAGCAGGCTTTTTCGCTGCAGGTTTTTTTGCAGCAGGTTTCTTTTCCTCCGTCTTTTCAGTTTCGGCTTTCTTTTTAGGAGCTACTTTCTTTGTTTCTTCTTTCTTCTCCTCTTTCTTTTCTTCTTCCAATTTAATTAATCCAGCTTTGTGAAGGATATTATACCATTGAAATAGTTTTTTTATATCAGAAGGATAAACACGGTCTTGATCATAATCAGGAAGAATTTCTTCTAAATAAGCAGTCAATGTATTCATGCTTTCTTTATGAGAAGGAGCCACCCCAAGGTTTTCTTTCTTGGCAAGACTAATATATACCTCTTTTAAAGGTACATCTTCCTCATACGTGTAAATACTGATGTCTTCTAATGCTGAAATACGGTCAGTAGAATAAGCTGGGATACGTTTATTGTCAATTAGCGACTCAACAATAATGTTGTTTTTTGATTGCGCTACTACTTTAAATAATCCAGGCTTTCCTGAGATTGAAATTATTCCTGATAAATCCATATAATTTATTTGTTTTTTAGAGTGTCAAAAATAGAAAGAAATTCACAAAAAGAAGCTTTTACTATTCTTTAATAAATGGAAAGACTTCAGTTCCGTGTGTAGATTGTACTTTTATTAAATACGTTCCACTTGATAAATGTTCAATATCTACACTGTGTTCTTGAGTATTGATTGATTTGTTTATTAGTTTTTGTCCTGTTATCGTTGTGATTTCGAAATGAGTGATTATTTGTCCAGAAGACTTAAGATTCAACTTGTTTTTCACAGGATTAGGAAAAACAATAAGAGAAAAGTTATCTTCTTTTATAACACTTACTGTCCAGTTAATAGCATTAGAAAAACTTTTACAATTATCTGGACCCTGAATGGCTACGCTATAATACCCTATTTCAGTTGGTGAATAAGTTTGTTGAGTTGCTCCAGGTATTGGATTATCATTCAAATACCATTGGTAATTTGGAGCGCTACTTGAAACAAGAGAGTTACCTAATAAATTGATTGTGGGGTTGGCCAATGGACTTCCTTGAACTAAAATAATGGTGTCTGAATATATTTTACAGCCTTGCATATCTCTTCCAGATAAATAGACTGTATCAGGTTGTGGAATGGTAACTTCTGAAGAGTACGACCCATTTGACCATTCATAATTTAGCATGGGAATGTTTGTAGTTAATTCTACAGGTACTTGACAAATAGCAGTATCTCCAAGTATTTGAAGATTACCATTTTTGTTAACAATCAGGTCAAAAGCATTTACTTTTCCGTATCCATATCTATTATTTGGTGTACTTCCAGTATAATTATCTGCAGTAGCAGTTCCAAACAGATCTGTTTTAAAGTCTTCTATAGAGCTATTCGGACAACGTTCCAAGTACAAAGCTGCTATTCCTGCAATAACAGGAGACGCCATTGATGTACCTCCATTTCTCATGTGGTATCCACCATCTTCTAACATTGGGTTGTAGGTTGGATCTCCAACCATATACATTGGAGCACTTCCTAATGTAACCTCACCCGCAGCGCTAATATCAGGTTTAATTACTCCTCTTCTTGAAGGTCCTCGACTAGATGAAAGTGCAATTTTTCCGGGCGGTGTCATTGTAGCTGGATAATACTGATTTCCATTATTATCTATATATCCAAGTCGACCTCTAGTGTTAGCAACTGATATTATACTAGGCGAACAGTTCCAAGATGAAACAATACTTTGTGCACTGTCGGGCATAACATAGTTGGCGATTTTTGGATATTGAGCTGGTGTTGGAATTGTTGACACAATAGTATTTAATCCTAAGGATTTCCCACTCCATAAATCATACTTTCCCTGGCCCGTTGTACTAAAACGCATTAAGTAATCTGTAGAATCAACTTTTGAAAAAAGACCTTGTAAATGATAATTACTTCCTACATATTCTGTGTAAATTTCTAAAGTAGCTATACGTTCTCCATTCTCATTAAATAAAGTATCATAAATTGGAGTTCCAACATTGAGTTGTGCAAATCTGAATTCAGTTGAGGCAACGTCTTTGTATGAAGGGTCATTTCTATTAGCACCAAAGGAGTAGTGAAACTGTGCCTCACTTGTAGTTGACCATAAGTCAAAAAACACAGTGTTTGCACCTAAACTCCCTGTTGGATTATTTTCAAACCATATAAAATTAGTATCTGTTGTTGTCATCGTTTGTTGCGCATGATAGGGTGGATAATCTCCAGAATTTCCTGCGGCACCAATAATTATTCTTCCTTTTTTCCCTTGAACCAATTGCTCCATTAATTCCCCTGCAGGATCTTTTCCGTCATGACTCCCTAAGTAACTCCCTACACTTAAGTTGATTACTGCGGGTTTGTTTAAGCTATCTGCTACTTTAAAAATATAGTCACATGCATCAGCCACTGTGAGTGTCCAGTTGGGTAAGTTAAAATTAGTTTCTACAAATATGATTTCCGCATCTGGAGCCATACCTTTGTTTTTCCCATTAGCTAACCCATTTCCTGCGCAGATTCCTGTGACGGAGGTGCCATGCCCAGAGGATTCTTCATTACTTGTGATGCTTCCATCTTGGATTTGATTTGCATACCAAATTTGTCCATAGTTATACGGCGCTGGAGATGCGGTTGGATTAGTTACAGAATGATCCCAATATCTGATCACCCTATTTTTACCATAAGCATCAGTGAAGTCTGGATGAGTGTGGTCCAAACCATTGTCAACAAGTCCTATAATCACACCTTTTCCAGTATATCCATCTAAAAGTGGAGAAACTCCATTGTGAACAGGGTCCACATCAAACATTGCACGAACTGAGTCATCAAGTAGGGATGGAGGTGCATATTCGAAATAGAAATCTGAGATGTTATTTTTGTTAAGCTGTCTAAAAACCCAAGCTGGCGATTGTGTTATAAATATCCAATTTTCAGTAATTTGTTTGATTTCCACCCCTTCTTTTTTTAAAAATTCAAGGTTTTTTTCATTGTTTTCAATGGAAAAGGCTGTTTTTGTATCCGGGCTTTCCTTTATTAACTCGCTGAAACCTAGCTTTTGTGAAAATAAAGTCAATGGAGTTAATATCAGTATAAAGTATAATGTGTATTTTTGGAACGCCATTTGTTTATGTTTTTAACCTATTAGTTTACGAATTTTGTCGCTTAAACAATAAATATCGTAAAAATGTTAAATAATATCAACATTTGCGTTAAATTCAACGTGTAAATAAAAACAAGTATGAGAAAAATATTTTTAAGGCTAATTATGCCAGCAATTATTGGAGCTTACTTTTCTACTGCAACTGCACAGGTAGATAAGGACGTTTTAAACTGGTACAATACTAGTAAAACAGGAATGTCCACTGAAAAGGCTTACAAAAAGTTAAAGAAAATGACTCCTGACACAGTGATTGTTGCAATCATTGACTCTGGGATTGATGTTAACCATGAAGATCTTCAAGGAGTAATTTGGGTAAATAAAGGAGAAATTCCAGGAAACGGAATTGATGATGATGGGAACGGATACATTGATGATATTCATGGGTGGAACTTTCTTGGAAATGCAAATGGTGAGAACCAAGAAGCAGCACGATTGAATGTTACTAGGATTTATGCTCAGTTAAAGCCAAAATATGATGGTGTTGATTCTACAGATGTTGCAGCTTCTGATTTAGAGGAGTATGCTTTGTATTTGGAAACAAAACAAAATGTAGAAGAAGGCCGTGCTAAATACGAAGGTTATATTACGCAAATGGGACAGCTTAAGGATCAAATGCTTCCTATGCTACCTGGAATGATTGCTAATATGATGGGTGTTGAAGAGTACACTGAAAAATCATTGAAAAAATGGAAAGCTGAAGGTGCTCAACAAAAACAAATGAAACAATTAGGTCTTCAATTGCTTTCAGGTGAATTAACTGAAGAAACAATTGAAAAGCAAATTAAACAAATCCAAGGAATGATTGACCATCATTACAATCCTGATTTTGATGATAGATCCTTAATTGGTGACGATGTGTATGATATTAATGACACAGATTATGGTAACAATGACGTAACAGGTCCTGATGCATTGCACGGAACACACGTTGGAGGTATCGTAGCTGCACTTCGTGGAAATGGATTAGGTGGTGACGGTGTTGCAAACAACGTTAAGCTGATGTCCTTAAGAGCTGTTCCAGATGGTGATGAGTTTGATAAAGATATTGCTTTAGCAATTCGTTATGCTGTTGATAATGGAGCAAAAATAATTAACGGATCTTTTGGGAAATCTCATTCAAGTTTACCTGAGGCAGTTTATGAAGCAATTATGTATGCACAAGAGAATGATGTTCTTTTCGTTCACGCTGCAGGAAACTCAGCTCTTGATTTAGCTTTAAATCCAAATTTCCCAGCAGTTAAGTATGACTTTCAAGAAAAGCCATTTACTCACTTGTTGACAATTGGGGCATCTACACGTGTTCACGATAAAGATTTACCAGCAAGTTTTTCAAACTACGGAAAATGCGAAGTAGATATCTTTGCACCTGGATTTGAAATTTATAATACATTCCCAGATAATGAATACCAAGCGATTGCAGGTACGTCAATGGCGGCACCAATGGTTTCAGGTGTAGCAGCTGTATTGAAAGGGTATTTCCCTTCTTTAACTATGGCTGAAGTTCGTCAAATCATTCTAGATTCTGGAGATTACTTTGGTGCTACTTATCAGCATGTACCAGGAACGGATAAACTAGTGATGTTTGATAACCTATCTAAAACTGGAAAAGTAGTAAACTTGCTTTCTGCAGTAAACCTTGCGAAAGAGCGAGTAGCAGCAAAAGAGACTAAGTAAATGAATACTATATAATACTTGAAGAGGGTGTTCATTTTGGACACCCTTTTTTATACCTTAGAAATATGATTAAAAAAATATGATTAAAAAACTTATTCTAATATTGTTCTTGATGGTTTCTTCTGAAGCAATGACACAGATGGTTTTTCCATTTCTAAACAATATGAATTACTTTAAGAGCTTTCACGAAGGTCAATCTATTCAATTAGATTATTTGCGTCCTATAGATATTAAATTCTCAGAAGAACTCATTGCCTATATTGATAATAAAAGTGATTTATTTGTTTATGATGGTAAAGAAAAAGAAAAACTATCTGGATTAGCCAATGATTATAAAATCGGGATGAATATTGTCGCGTGGAATTCTGGACCCATTGTTTCTGTATGGGAAAATGGTGAAAAACAAACCCTTACTCATTTTGGAAGAAGATATGAGGTTTCAGATAGTTTAGTTGTATTTGAAGACAGAAGAGACAATGCAATAAAGGTCTATTATAAGGGTGAAATTCACGATTTGTATTATAGTGTATCAGAGCTTTATTTCCCACAAGATATAGGTAGTAATACAGTTGCTTATCAGGGTAATGGAAATGTCAACTATGCTTTCATTGCAGGTAAAATCATTGAGATAGGAGTTTTTAATGAGTTTATAAATTATGCTCCTGGAGCAAATCTTGTTGCTTTTAATGATCCTTTTAATCAGTCTTTTGCAGTGGCTTTTAAAAACGAGGTGTTGGATGTAGAACCTACTATGGTTCAGAGTTATAAAACAGGGTATGACCGTATTGTTTATTTAGACAGGAACAATAATCTTAAAGGACTAATAGGTGGGAAGTTAGTTACCCTAAGTTCTTATGCTTCATTTTATGAAGTTTACAGAGATATGATAGTTTGGGGAGAAAACAGTGTGCTTTATGCATATTATCAAGGCAAAAGGTATGAAATAGCTAATTATATCCCGCAAGAATATCAAATTAGAAATGGAATTGTAGCCTTTAGAAATTTAAATGGTGGAGTTTCTGTTTTTCATAATAATGAAGTAGAAATCATTAGCAATCTTTCAGGGGCGCCTTTCGAAGTTAATGGAAACACGGTTAAAGTACAAGTTAACAGAGGAAACTATATTTTCTTTAAAAACGGTTTTACGTATCAAATGTAATAGAGCCACAGTGGAAAACCATCGATCTAATTTATTTATTAAGTTTGGTGTTCGTAATGTTTCAGGACTAGTAAAAAAAGCTCTTTTATTGGGTTATATTCCTGGGGAAATCGACTAATATAGTATGGAAAAGAAATCAATAGTTGATTACTCGAAAATTTTTGTAGTAATTCCCGCTTTTAATGAAGAGCAATCCATTGATAAAGTAATTCTAGATATTCCACACGTTCCAAGAAAGAATATTGTTGTAGTTAACAATGGGTCTACTGATCGAACAAAAGAAGTTGTTGAGTCTACTGGAGCAATAGCACTGTTTGAACCCAGAAAAGGCTACGGTTGGGCTTGCTTAAAAGGTTGTGCCTACATTGAAAAGATGCAAGGGGAAACAATTGTCTTTATGGATGGAGATTATTCTGACTATCCTGAACAACTTCCAAGAGTAATTGCTCCAGTTTATGAACAAAACATGGATTTAGTAATTGGATCTCGTGCATTAGGTAAGCGAGAAAAAGGTTCAATGACCGTTCCTCAAAAGTTTGGAAACTGGCTTTCTTCAAAATTGTTGAAAATATTTTATAAAGTTAATTACACCGATTTGGGCCCCTTTAGAGCCATCCGATTTGAGAGTTATAAAAAGCTCGGAATGTCAGATAAGACCTATGGCTGGACGATTGAGATGCAGATAAAAGCAGCCCAAAATAACATGAATTATTGTGAGGTTTCAGTCGATTATAAAGCAAGAATTGGTACATCAAAAGTAAGTGGAACGATAAAAGGTGCGGTAATGGCAGGAATTAAAATTATATTTGCTGTTTTTAAGTACAAATTTAGTAAATGAATTTGGTGAATTTTATTATAAGCTCCGTTGGAGAGCCTACTTGGATGTTTAATTGGGGAACAGCTTTTGGTTTTGAGAATTACTACGCCCATATTTTAGCAAAAGTCATACTGATTATTTATGGCCTTAGTCTAACATTGATTTTGTTCTACAGTATTCTGCAGCTTTCATTAGCCATAAAATACAAGTCGAATCAATCTAATCCTAAAAAGCCACTTCCGAAGTTCAATCCGGAAACAGCCCCTTTCGTTACTGTTCAACTGCCAATGTATAATGAGTATTATGTGGCTGAACGTGTTATTGAACGAGTAGCTCAGTTAGATTATCCTAAAGATAAGTTTGAAATACAAGTTTTAGATGACTCTACTGATGAAACAGTTGACGTTATTGCAAAGAAAGTTGAAGAAGTTAGAGCTAAATACGGTGTCGATATTAAACATATTCACAGAACTAACCGTGTAGGTTATAAAGCTGGAGCACTTGATGATGCTTTACCAGAGTCAAAAGGAGAGTTTATCGCTATTTTTGATGTTGACTTTCTTCCTGATTTAGATTTTCTACAAAAAACAATCCCACAATTTGAAGACGAAAAAGTAGGTGTTGTTCAAACACGTTGGGGACATATTAATAAGAACTATTCTTTACTAACAGAGCTTCAGGCTTTTGGATTGAATGGTCATTTCGCCATCGAACAAGGAGGACGTAATGCTGCAGGTCATTTCATTAATTTTAATGGAACAGGTGGAGTTTGGAGAAAAGAGTGCATCAAAGATGCAGGAGGATGGGAACATGATACATTAACAGAAGATCTTGACTTAAGCTACCGCGCTCAAATTAAAGGATGGAAATTTAATTATTTAGAAGATGTTATTGCTCCTGCCGAATTACCTATCACTATGAGCGCGTTGAAAGGTCAACAACACAGATGGATGAAAGGTGGTGCAGAATGTTTTAGAAAAATGGGTAAGCGGTTACTTACCGCTGAAGGAGTGAGAACATCAGATCGTATTCATGGTTTGTCTCATTTATTTAATTCCTCAGTTTTTGTTTTTATACTAATAATGAGTTTACTGAGTATTCCAGTTCTACATATTAAAGACAGCTTCTCAGATCTTAACTTTTTCATCCAATTTGGAAGTATCTTTATTTTCGCTACTTTATTTCTGATGTTCTATTATTGGAATTCATACCGAGATAAAACAGATAATAAACCGAAATCTCTTTTTCAATTTTTTACACGATTCTTTCAGTTTTTAACAATTTCAATGGGACTTTCTTTAAGTAATGCTGTAGCTGTTATAGAAGGATACTTAGGAATTAAAAGCTCTTTTGTAAGAACGCCTAAGTTTAATGTTTCGGTAAAGAATGAAAAAGTTGAAAACAAGTACGACAAGAAGTCAATTTCTCTAATTACGATTGGTGAGGGGATTTTATTCTTGGTTTTTGGATTCACTGCAATCAATCGTTTAGTTTATGGTGATTTAGGAATGGTTCCTTTCCACCTGATGCTTGCCATAGGTTATGGAACTGTTTTCTTCTACAGTATCGCAGAAGTACGCCCTGCATTGTTTTCTTTCGTTCCTAAATTCAGTACGAGTAACGTAAATGCATAAACATGCAATTGAATTTAAAGTATTTAGCTGTTGCTTTATTGCTTTACGTTTTTGCTATTGTTTATCTTAGTTATGGAATTGAACAAGATGATTTCTTTCAAACCTTTTCGGTTTACAGTATAGCTTTTCTAGTCTATCTTTATTGTGTTAGAATTCGGAATGATTTCTCTTTAAAAACTTGGCTATGGATAGCTTTGATTTTGTTCGTTATTCCTTTTTTTTCTATTCCTCCATTGTCTCCAGATGTTTATCGTTTTCTGTGGGATGGTGAATTGGTAACTTTAGGAATTCACACATATTCCTACACACCTAATGAGTTAATGGAGAACAGTAAAGTTGTAAACTCTTCTGAGTATTTAAACTTTTTGTATCAACATACAACAGATTTATCTAAGGGTAACTACACTATCTACCCAACAATTCATCAAGTCTATTTTTTAATTCCTGCTTACCTTTCAGATGACTTTCTTAGTTCATTAATTATTTTAAGATTGCTGATGTTCGCAACGCTCATTCTTGGCGTGAAATACTTTCTCAAAATCTCAGCTTTATTAGATATTTCATCACGAAACTCAGTACTTCTTTTCCTTAATCCAATATTAATCATTGAAGTGATGGGTAATCTACACTTTGAAGGAGTTATGTTGGCTTGGCTTCTCCCCGGAATTTATTATTTAATGAAGAATGCATGGTTGAAAAGCAGCCTATTTTGGGCTATAGCAATTAACATCAAACTAACGCCTTTAATCTTACTTCCTTTTCTTTTTCGCTACCTTGGATTAAAACTTAGCTTGAAGTTCTACACCGTTACTTTTACTTCTACAGTCGGATTGCTCCTTATTTATATGTGGCCTTCTGTTTTCTTAAACTTCCTTCAGAGTTTAGAATTATACTTTGATAACTTTGAGTTCAATGCAGGAATATTTTATTTGACAAAATGGATATCTTCTTTCTTTTTAACAGGAAATCCTACTTTAGTTGTAGGACCGATACTTTCAGTTCTTGCATTTATATCTATTTTATGGTTAGCTTTTTATCAACCCATTTCATCGAATTTTACATTGTTGAATAGAATGATGTGGGGGTATTTAATATACCTACTACTTGCCACAACTGTTCATCCTTGGTATGTTATCTTGCCCTTTGGATTAGCCGTGTTTAGTGCCAATATCGGGGTGATGTCATGGACACTTTTTATTATGCTGTCTTACGGGTTTTATAGTTTTGATAATTCAATATGGAGTTATTCATTGATAGCTTTAGAGTATTCACTTGTGATTTTACTTCTACTTTTCCCAAGGAGTAAGTTTCAGATTAAGATTCGAAGCTTACTTAAGCTAGAGTCAATTCAGTGATTTGTAATGTGCAATCCACGTGGGATCGAGAACATCTTTTAAGAGTTTAAAAAAACTAGTATCGACAAAGTAGTCTTGGTCATATCCACGAATTCCGTAACGATTATAAATATAAGCCTGTTGTTTTAACGAAGGTCTTATTTCTCCTTGGCTCCATCCATTACCTTTTCTGTGATCAAAAGGATGTGCGTCAAATCTTATTTTCCATAATGAATCAAATGCGGCTCCATAATCTATTACAGTACCATCTTCAAGTGTGTCATTATACATTCCATATTCTTCAAAATAATTATGAAACACCGTTGTTCTTGGTATAGGCCATTCTCCAGTTCCTATCTTTATGAGTCTGTCTAGGTCTACTTCTTGAATAGAGAGAAGTCGATTATTTTTATAAAACACAAGTGCATATTGAGTTAGTCCGCCAGCAGGAGAAATACCAATCTTAACACCAAAAGAGACTTTATCAGGCGCTCCATTTTGTGTTGGAATTGCTTTCTTTGTTAAGCTTATTCCAATAGCTAACAGCAAAAAAACTGTAATATATAACAAGCTTTTTTTCATAATTTATAAATCTAAATTACAAAAAAGTAGCGGATGAATTCAAGAATAGAATTATTCTAGGTGAGATTTATTTAATAAATCTAAAACTGATTTCACGGGTGTAAAAGTTTCTGAAGGAACTTCTACAAAGATACTTAGCCAGTCAGACATACTTCCATTCCATAATCCAGGACGTTCAATAAAACGAATATCCTTGTCATGGTAAGTCTTTTCAACAATGAAATATTTGCCAGGATCTGAAAACTGAACAAGGTCCAATTTATTTCCATCTATATCTTTTGAAGAAACAGCCATTAAAACAGGGTTGAAATATTGACTTTGAACCATCAGTCGGTATTGGTTACCGTTTTTACCGATTTGAGACTTTTCGACAATTTGCTTAGAGAGTTTACCGTTTTCTTCTACCCAGAAAGGACCACCACCAGGTTGCCCTTCGTTGCGAACCATTCCACAAATACGAATTGGACGATATACGATAGCCTTTAATTCCTCATCGCTTAGTTCTAAAAAGTTAGTTTTTGGACTCGCGAACTGATATTGTAAATTTAGAGTTGCTAACTCTGCTCTTGGATTATCACTCAGCATCGCTTCTTTCAACTCTGATTTAAAAACATCAAGCATTCCACCTAAATATTTAAGGTTTTCAATAGAAGTATGGGCTTGTGCTTCATGCTGTATATTATCAATGTTTTTGATAAATATGATATCACTTTCTATCTTGTTTAAGTTATTCAAAAGTGCTCCGTGACCTGAAGGACGAGTTAAAATATTTCCTGTTTCATCTGTTATGGTATTTTTATCTTTGTCAAAAGCAACAGAATGTGTTGAAGGATCTTGTTCTGACCACTCAACGTTACAAGCTCTACCAGTTAGTTGACGAATTGAATCTAAAGCAGCAACTATTTCTTTTTCGTGTGTTTTATTAATGGTAAAATGGAAGTTTATTTCATCTTCTTTTAGCCTTAATCCTTGAAGTAATTGCTCTTGGAATGCGTTTAAAATAAAACTGCGAGACCTGTGAAAAGGAACTAAACCTTTAGGAATTAGCCCTAGTCCCAATCCTTCGGGCTTCAGAAGATAAGAAACAAAATCATCAAGACTTATATCATATTCACGAACTTTCTTCTTGAGTTGATAAGGAAGCAATTCGAAAAACGCAAAAGATTCAATCGCATTTAAAAATCGTTCCGTTTTACTTCGAGACTCCTCATTGGGATTAGCTAAAAACTCATATAAGAACTTAAACATTCGTGAACCCGTTCCCGATGCTGGAATGAAAAAATGAATTTTCTGTTGCCCATTTTCAAATCTTATTTTGAATCGATTTTTTTCAAAATCTGAATGACGGATAATTCCCTCATTTAATCTACAAGGGCTCACAAGATTTATTGCAGGCTGATTTTTAAACACCAGTTCTTTGTGCTGTGCGATTATAGTTGAATTTTTATCTAATTCCATAGCATTTGAATGTTATGATCAATTTTTTATTGTAGATTCGGGATGAATATGTTTAATTTAATTTGTGAATATATAAAATATTGCTTGATTGCGAAGCGTAGGCATGGCATTCATTCACCTTTTGTGTATGATTTTGGTGATAAATGCTTAAATCTACCCGTTCCTGCATATGAGTTCAATATGTTTAAGGATTTAAAGGCTTCTTTTTTAGCTGACAAAACACTGATTGACGTTAATGATTTGGGTGCAGGTTCTAAAAAATTGAAATCAAAACGTTCTGTTCAACAAATTGCAAGAACAGCTGGTAGTAGTGATAAGTATGGTAAGCTGCTTTTTCGTTTAGTTGCACATTATCAACCTAAAAATGTATTGGAATTAGGAACTTCTTTAGGATTAGGGACCTATTTATTGGCAGCAGGTGATGCAAATGTTGCTGTAACAACTGTAGAAGGTTGTGCGAATACTTATGACTTTGCGAGAAGACGCTTTCCTTCATCTCAGCACCATAAAGTTATGTTTGTGAATAGTTCTTTTACTGATTTCTTAATGGGTTTAAGTTCAGACACTTTATTTGACCTTATCTATATTGATGGAGACCACAGAAGTGAAAGCTTATTTGAGCAGCTAGAACTTTTAGCTCCACATACACATGACGAATCAGTCATTGTTCTAGATGATATTCGCTGGTCTAAAGATATGTTGAGAGGTTGGAAAGAATTAGTAAAAAGTAAGGATTACCATCTTTCTATTGATCTCTTTAAGGTAGGTATTCTCTTAAAACGTTCTCATCAAGAAAAAGAACACTTCGTGATACGGTATTAATTGTATTTACCGATAAAATAATCTTTTTTGTAGATGAGCAGGCTTATTTCATAGACTAGTCTACCCTTTGATTTTCAAGGCTTTTGAGAAAAACGACTAATCTTTCTAATTAATTGTTAAAAGACTGTTAAATATTTTCTATATATTTATTAGAACTAATACTTAATTAGATGAATCGATATGTTGAACAATTAATTGAGGATTTGGTGAATGCAGAAGCTGCCCAAATAGCAATACGAAGTCACTTAGATATTCTAGGTGAGTGTGAGCTCTCTGAATGTGAGGAAGAAGATGAGGAAGATTCTATAGACTTTACAAAGACGGCTCCTCTTTCACAAATCATTGGTTTTAATAAAGAAGTTTTCCCCCCCGAGGATAAACTTAGCGATGACCATATTGAAAGAATCTTAAAGCAACTCACGCTTGTATTAGATAATTTCAACTTCTTTCTTGATTTTCCAAATTTTGTAGACAGTAGATTAAAATATAAAATGATATTAGATATACTTGATGATGAAACAACTTTTTCAAATGCTTTTGTCACTAACCTAGAGTTTTGTGATTACGATTATGACACTTGTCCGTTTGGAATTGATCTTTGCCAGTGTAAACTGTATGAAAATATGGGCTGATCTCTCTTTTGTTAATTTTTTCTTCATTTAATACCTATATAAACAGTGCGTTACATCCATTTACTCTAATGTTAATATTTCCTTAACATTAAACTAGAACATCTTATTTATTACGGATGTATTTTTGCCTTATATTTTTAATATTGATTAATGAAAAACAATATCATTTTATCGTTGACGCTTTTTATGTTAGCGTTTATTATT
>Ga0209075_1003202_pt1 | contig 13809 bp, 14 predicted proteins | sample Stecom2011_FD_187523 | JGI IMG/M metagenome (GOLD analysis project Ga0209075, IMG submission 187523) | Agricultural soil microbial communities from Utah to study Nitrogen management - Steer compost 2011 (SPAdes) (version 2) | ecosystem: Environmental > Terrestrial > Soil > Agricultural land... | reverse complement strand
TACTAATACCCATAAATTAAAAGAAACTAAATACGGTAAAGTTGAAACTGATGGATATTTAGTGTTTGAGCTTGGTATTAATTACACTTTTTCATTCAAAGCTAAAAACAAGTAATTATGAAAAAAGCAATTATATTACTCTTCTTGGTATCGTTTTATAACTTTGGACAAGAAAGCTCCTTTTTTTATTTAGGTATGGCTAATACTGTGTCTAATAAACTAAATAGTGGTTTTTATAATGTTTCTGAAATTTTTACTGGAAAACATTTTCAATTAAAAAATGGAACTATTAATTTTGATGGTGCTTATCGTTTTTCTGGTAACATGAATAGCTATAATAATCATGGCTATAAATACCAGTTTAAAAGCCACTTGATAGGTGGGAACATCACTTATAAACTTTGGAGTGAAAAAAGACGTTTTAGACCACATATTAGTATATCTCTATTTACCGAGTTTGCTACAAACTATAATTATGGTTCATTAGAAAAAAATTATCTTATACCAGCAAGACCATTTAATGAAAGTTTTACTTCATATTCAGCAAGATTTTATCAGGGAACTCCGATTGTTGCAAATTTGTTTTTTGGCTTTAGCACTCATTTAATTTCAAGCCTTTATCTAAGCGTATCTATAGGCCTTGGTTACGATAGGTTAAAGACAAAATATGCAACATGGCATGAAGAATATAATGTAATACTTGAAGATAAATTAAAAGATAAGCCAATAGACTTCCACTCTATATATTCCTATAATTTTCAAATAGGATTACAATATATGTTCTCTTTCAAAAAAAGCGCCAAACCCAAATAAATTCTAACATCTTGTTAACGTGAAACCAATAAGGAAAAATCTCATTCAAGAATCTACAGACAAAATTGTCTTGCAACATCATATTTCAATTCAAAGCCCTGAAAAAGACTTCCTTACTTTAAAATCTATAGAGGGAAAAGTGATTGGAACTTACAGTATTGATAAAGGAACTACAGAAATTAGCACAACCTATTTAAGTAATGGAGTATACACCTTAACTTTTGTGAACCAAAACCAAACTTTTAAACTGATTAAACAATGAAAAAAATAATATTTTTAATTTACTTGTTAACTTCTACGTTTGTTATAGGACAAAGCAAAGAAATTAAGTTAGCTGCAAAGGTCACTTATGGACTTTATGCAGACATGTTTATAAATTCCCCATCTATTAATTTAGGAATTAATTACGGAAACAACAGTAATAATACTTATGTTTATTTTGCATATAATTTTATGAGAAATTCTTTGTACAAAGGACATTATTTAGGGATCACCTTTGAACACCATTTTTTAAGTGATAAAAAACGGTTTAGACCATTTTTAGGGCTTTCTATTTTAAGTGAAATAACAAGTAATTACAAAGAAGGATTCATAGAAGGCACTGATTTTCTTACAAGAAATGGTCATATAAAACATACTAAATTTATAGGTGGAAATTCATCTTATTATATATTTAATAGCTCAGGCTTCTACTATTCCACTCCGTTATTCGCTACACTTTCCTTGGGTTTTGATGTTCGTTTAATAAAAGATTTACACCTTAGCTTTTCACTTGGATACGGCTTACAAGTCATGAGATATAAATATCTGGAATGGATAAATGACGAAGATTATCGTGAACTACTCAAAGAGGAACCAATGAAAAAGAAAGTATTTCATTATGTGAATGCACAATTAGGTTTAAGCTACGCCTTCCCACTCAAAAAAACTTCCAAAACTCAATAATCTTCCATAACTTCATAACATGAAACCAGGTCATTCAAATATCTCCTTATGTTTTGGAAACAAAATGACCCTCCCTTTTACTGGTATAGCTGGCTATAGCGCTTGGGGAGGAGATGCACCTGTCTATCAAGCAAGCGCAAGTTCTCCTGTTACTTTACCAAGTTACATTCATAACAAATGGGAGACTACTGTTCGTGTTAAAAACCACATGAACGGGGTGGATGTGATTAATACCTTGAGTAATACATGGAAAGCATGGAAGCATGGGATGGGGACTACGCATTTAAAGATTTCTACAGGTTTATTTAGCAATGACAAACCCGAGTTACTTGAGTTTCAAAACTATGTTTCAAGTGATAAGAAGAAGTTTGTGGGTTACGTAAGAAATAGAACTTATAATGTGAGGTCTAGAGGATGTATAAGTGTTACATTTCCAGAGTTAGGAGACAGAGATTATTTTTACATTCCGAATTCAATTTCGTGGAACGAGCCGCCTATAGGTGAAAGATTAAAAATAAGTAATTTACAACAAGGAGAAAACTATAGCATTCACTGGTACTCATTTAAAGATTACATAAAAACAGATTGTTTAAAAGCAACAAATGGAAAAATTAGATTGGAATTTTATATACAATAAAAAACTAATCAGTTTGAACTCAACGAATACATATTATTTTCTTGGGAAAGAACATTTAAAATTTTTCTTCTCTCAAAAAAAAAGGAATTGTTTTTTTAATCAAAGTTGAACTTACATCTTGAATCCAGCTATAAAAAAACTTATTTTTGTTAAATTTAAGAGTATATTAGCGAATTCATAATTTATAGAATGTGACAGATAGCTTAATAATAATCCCTACATACAATGAAATTGAGAACATTGAACTGATGATTCGAAAAATCTTCAATTATGATAAGCTGTTTCATATATTAATTGTAGATGATAATTCTCCTGACAAAACCGCTCAAAAAGTTAAAGAACTTCAAGAGGAATTTAAAAACCAACTTTTTCTTTTAGAACGACCTGTAAAAGATGGACTTGGAAATGCTTATAAAGCTGGATTTGACTGGGCTTTAAGTAAAGATTACGATTATATCTTTGAGATGGATGCTGATTTCTCCCATAACCCAGATGATATCATTCGACTGTATGAAGCTTGCAGCCAAAAAGGAATAGAGTTAGCAATTGGATCAAGATACTGTAAAGGAGGAAAAGTCAAAAACTGGCCTATCTCCCGTATCTTAATGTCATACTTTGCTTCTGTATATGTGAGAATTATTCTTAGAATAAAAATAAAAGATACGACAGCAGGCTTTAAATGCTACTCAAGGAAAGCTTTGCAAACTGTAAATTATAACATCATTCCGTTTAAAGGCTATGCTTTTCAAATTTGCATGAAATACGGTGTACTAAAGCATAACTTTGGTGTGAAAGAAGTTCCTATTACTTTTATTGATAGGCAAAGAGGAGACTCTAAAATGAGTTCTGGAATATTTAAAGAAGCTTTTTTTGGAGTTTGGAAGATGAGAAAAATGAAACTTTAATGCTTGGTATTATGCGAATATTAAACATGCTTGCAATCTTATTTGTGTTGATTTTTAGTTCTGGATGTTCGTATAAATTAGACCAAACAACTCCTCCTGATGACTTAATTCCGAAAGACACTTTTACTATGCTGCTATACGAAGTAATGGTCTTAGAATCATATTACAAAGTTCAGGAACTGCCAATTGAACAATATAAAGACCATTTGCCTGAAGCCATGGAAAAAGTATTTAAAAAGTATTCAATTGATAGCTTACGCTTCAGAAGTTCGATGGACTTTTATACAACTTCCCAAGAAGAGTTGTACGAAATTTATAATACTATTCAAGATAGCTTAATAATCAAAACGGTTCCTTACAAAGTCGAGCAATAAGCAATGCGTTTTAGCTTTCTTAATTAAAGCATGTTTGCATTATAATATCTTGAATCTCCGGAAACTTCTTCAGTTATCCATTCAGGAAGAAAAAATTGCTCATCTTCACTATTCAGCTCAATTTCAGCCAATATTAAGGTAGAATCAGGCTCCTTAAACTCGTCTACTTCCCATAGATGACCTTTCACATTAATTTCATACCTGATCTTGTCTATTCGTTTTGTGCAAAAAACTAGCAGCATCTCTTCAGCATCCTCAATCGGTATTTCATATTCATATTCTTTACGTGATATGCCTATTGTCTCTCCTTTTATGGTTAAAAAACCTTGGTTACCTTTAACCCGTACCCGAACAGTCTTCTCGGGAGTGTTGAGTAGGTATCCTTGAACTATTCTAATTCCAGAATTAGGTTTTACTTTATCCCACAATGTTTTGTTTACCAAAAACTTTCGCTCAATCTCAAGGCTCATTTATATTTTCTTAAATAAGTCAATTAGTCGATTGGAAAATCCTGCTTCATTGTCATACCACCCCACAAGCTTCACTAAATTTCCAACAACAGAAGTGAGTCGAGCATCAAAAATACAACTATTTGGATTACCTATAATATCCACAGAAACAATAGGTTCATCGGTGTATCCTAATATTCCTTTTAATTCATTGTCACTTGCATGCTTGAAAGCTGCATTAATTTTCTCCACTGTAGGAACTTTTCCTGTTACATCTAATGTTAAGTCAGTTAATGAACCATTTGCAACTGGCACACGCACACCAGCTCCTCCCATTTTTCCTTCTAACTCAGGAAAAATCTTAGTCAATGCTTTAGCTGCACCTGTAGTTGTTGGCACTATTGATTCTGCAGCTGCTCTCGCTCGACGCAAATCACTGTGAGGCGCATCGTGAAGTCTTTGATCAGAAGTATAGCTATGAATCGTTGTTAAATAAGCACTTTGGATTTTACAAAGCTTTGAAAAAACTTGAATCATTGGAGCACCTGAGTTTGTAGTACAAGAGGCATTACTAATCAATACATCAGTATCTTCCAAAATATGATCGTTTACACCCAGCACAACGGTTTTCACACCATCTCCTTTAGCTGGAGCACTTAAAACCACCTTTTTTGCGCCTCCTACTCTATGCTTCATCGCATCTTCTTTAGAACGAAAAACGCCCGTCGATTCTAGAACATATTCAACGCCATATTTTGACCATGGAATATCAGCAGGATCTCTGTGCTGTGTAAAAATAATTTTACTTCCGTTCTCAAAAACAATAGCGTCGCCATCGACTTTAAAATCAACATTTAATTGCCTGTGCACAGAGTCATATTTAAAGAGATGTGCTAAGGTGTGAATATCCGCTAAATCATTTACAACTGCTACGGAAATATCATCCGCAAGCAAAGACATTCTTGTAAAATACCTTCCTATTCTTCCAAAACCATTAACTCCAATTTTTTTCATTTTTATAATTTTTTTATTTACTAACGTTTGATAATAAGTCAAAAGTGTGATAAACAGCTACGAAAACATTATTTGTTCATCAACTTCTTTAGACTTTTTTATATTTATTTTAAGTCACACTTCATTTCAATACAAAGTTTTTAAAGAAACAAACAGGGGACTTATCTACTAATCCACCGACTATTCTTGTAAAGTTATGAAATTCTTTAAAGCAATCCATAGTTTTTCTTAAATCTTATAAATATTAAATCACAAATCACTGAAACACTATGCTTTTTATCATAAATCAGCCACTCACAATGTACGCAATCTCTTAAAAAACAATCCTCTTGTCAATCCATTCGATAGTCGATTTTACATTGAAGAGATTCAACTTAAAAATGATATTTCTATTTTATCTTTAGACAAATGGAGTTAAGCACACACTACAATGTTGGGTTGTAGCGTAAAACAACTAATTAGAGAATTCTATTTTATTTTTAAACTTTAATTCACTAAATTCGTGTTTTATGAGAAGTATAGCTTTACTCTTTGCGCTTATATACATTTGTCATCATGTAGATGCACAAACAGATTGGCAATGGACTCAACTTTCTCCACTTCCTATTACTACTACAGGAAATTCAGTGTGTGAAGCCATCCAAGCGGATCAAAAATATGTGTACAGTTTTGGAGGGATGAGTGATTCGCTCCTTCCAAGCAAAATTCACAAAAGAGTCTTTAAATATAAGGTCAATGAAGATGAATGGTATGAAGTGGCAAGTGTTCCAGATTCAATTGGTAAGCTTGACTTTCAGACAAGTTTTGTAAACAATCGAATATATTTAATTGGTGGAAGATATATTTTAGAAGACAGCTCAGAATTTGTTTCGCAAAACGTCAATGTTTTTAACATAGCATTAGATACCTTTGAGGTAAATGCTTCCCCACTTCCAATACCCGTTCACGGACATGTACAATCCGTTTGGAGAGACAGTCTTATTTTTGTAATTTCTGGATTTGATGGAGTTCAAAATATCCCTGAAGTTCAAATCTTCAACCCTTATTTTAATTCTTGGACTACTGGAACGTCAATTCCTGACAATGACGATTACAAAGCATTAGGGGCTTCTGGATATATAATTAAAGATACCATATTCTACTTGGGAGGCGCTACACTTTCTTCTACCCCTCAAGTCGTGAAAAAGTTAAGAAAAGGAATTATCAATCCTGATGATCCAACACAAATTAATTGGACTACACTCAACCCTAACCCTCAAAACAGCCAATTTTCAGGTGCAGCATCGGGCCATAACAATACCGTTTTTTGGATTGGAGGGTCAGAAGAGTATCATGAGTTTAATCTAACTAAATACGACACTAATATTGTGGCAACAGGGACTCACCAAATTATGGAATATTCTAAATCATCTCTATTTTCCCCTAGCTATCAATATAAAACTACACCCTTCCAAGTGAAAAATATTCGAGGAATTGCTAAATTAGGAGGTGGAAATTGGATTATTGCAGGAGGAGTAGATTCTTTAAACCACGTGTCTAACCGAACTTTTCTCCTTCATAATTCAAATTTAGCAGATCTCTCTAAAGCCATACAGCCTCCTCTTTTTAATGTCAATGAATCAAATGATTTTTATATCGCTAGTACTGAAAATATTGGTGAGATTATAGTTTATAACATCTCAGGAAAAATTCTTTATAGGTCGAAGAAACACTTATATGATTTATATATCCCTAAATCTGAATTGACCAAAGGCATTTTGCTCTTCGCTTATGAAGACGGGTTCAACCTACCAGTAGTAATCAAGAAAGTAAATCCTTAAAAAGTGCAATGACAAGTCTACTTAATACCCCCATTGAATATTTAAAAGGTGTTGGTCCTGAACGTGGTGCAGTGTTAAGAAGCGAAATTGGCGTTGAAAACACTTGGGATTTAATAAATTACTTTCCTTTTAGGTATGTAGATAGGTCAAGCTATGCTCGTATTACTGAAATTCCACAGCTGACAGGGCAAAACATTCAATTAAAAGGAGTAATTACAAGTATTAGAGAAATTGGAAGTGGAAGAGGTAAAAGGCTTCAAGCAAGTTTTCAAGACCGCTCGGGAGTTATAGACTTAGTTTGGTTTAAAGGAATAAAGTGGATCAAGCCCAAATTGGTTCCGAATGTTTTATTTCGAGTATATGGCAAGCCTACTCAGTTTGGGAACACATGGAACATTGCTCATCCAGAAATTACACCTTTTAGTGAAGTCGAACACGAAAAGGGATTACAACCTGTCTACAACAGTACAGAGAAACTAACTAAAAAAGGATTACACTCGAAAGGTATTGAACAGCTAACCTTTCAAGTGGCTTCTAAGTTAACTGGAAAAATCCCTGAAATACTTCCTCAAGAAATAATGAGTAGGTATAATTTAATTTCGCGAGAAAAAGCATACAAAAACATTCATATCCCAAGAAGCATAGAAAGTGTAAATGCAGCCCAACTAAGATTAAAGTTTGAAGAATTGCTTTTACTTCAACTCGAGCTATTACTTCGTAAAAATGGGAATGCTAAAAAAACAGGAGGTTTCTCCCTTGAAAAGACAGGAAATCATTTTGATGATTTTTATAAAAGCCATATTCCCTTTGAACTCACTAACGCTCAAAAACGTGTCGTTAAAGAAATATGGAGAGACCTAAAAAGCGGAGAACACATGAACAGACTGCTTCAAGGTGACGTGGGAAGTGGTAAAACTTTAGTAGCTGTAATCAGCATGTTGTTTGCAACTGGAAATGATTTTCAAGCTGCTTTGATGGCACCCACTGAAATATTGGCTCAACAACACCATCAGACAGTTCAAGAATTGCTTGAGCCTCTCAACATCAAAGTAGCATTGCTCACAGGCTCAACTAAAAAATCAGAACGAAAAGAGCTGCACGAGAAGTTGAAGAATGGTGAAATCCAAATTCTAATCGGGACACACGCTTTGATTGAGCCTACCGTGAAATTCAGCAACTTAGGGTTAGTCGTCATTGATGAACAACATCGATTTGGAGTAGCACAAAGGGCAAAGCTTTGGAAGAAAAATGTAAAACCTCCCCATATTTTAGTGATGACAGCTACTCCAATCCCAAGAACTTTAGCGATGACTTTCTATGGAGATTTAGATGTTTCAACAATTGATGAACTTCCTCCAGGAAGAAAGCCAGTGACCACATTACATTATTTTGAAAAAAGTAGACTAAAAGTATTTGATCTTATTAGAAATGAAATTGCTTTAGGTCGACAAGTATATATTGTGTACCCATTAATTAAAGAATCTGAAACAATGGATTACAACAATTTACTTGAAGGTTATGAAGCAATATCACGCTCTTTTCCTCGACCTAAATATCAAATCAGCATTGTTCATGGGCAAATGAAACCAGAAGACAAAGCCTTAGAAATGGAGCAATTTGTTAAAGGAAACACACACATCATGGTGGCCACAACTGTTATTGAAGTAGGAGTAAATGTACCCAATGCAACAGTGATGATTATTGAAAGTGCAGAAAGATTTGGTTTGTCTCAATTACATCAGCTACGCGGACGTGTTGGACGTGGTGCTGAAAAGTCATATTGTATCTTGATGACGGGAGATAAACTTTCAAACGAAGGAAAAAAAAGATTACAAACTATGGTCAGCACAAATGATGGCTTTAAAGTTGCAGAAGTAGATTTAGAAATTAGAGGTCCTGGTGATATTATGGGTACACAACAAAGTGGAATCTTAAATTTAAAGCTGGCAGATTTAGCGAGAGATGGTCAACTCGTCACTTTAGCTCGACAAAGTGCTAAAGCTATTTTGCAAGATGATTCATTATTAACAAAGCAAAGCAACAGACCTCTTAGAGAAGAATTAAAAAGACAATTAAAATCTAAACCCAATTGGAGTAAAATTTCGTAATAAAGCAATATGAGAAAAATAATTATCATCATGTCCTTCGCCCTATTGTCGATATATAGTTATGGACAAGTCAGTGGAGATGTAGTAAGAGATAACCGAAAATTAATTACTGAACAAAGTTTTATTATAGAAGGTCATGTGACTGGAAAGATTGTATTTAATATAGCTGTTGACAGCGAAGGAAAAATCACCTCAGCCATTGCAGTTGATAAAGAATCTACGATTAAAAGTTCTCCTGCTAAGATTAAAGCGAGGAATTATGTCACTACATTTCAATTCGAACCAGGCACTTGGTTTCCAAAACACCATCAAGGAAAGATTACCATTACAATGGTTAAACCAAAATAAAAAAGGGCAACTTATTTGCTGCCCTATCCTTTTCGTTTGAAAAAACTTTACTCATCATTTAAATGACCATATATTTTTCTCACCTTCTCACGGTAAGCACTTAAAATATTTTTACGCTTAAACTTGAGTGTTGGTGTAATCTCTCCTCTTTCGATTGAGAACTCTTCAGCCAACAGTTCAAACTTTTTCACTTGCTCATATCCTCCAAAAAACTGATTGTATTCGTCTATTTCTCGACCAATACGTGCTATCACATCTGGGTGTTCTATTAATTCTTCGTTTTTATCAGAAACTTCAATTCCTTTTCTTTCTGCCCATTCTCTAACAAAGTCGAAAGAAGGAACAACAAGTGCTGCAGGGTGTTTGTATCCCTCACCGATAACCATAATTTGCTCAATAAAGCGAGACTCTTTAAATTTGTTTTCCATCATTTGAGGAATAATAAACTTCCCTCCTGAGGTCTTAAAAATTTCCTTTTTACGGTCGGTGATTTTTAAGAATCTACCCTCTACCATCTCTCCAATATCCCCTGTTCTAAACCATCCTTCATCATCCAAAACTTCTTTAGTTTTATCAGGAAGCTTATAATATCCCATCATCACACTTGGTCCACGAACAATAATTTCACCTTCTTCATCAAACTTCACTTCCACATCTTCCAATAAAGTTCCTACTGTACCAAATCTAACATCATCCAAGCTGTTTACTGAAATCACAGGAGAAGTTTCCGTTAAACCATATCCCTCCAAAACAGGAATTCCTGCAGCAAAGAAAATTCTTGCCAAACGTGGCTGTAATGCAGCAGCACCAGAGGCTACAGCTAGCACCTCTCCACCTAAAGCTTCTTGCCATTTTGAAAAAATCAACTTTCGTGCAATCCCTAATTTGAACCTATACCATGCAGACTTTCCTTTTAATTCAAATTCATTACCTACTGAAACTGCCCAAAAGAATAAAGCCCTCTTGATTCCCGTTAATTCATCTCCTTTAGAAATGATTTTCTCATACACTTTCTCAAGTAAACGAGGTACTGCAGTAAATACATGCGGACGAGTTTCTTTTATGTTTTCTCCAATAGTGTCAATACTTTCAGCAAAATAAATTGAAAAGCCTGCGGTCATATATAAATAATGCAGCATACGTTCGTACACATGACAAACTGGTAAAAAAGTCAAGCATCTACCACCATGATTTGGCACTTGAGGAATTCGCGGGTAACTACCATACACATTGGAAAGTATGTTTCTATGTGACAACATCACTCCTTTAGGCGGTCCAGTAGTTCCTGAAGTATAAATTAATGTAGCCAAATCTTCATACTTTATGCTTTGCTTTATTTCTTCCACTTGGGCTAAATCAACACTTTCAGCAGCGTCTTTAATTTCTGACCAATGAGGTGCTCCATCCACCTTGTCGAAAGAATATATTTTTTCTAACGAAGGCAATTCTCCTTTTATCCCTGATATTTTAGTATATAATTCCTCATCTCCCGTAACGCAAAATTTAATTTCTGCATCAGAGAAAATATGTTTGTAATCTTTCACTGAAATATTTGGATAAACAGGCACTCCTATTGCACCCATTTGCTGGATTCCAATATCCATAATGTTCCATTCTACGCGATTGCTCGAAACTAAAGCAACCTTATCTCCTGGTTTAACGCCTAAAGCAAGAAGCCCCCTTGAAACCAAGTTCGCTTGATCAATAAATTCTTGTGTGCTTGTTGAAACCCACTTCCCATCAATTTTTGTCGAAAACATTGTCTCTTGAGGAAAGTTCTTTAATTGATAATATGGTATGTCAAATAATCTAGTTTGTTTTTCCATGGTTTAAAATTTTAATATCCTAAATTAGTAATTTTTTTAAAGATTGAGTAATTCTTACTCGGATTTTAATTTTTTATTATTCTGAATAATTAAATTCATTTAAAGAATCTTTGATAATTGTAAAATAAAACCTATTTTTAGAAATATTATTACCAGGGTGTAACTTTTCACACCCCTAAATTGTTTAACTGTTAGAACGCGCATTTTGAATCGACGAGAATACAATATCGCTGTAAAAAAACATTCCTCAAATTTATACGGGTTTGTTTTTAACTTCCTTCGTGATAGCGAGGACAGTCGGGATATTGTTCAAGATGTTTTTGAAAAATTATGGAATAACAGGAAAAAAGTAGAGATGGAAAAATGTAAAGCATGGCTTTTCCGAACAGGATATAATGCTTTAATTAATTTCTCAAAAAGGAAACAACGTATTATGTATAATACAGACCAAATTCCTGAAAAAGCAATTTATGACAATCGACTTGAACACAAAGAAATTGTCGAAATAGCTCTCTCTCTTCTTCCTCCAATCCAGAAAAGCATCATTCTCTTAAGAGATTTAGAAGGCTATTCGTATGAAGAAATTGGTGAGATATTAGAGTTGTCTGATAGTCAAGTCAAAGTATACTTATACCGAGCGCGTAAAAAAATTAAAAAACAGTTAAGTGATTTAGTATTGGTACAGTGAGTAATTTATCATTTGAAAATATTGACCAGTGGCTTTTTGAGTTCACAGAAGGAAATCTTTCGCCTGCCCAAGAATCTCAATTAATGGATTTCATAAGCATGCACCCTGAACTCATGGAAGAACTAAAACTGTGGCAACACGCTAAAGTGTCCGCATCGAAAACTCCTGAGCTAAACATTCAAACACTTACAAAAGAAAAACCTTTTTTGATAAGGCCAATTCCTCTGGTGGCTTTTGCAGTACTCAGCTTACTCTTAACTGTGGCATTCTTCTATAGCTTTCCAAGTCAACCACAATACACAAGTGTTGATATAGATACTAAAATCATTACTATCGGAAACGACGAGTTAAGCTATATAGAAACAAGTTTGGCTCATGCAGTTAATAAAAGTAAGTCAAATTACATTGCAGAAAATAACACACAGATACAGCAAAGTGCACAACAATCCACAGATGCTAAAACATATTCAATAGGTACAACTATCGATGCTAACGCAACAGTAAATGACCAACACCTCATCGCTGAAAACATTGAGATTAAAGCTATCGAAGGAACAAATGAAAATCACTTTGAGGATGCAGCTGACATGAATCACGCTCAACAAACAATGATTAAAAATGATGAGCTTGACAACATCATCGCTTTTATCAACACAAAAAATATTAGCAAAACAAATACTCAACTTGAAGAAGTTGCTCACAAAGATATTGCTGAAGTAAGCAAGACCTCTCAAAATCGGTCTTTTTCGAATTTCACTCGAAAAATTAAAAGAATGATTAATCAGCCTACAGCATTAAGGAATACGCAGTCTCCATACTATCATACACCAATGATGACAGGATTTAAAGCAAACCCAAGCTTGGTTGGAAAAGAATCAGGGAATCGAATTCAAGCGACTTCAAGATTACAGTGGATAGGCAAAGAAAATGAACAAATTCTGAACTCGTTATCTTGGGACGGATATATTTACAGTCTGCGCGGTGGATTAGGAGTAGATGTAAGTTACAACGCGTATAATGGAAATTCATTAAGCAATTACGCCGTTGAAGTAGTATACTCTCCTAAAATTTCAATCCGAAACAACCTTTCTTTTGAGCCTTCAATAAGCTTTAAAATGGGTGTAATGGACATTGATCCTACATCTGATTTGATAGGAAATAGAATAGAAATGTACAGAAACAATTCTTTAGCCTTTTTTGAAGGTGAAGAACGAGCTAATGGAAGTCAACTGTGGTATAAAGATCTAGGATTAGGCTTTATAATCAATGCTAAATCTTTTTATTTCGGGTTTAACGCAGATAATTTAACTCGCCACAACAACAATTATTATTCTAATGATATTCATAAAACATACCGTGAAGAAATACACTATACAGCTGTTATAGGTACAGAATATCGTTCACTAACAAGGAACTTTAGTGTTGACGGATATGGGCTTTTCCAAAATTATGGAAACTTAAATGAACTTTGGGTAGGAGCAAACTTTAGATACAAATGGATGCACATCGGCGCAGGTGCAAATACTAATTTAGACTTCGGTTTCTCTGCAGGTGCAAACATTAAACGTGCTTCTCTCCTTTACAATATTGATTATGTAGACAGTCAGTTGATGAATAGAAAAGGGATTTCCCATCAATTAACTTTAAAGATTTTGTTAAAACCAAATAGATATGCTACTAAGTTTTACAACTTATAAATTGAAATTGCTATGAAAAAAATACTTCCATACTTATTTATAATAATATTTTCTAGTGAATCATTCGCTCAAGACCCTCAGTTTTCACAGTTTTATGCGAATCCTATTTATTTGAATCCTGCATTTGCAGGAAGTCATGGGTGTCCTCGTTTTGCGCTGAATTATCGAAATCAATGGCCTGCGTT
>Ga0209075_1003201_pt1 | contig 13810 bp, 14 predicted proteins | sample Stecom2011_FD_187523 | JGI IMG/M metagenome (GOLD analysis project Ga0209075, IMG submission 187523) | Agricultural soil microbial communities from Utah to study Nitrogen management - Steer compost 2011 (SPAdes) (version 2) | ecosystem: Environmental > Terrestrial > Soil > Agricultural land... | reverse complement strand
GAGCAACGATTTGGCGTGCTTTTTCAGGGTGGCGCCCTGTTTACCTCGTTGAACCTGGTGCAGAACGTTTCGCTGCCCCTGATAGAGCACGCGGGCCTCAACCGCCCGGAGGCGGAGGAGCTGGCCAGAATGAAACTGGCCTTGACCGGCCTGCCAGCCGATGCCGCCCTGAAATACCCTGCCGAACTTTCCGGTGGTATGGTGAAACGAGCCGCCCTGGCCCGCGCCCTGGCGCTGGACCCTGAAGTTCTGTTTCTGGATGAACCGACAGCAGGACTGGACCCCATAGGGGCCGCAGCGTTTGACGAACTGATCGTAACCCTCAGAAACGCGCTGGGGCTGACCGTGTTCCTGGTTACCCACGATCTGGACACGCTGTACACAACCTGTGATCGGGTAGCGGTGCTGTCCCAAAACCGAGTATTGGTAGCAGACACCCTTGAAAACGTAGCCAATACAGACGACAAATGGATACAGGAATACTTTCATGGCCCCAGGGGGCGGGCCGCTATTGATGCACATAACCGGCTAACCAGACAGGAGCCCGTTTAATGGAGCCAAAGGCCCATCACGTTATTATCGGACTGTTCACGCTGGCGGCAGTGACGGCTGCCCTGCTGTTTGCGCTCTGGCTGGGCAAATCAACGTCAGATCGCGAGTGGGCGTACTACCAGATAGGGTTTGATCATCCGGTTGGTGGGCTTTCAAAAGGCAATCCGGTGCTCTATAGCGGTGTTCCCGTTGGTGATGTTCTCGACCTGTCTCTGGCGCCAGACAACCCTGCCCATGTTCGGGTGCTGGTGCGGGTGGATCGGGATATCCCGGTTCGGGAGAACACCAAGGCCGAACTGGTGCTTGCCAATATCACCGGCAGCATGAGTGTGCAGTTCTCCGGTGGCACAACAGACAGCCCCGTGCTTCAGGGCAAACGGGATAACCCGCCGCTCATCAATGCACAGCCATCGGCCTTTTCCAACCTACTGAACAAGGGCGAGGCAATGCTCTCCAGTGCCGAGCAGCTGCTAACCAGCATGAACCGCCTGCTGGCGCCGGAAAACCTTGAGAATGTGAGCGCCATTCTGGACAACACCCGGCAGGCCACGGAGTCGCTGCTTGCCAACCGGGAAGAGTTGCTCGACCTGATGGCCCAGTTCGACACGGCGGCAATCCGGGCCGAAGAAGCCGCCATCAAGGTCTCCGAAACCTCAGACCGGGCACGACAGACCCTGGAGCAGGAAATCGGGCCGGTTCTGGAATCCATGAGCCTGGCCCTGTCTACCTTGCAGCCCACCCTCAGCCGGCTGGACCGGCTGACCGACGATAACGAACTGGTATTGGATGCCGGGCTTCAGAGCCTGGGCGAAATCACACCCCTGCTCCGTGAAATGCGGAGCACCTTACGTTCCCTGAATTCCTTTACCCGAAAGCTGGATGAAGACCCGCTGGGAACATTACGCGGCGGGTCCAGGCTTAAGGAGTTTGAGCAATGATCAGACAACTGCTGAACGCTGCCCTTCTGTTGTCGGCGTTTGCAATCTCAGGTTGCACGGTTTTTCCGCTTCCGGAGCCCCCAAGAATTATGGATCTCGCATATGACGGTGGCCCCGCGGATTTATCACAAACTCACAACATCACTCTCCGGGTAGAAACACCCCTCGCATCAGCGCCCTTTGATGGCGCCCAAATTCTGATCAAGCCCACACCCTATGAACTTCAGGCCATCGGGAAAGCTCGCTGGAGAGATAATGCGCCGGTCATGATCAGAGATCACATCATCAGCCATGTCCGTACCAGTGAGGCATTTCGGAATGTAATTGTTGATACCAGCCCTGCCAGCGCAGAACTCACCCTTGTCAGTGAGCTTACGGCATTTCACGTGAGACAGCAGAACCGTGAAGGTCATGTCCTCATTCAGTTACACACCGAACTGGTTCACAATATTCAGCGTGAGAGTGTCTGTGTTCGTAACTGGCGCATCAAAGAACCGCTGGATGACAGTGGCCATGAGAGTATTGTGCAGGGTTTCAGCAATGCCGCTAATCGTTTGGGCCATGATCTGACTCGCTGGGTGGCTGGCTGCGTGGACTCGTTCCACAATGCGGCCCGGAACTGATTGCCATCGCTTTCGTTCGCCATTAGAATCGCGCCGGGCTCAAGGCAGGAGTCCCTTTTCTAACTTTCCACACAAGGAGCGTGTTATGACAGCTATTCCCGGCGTTGAGTTTGTAGACAATACCAACCAACGCACTCCCTGCGTTCTGCTCCTCGACGTTTCTGCGTCCATGGCCGGTGAACCCATTCGCCAACTAAACGAAGGCCTGAGGACGTTTGCCGAACAACTGCAAAAAGATCCTGTAGCCTCACTTCGCGTGCAGGTCATGGTCATTACCGTGGGTGGGCCGGAAGATGTGCGCGTCGTTCAGCCGTGGACCGACGCAGCCGACTTCACTGCCCCCTATCTCAGCGCCAACGGGCTGACGCCGCTTGGCCTGGGAATGTATCGGGCCCTGGAGGAGATTTCTAACCAGAAGGCGGTATATGACGCCAACGGTATCTCCAGCACGCGCCCCTGGGTCATTATGCTCTCGGATGGCTGCCCCAACGATTATGGTTGGGAATCCTACGCCGACCAGGCTCGTCTGGAAGAAGAGAACAAGCGGGTGATTGTATTTCCGATCGGCACCAAGGGTGCCGACTTCGAAGCCCTCGGCAGGTTTTCAACCAAAACCCCCAAGAAACTGAAGGGCCTCCAATTCCGGGAGCTTTTCGTGTGGTTGAGCCGAAGTATGTCGACTGTTTCCGCCAGTGTTCCCGGTGAGAGAGTCAGCTTGCCAGCCACAGACTCCTGGGCAGAAATAGAGGTTTAAGGTGGCCTTCCAGTACGGAGGCGCTTCTGCCACCGGTAGGAGCCACCTTGACCAGGGTAAAGCCTGCGAAGATGCCTACCACATCGTGGAGGAAGAGCACGGAGTCATTGCCTGCGTCTGTGATGGCGCCGGCTCTGCAGCCCAGTCAGCGGAAGGCGCCGCAAGGCTTGCCCTAAATGTCGCAATGGCCTTGAGGTCAGAGATCGGCCAATTGCATCAGGAGTCCGCTGTACTCGCGTTGCAGCAAGCTATCGAAGACACCCGCTGCCAGTTAAAAGACAAAGGCCCGCTGTTCGACTTTCATTCCACCCTTTGCGGCATTGCCCTGTCCAAAGACCAATGTCTGGTTTTTCATCTTGGCGACGGCGTCGTTATGGGACTCAACCCGGACGACTGGTCAGACTTCGTTGTCAGCGAACCGGAGAACGGCGAATTCGCAGAGACGACGTTCTTTTTTACGCTGCCGGAGTGGAAGCAGTCACTAAGGGTTTTTTGCGCTCCCCGAAAGTACCGAACCTGGTTCCTGATGTCTGATGGCGCCGCCAGCTTTGCCGTCAAGACGTCACCCTGGCGTCCCACCCCGAATTTCCTGGCGCCGGTCCACAGCTACCTGTCTGGCTTGCATGACATTGAAGCTCGCAATCAGGCAATACTCAGTACCCTGCAGTCTGCTCAAGCCGACCGGATTACTGCGGACGATAAGACACTGGTATGGGTAAATGCGTAATACCAGATCTGACTTCACCCTTCGTTATCCCGACGAAACCACCAGGCGCATCCGGCTTCCCAAAAAACCGCTGAATCAGGGAGCTGACGGCATCATATATGCCGCCTCTGGGGGCAAACTGGCTTTGAAGCTCTACCATGAGCCGACCAAAGATCCAGAACGCCCACTGAAAATCCAACAGATGCTGCTGACCCCTCCCGATGACGAAGGTATGGTCCATTTTGCCTGGCCCATAGCAAAACTGGAGGACCACAAGGGTGCATTCAGGGGCTACGCGATGCCCCTGCTCCCAATATCAGATTACGCCAACCTGGACCTTTTACTGACTCGCAAAGGTCGGGAACTGCGAAAACTACCCCAGTCCCGCGAATTTCGAATCAGGGCAGCAGGGAATCTCGCCAGGCGTGTCGCCCAGCTCCATGATCAAGGCCACTTCATTATCGACCTCAAACCAGCCAACATGCTGGTTAACCGAAAGACCGCCGATATCGTGGTCGTGGATTGCGACGGTTTTGCGATTCAGGGGAAAAACAGCTTTATTCCGGGCCATCAGTACACCACCGGCTACATCGCACCGGAAGCCTGGCAACAGCAAGCAAAACCGGAAACGCTTGGCGAATCTCAGGATCTCTTTGCGCTTGCGGTCATTATCTTCCAACTGTTGAACGAAGGGCTCCATCCCTATCAGGGAGTGCCCCGTGGCAAACAGGCCATTCCCACCGATACTCAGAGCCGAATCGGTAGCAACCTTTTTGCCTACGACACACCGACAAACCCGCGGATCAAGCCCTCTCCCTGGAGTCTTCATAATGACTTCCCGGCCCCGCTCGCGTCTGCCTTCAGGAAGGCGTTTCGCTCTAACGTCCAGAGACCCACTGCGAAAGATTGGGTCAGCATAATAGATCAAGCTGTAAGCAGTCTGAAACGTTGCGAAAGCAACCCGGATCATGGTTTCTGGGGCGGCTCCTGTGTAGGCTGCCAACAAGCGTTGGTGGAAGTGAATGTTAAACGGCCGAGTCCCAGGAAACCGCCGTTGCCAACCAGGCGCCGACCTCCGCAGCACCCGCCACGGGTTACTCAGCCAGCCGCTCGTGCCCCGCAACCAACAACGACACGTTCCGGCTCCTCGCCTTTCGCCCAGATAATGAGTATCGGTTTCTTTGTATTATTGGTGGTTGGCTATTTTGCTCACCTGCATAACGAAAAAAAGATTCGGGCCGAATGGCGCGAGGAAGTTGAGGCGCGTGAACAGGCACGCCAAGAAGCTAAAGACAGACAGGAAGAGCTTGAAGCCCTGAGAATCCGGAATGCCTGGCGCGAGATTGGTGACAAGGCAACGGCGATCACGGTGCACTCGAACTTCCATGAACTCCCTGTGCCGATGAACGCCTTTTCAAGGCCTTCATCCCAACCGCCGGAAGGTCCTCCGCCCATCGTCCCACACTACTCTGTGGGAACATTTGACAGCTATCGAAAATTACCAATCATCGGGTACTCCCCTGTCAACATTGCATGGGACTACCATCGCGGCGAAATGGCCTCGATGATCACGCTGGACCCACTGTCCGACGACTACAGTGAAGGCCATCAGCGCTACGCCATCGGGCCGAACCACCGGGTAGACGAATGGTTGGTGCATCCGGCAAGCCAAGCACTATACACCCGCAAATGCGGCTTTCAGATGAATTGCTACCACCTGGCCCGAACAGATCTGAACGGAAAGGAGCAGCTTTTTAAAGTCCGCGATGTCCACGCAAACGATGGAACCGGCCACCGGCAGACGATTCCGCCCTGGCACTTTGCTGTCGATGCCAACGACGAACGTACTGTGATTGCTGATTCTGAACGGGTTCGGGTGTACGCAACGTCAGAGCCGAAAAAACCCATTGCTGAGCTGAAGTACCCGGACGACTTACAGAAAATGCACGCCTCGGATCTGGCAATAACATCTGACGGGCAAACCATTTTCGTGGCGCTATCCCGCTATCGTAATTACGGAATGGACTATTCTGCCACTGTTCTGGAGTATACCGTTACCAACGACCAGCTCGTTCTGGCCACCAGGTTTGACGAAATATGGCCCGACGATGGTTCTATTCCCGCGCCATCGGTCGCGGTGAGCGGCGATGGCCAAACCTTGGTGACTGGGAGTTATCGCGACCTGGAAGATGACTCAACCCGCTACAAGGCAATGGGACAAACGGTTACCGCGAAGGTCGCCAAGGCAGGTATTCAGATCTGGCGGCGCAACACGAGCACCAATGAGTGGTCAGCGACAGGCCAGTACACGCTTCCGCGCCAAGACCTGCTAAAAACACCGGATAACCCCGCGGCGTTTGGCTATTCCTTCAGCAATGCCTTCACTGCGAGCCACCGTTTCAACCTGAATATCCAGCTAGATCCTGATGGCACGACATTGCTGAGCGGCCTCGAGTTGGAGCATACACTGCAGTACAACACCATTGCCCGCGCCTGGGTTCTGGACCTGAGCACACCTCAGCCCACGGTCAGTTACAGACTTCAGACAACCATAAAACGGCGGGTGCCGAACATGGCTGTTGACCGGATCAGTCCCTTCGTAAAGTTGTCCAATAACGCAGAGGAGGCGGTTCTGGGATCGGCCATCTTCGCCAAGGATTCATTCAACCGGAACCCACCGGGGCTCGAGTTATCCCTGACGGCTTTCCGGCTCCGGAAATAGATCGCCCCAGGCCGCCCGCAGGTATAGAAACATCGACCAAAGCGTCAGCACGGCTGCCAGATACAACAACCCGATCGAAACATACGCCAGCAGCTGCCCCGGCGGAAACGCCAGCAGGCCAACAATGGCGACCATCTGGGCTGTGGTCTTGATCTTGCCGATATAAGACACCGCGACACTGGCGCGGCTGCCCATTTCCGCCATCCATTCCCGCAAGGCTGAGATAACAATCTCCCGGCCAATGATGATGGTTGCCGGAATGGTCATCAGTACTGCGGCATGTTCTTCAATCAGCACCGCCAACGCCACGGCCACCATCAATTTGTCTGCTACCGGGTCCAGAAACGCGCCAAATGGCGTGCTCTGGTCGAGCTTGCGAGCCAGATAGCCATCCAGCCAGTCGGTGATGCCCGCCAGCGCGAAGATAACGGCACTGGCCATGTAGCTCCATTGCATGGGCAGATAGAAAACAACCACGAACACCGGAATCATCACGATGCGGGACATGGTCAGTACGTTGGGTAAATTCATGGTGTTCCTATTCATCGTGCAATGCTGCGTAGATGGATTCAGCCAGTGACTTGCTGATGCCTTGCACTTTGGTCATTTCATCCACACTGGCTTTGCGAATTTCCTGTATGCCGCCAAAGTAACGGATAAGTTCCCTGCGACGCTTGGGCCCAACCCCTTCGATACCTTCAAGGGTGGACTGCCGACGTTTTTTGTCCCGGCGAGCGCGATGGCCGGTAATGGCAAATCGGTGGGATTCATCCCGAATATGCTGAATCAGATGCAGCGCCGGCGAATCCGCGGGCACCCGGAAGACATCACCGGTCATGGCATCAATCAACTGCTCCATTCCAGCTCGGCGGGTTACCCCTTTGGCAACGCCAATCAGCGGAATGTCGGAGATTCCCAGTTCTTCGAACACTTCCCGCGCTATGTTCAACTGCCCCTTACCACCGTCGATAAACACCAGGCTAGGGCGTTTGCCTTCACCGTTAACCAGCCGGCGATAACGGCGTGTCAGTACCTGCCGCATGGCGGCGTAGTCGTCTCCGGCAGTCACACCTTCGATGTTATACAGCCGGTAATCGCTCTTCAGGGGCCCATTCTCGTCGAAAACCACACAAGATGCGACGGTATTTTCCCCGTGACTGTGGCTGACATCGAAACACTCCATGCGTGCCGGGGTTTCCGCCAGTTCCAGCAGGTCACGCAGGGCGAGCAATCGCCGGTAGACGGTTTCCTTGCTGGCCAGGTGGGTCAGCAGAGTCTGGCGGGCATTGGTCATGGCCAATTCCAGCCAACGGCGGCGTTCGCCACGCACATTGCCGCGAATACGAGTTTCCCGGTTGGCGGCCTCACTCAGGGCTTCCGCCAGCAGCGCCTCGCCTTCAACCGCCACGGGCACCAGAATATCCCTTGGAATCTCCCGGCGGGTATCGCCGCCAAAATAGTACTGGCCCAGAAATGCCGCCAGCAGTTCGCCTTCAGACTGCTCCAGGGAAAACCGGGGGAAATAGTCCTTGGTGCCGAGCACCCGGCCACCACGAACAATGATGACTACCACACACACCACGCCGGCATCCTGGGCGATCGCAATAACATCCGCATCACCACCCTCACCGTCTACCGATTGCTGCTCCTGTACATGGCGCAGATGGTTGATCTGATCTCGGTAAGCAGCGGCTTTCTCGAATTCCAGGTTCTTCGACGCCGCTTCCATGGCATTCATCAGGTCGTGGATGATCGCCGGGTTCTTACCCTCCAGAAACATGGTGGCGTGGCGAATATCCTTCTGATAGTCCTCGGGGCTGATGTACTCCACACAAGGGGCGGTGCAGCGGTTGATCTGGTATTGCAGGCAGGGACGATTACGATTTCTGAAATAGCTTTCATTACATGATCTTATGCGAAATACCTTCTGTAGAACATTAAGGCTTTCCTTGACCGCCCCGGAGCTTGGAAAAGGGCCGAACCAGGTACCGCCGCCCTTCTTGGTGCGCCCTCGCCGGAAGGTCAGCGACGGGTAATCACTGTGAGACGACAGATAGATGTAGGGGTAGGACTTATCATCCCGAAGCAGGATGTTGTAGGGCGGCCGCAGGGATTTGATCAGGTTCTGTTCAAGCAACAGTGCTTCGGTTTCGCTGCCGGTGATGGTGACTTCGATGGAGGCAATCTTGCCCACCAGAGCCTCGGTTTTCGGGGCCAGGCCGGTTTTGCGGAAATAACTGCTGACGCGTTTCTTGAGGTTGCGGGCTTTACCCACGTACAGCACGCCACCGGTATCATCGTACATACGATATACACCGGGGCGTTCGGTTAGTTGCTTCAGGAAGTCTTTGCTGTCGAACATCCCGACGGTTTCTTCGGGATCAGACCTTGTCGGCATCCAGCAATCCAAGCCGTACCGCCATCAGTGCCAACTCGACATCGCTGGAGATCTCGAGCTTCTCAAAAATACGATAACGGTAACTGTTAACGGTTTTCGGGCTCAGGCAGAGCTTGTCGGAAATGTCCTGCACTTTCTGGCAGTCCACCACCATCATGGCAATCTGCATTTCCCGCTCTGATAAACGCTCGAATCGGGACAGCTCCCCATCTTCCTCTCGATCGCCGCCCAGCGTCTTGAGAGCCATTTTCTGGGCGATTTCCGGGCTGATGTATCGCTGGCCGGAGTGGGCCTTGCGTATGGCCCGCACCATCTCCTGGATATCAGCACCCTTGGTGATATAAGCGGTGGCGCCACTCTGCATGACCCGTGCGGGGTATGGGTCGTCGGCGCAGGCCGTCACAACAATAATCCGGATGGAGTCATCAATACGCAGTATTCGCCGGGTCGCTTCGAGGCCACCGATGCCGGGCATCCGAATATCCATCAGGACAATATCCGGGCGGTCCTTGCGCACAAACTCAATCGCATCCTCACCGGATGAGGCCTGGCCAATCGCTTCGATATCGGGATTGTCAGCCAACATGCGGGTTATACCGGAGCGCACCAGCTCGTGGTCATCAACAACCAGTACCCTGATCAAATGTCACCTCGCCATCAGGTATGAAAAAAACAGACTGATTGTAACGTTTAGCAAAGCCTACGGGTAGGCACCGCAGGCAAAAGCCTGCAGACGAACCGATAAGTGCTTTCAAACTGCGGCAGAAGGGCTACCAAGGCCGGCAGTGTTCTCAACCGGATCAAACCAGACCACCAGATCTCCCCGGCGCACCGCAGCCAGCACGCGCTCCCGCTCCGCCAGCGGATTCTCAGTGTCGTTCAACCCGTGGTAACGCGTGCAGTATTCCTCCGCCAGCCCTTGCAGCTGGTCTTCGGTCAGCAACTCTGCGTCCACCACAAATTTCTCTTCCCGGGGGTCCGCTTCGGGCTGCTGTACTGCGTTGTCACTCATAAAACCTCCAATCAGTCGCTGTATGTTACGGTTTTATCGTGACAATCAGAACCCCCGTTGTTGGAGACACATGTTACGAACGAGTACGTCATTCAAGGCTATTGTTCGATACGCCTTTAGGCGCACTTCAAAACCCCGGCCCAATTCACTATCATCGCCGCTTTGATAACGTTTGGATGCTAATGAACCAGAACGCCTTCCGTCTGACGCTGCCAATTCTCTTCGGCTACCTACCTTTGGGCATGGCCTTCGGTGTGCTGTTTACCACCCAGCTGGACTATGCCTGGTGGATTGCGCCACTGATGGGTCTGGTCATTTACGCTGGGTCCGGCCAGATCCTGGCCGTCAGCCTGTTGGCGGCAAGTGCCGGCTTGCTGGAAGTAGCCGTCGCCATGTTCGTACTTAACGCCAGGCACCTGTTTTACGGGCTTTCGCTTCTGGGTCAGTTCCGGGGTGCCGGTTGGCGCAAGGGCTACCTGATTTTTGGTCTCACCGATGAAACCTATTCCCTGCTTACCAGCCGGCCAAGGACATCAGACCGCCAACATGAACAGGCCATTGATTTCAGGATTACGTTGTTCAACCAGTTGTACTGGATAGCGGGCTGCGCCCTTGGCGCCCTGCTTGGTGAACTGGTCGCTTTCGACAGTACCGGCATTGAGTTCGCCCTGGTTGCGCTTTTCATCGTTCTGACGATTGAGCAGTACAAGGCCCTGGGCGAAACCTTTCCGCTCTGGGCGGGTGCACTGGCGGCTGGCCTGGCCATGTTGCTGGTACCGCCAGCCCATCAGTTGATTGCCGCCATCACGCTGGTAACAACCACTCTTCTGCTCCATTACTGGAAGCAATACAAACGGACCAACGGCAGTGAGGTCAGCCATGGCTGAGCAGTATTATCTGGCGGCCTTTATTGCCGTATCCGCCGGTGCAACCTTTGCGACCCGTGTGGTGCCATTCCTGTTCTTCGAGCGCCACACCGAACATCCACTGGTCAAGCACATCGGTCGATTTCTGCCGGCGGCTGTGATGGCGCTGCTTGCGGTGATCTTTCTTCAGCGGTCGGCAAACTGGAGCGCCAGCGCACCAGGGCTGGACGCGTTGCTGCCAGGGTGCCTGGTAGTGATCGTCCACTTGTGGCGGCGCAATGCACTTCTCTCTATAGCGGCGGGCACTGCCGCGTACATGACCATTCAGCAGGCGGGCTGGCTCACTTAGTTCGGGGCCTACCCTTCGACATTGGCCACCAGCCTGGAATCTTCCAGAGCCGCCGTGCGGTGCTTGACCACGCCCTTGTACTCCGGGCTTTCGATCATTGCCAGAAAGGCATTGATGGAGGGATAGCGCACCAGAAGAACCTGATCCCAGGATTCATCTGGTGGAGCGATCAGCGAGCCCACGGAGCGGCCTGACCAGATCACTTCAGCGCCAACGGTGCGAACACATTCTGCGGCTTCTTCCATATACCGCTTGTAGGCATCACGGCCTGAACAATCGTGTGCGTCATCCTGGTAAGCAGCCCGGTCCCGAAACCGTAAAAGATTCAGCATCACGACGGGCTGATCTTTGGGGGTTTCCTGTAAAACTTTGCGGAGCTCTTCCTGAGATGGATTGATGGTCGCCATGTTTGTCCCTGTTCATGAATGTTGAAACGTTACGGTACATCGAATCCGTGTTACGAACAGTAAACGAAAAAATCGGAATATGCACCTTCTCCCAAGGCCCCGGACCATGAAATTCAGGTTTGATGACCTCTCTTGATCTTCATCAAAAATAGCTTCCTCACTTAAGGCAAAGTAATAGATAGCTAGCACCGTGGTACCGAAAGAGGGAATAGAAGTGAACAAAACATCCAGAGTTCTGACAGCCTTCGGGCTCAGCGTCTGCGCCAGCCTGGCGCAGGCAGCGCCGGAGGGCGACGCTACACGAGGAGCCGAAGCCGCAGCCATGTGCATGGCCTGCCATCAGGCCGACGGCAGCGGCATGCATGTTCAGGGCGGTGAGTCCTGGCCGCGACTGGCGGGGCTTAATGAAGCCTATATCGCCAAGCAACTCCACGACTACAAGGCTGGCACCAGGGAGAACGCCAGCATGATGCCCTTTGCCAACATGCTCAGCGACCAGCAGATTGCCGACATTGCCGCTTACTACAGCCAATTGCCGGCAACGCCTGGCAAGGGCGGCGAAAACGTCGATGACGCAGCGCTCAAGCGTGGCCAACAATTGGCCGAGCGTGGCGACTGGTCTGAATACATCGTGTCATGTAAAAGCTGCCATGGGCCGGACAACCAGGGCGCCGGCGACGTCTTTCCCGGCATTGCCGGCCAGCATGCCGGGTACATTGAGGCTCAGCTGAAAGCCTGGCAGGCAGGCAACCGTAAGAACGATCCACAAGACCTGATGGGCGCCGTCGCTCGCCGAATGAGTAGCGACGACATACACGCCGTTGCGGTCTGGCTCGCCACCCAGAACCCTGCAGCCAATTAAGAGGATTCCGAGATCATGATTCGTAAACTGTCCACTGTAGCGCTGTCCGGAACTCTTCTGCTTTCTGCCACTGCGGGAATCGCTGATGAGCGCACCCAACAATACATTGATGGTCTGGTGGAACTGGGCTACGCAGCGCCGAAAGACAATGAACTGGTACACATCCCACCCACCATGGAAGACCTGGAAGAGGCCAAACTGCACCCGGAACTCAAGCGAGTTATCCGCCGCGGGTACGATCTGTTCACCAACACCCAACAGCTTCGGGGCGAGAATGTGTTCAATAATATGAACTGCTCCAGCTGTCACCTGGGTGAAGGCCGCCAGCCGTTCAGCGCGCCAATCTGGCCGGCAGCGGTGATTTTGCCGAATTTCCGCCCGAAGAATGCCCACGTCAACAACCTGGAAGAACGCATTGCCGGCTGCTTTACCTACTCCATGAACGGCAAACCGCCCGAGTATGGCAGCGATAACATGATTGCCCTGTCTGCCTACCACCAGTGGCTGGCCCGGGGCGTGCCCATGTACCCGCAGCAGCCCCTGTATGGGCGCGGCTTTCCGGCTCCGGAGCGCCCGGCAGAACTGAGTTATGAGCGCGGTGAAGAGCTGTTCGCCGCACAATGTGCGGTCTGCCATGGCGATGATGGTGAGGGCTTGCGGGTTGGGGACAAAACGGTATTCCCGGCAACCTGGGGTGATATGTCGAATAACTGGGGTGCGGGTATTGTTCGTCTGTTTACGGCGGCAGGCTTTATCAAAAACAACATGCCATTGGGGCAACCCAACTCACTGAGTGACCAGGAGGCCTGGGACTTAGCCTTTTACATGAGCAACCAGGAACGCCCTCAGGACCCTCGCTACACTGGTGACGTAAAGGAAACCCTGGAACAATTTGGCCCGAGCTTCCACAAACACTCCCTGTACGGCCAGGCCCGCGAAACCGATGGCCATGTGTTGGGTGACCACAGCAACACCGGCGAAAAGCCGTTCCTGAGACCGGATACCATCCGGCCGAGAACCTTTGAATAACGCCCGTTAAACCGGGCTCCATAAAAAGCCGGGCTATCGAGGCCCGGCTTTTTTATGCCTGCATTGAGTCAGAAGCTCAAACGGCTACCAACCATCGCTACGTGCACATCATCGTAGTCGCCGGTATCCGCATCCAGCGAGAAATTGTTATAGACGGCGTAAACTTCAAGACGCTTGATGGGCTTGTAAACGTAAGCGGCGCCGTAGACCTCTACATCGGAGCCCGCAATGGTCGTCCGAACCTCGGGGTCACCTTCATTTGCCCCTGGCGTTACAACAACCGGATTAAAGTCCTTGCCCTGAGCACGATGCAGGGTAAAGGCATGCTTTCCAGCCTTATACCCAACCTTGAACATGTTGAAGTCCGAATCACGGCCTGCATCATTTTCGGTATTGGAGTACACCACGCCCAGATTGATACCGGTATCGTGTAGCCAGGAAACCGAGCCTCCGATGGTCTCCAGATCACCCGCAGCGCCCCCTACATCCTTGGTGGAATAACCAAGAGAAGCAGACAAGCGGCCGAGGCCATCAATGTTCTCGTTGTACGATGCGGCAAGCTCAGTGATATCCTGCTCCCCTGTATAACCCT
>Ga0209075_1003200_pt1 | contig 13818 bp, 11 predicted proteins | sample Stecom2011_FD_187523 | JGI IMG/M metagenome (GOLD analysis project Ga0209075, IMG submission 187523) | Agricultural soil microbial communities from Utah to study Nitrogen management - Steer compost 2011 (SPAdes) (version 2) | ecosystem: Environmental > Terrestrial > Soil > Agricultural land... | reverse complement strand
GTCATTCAAGTTAAGTATTGTAAAAGAAATTGAATCTGGAGAACTCTCTACCACTGGTGCTTGTCGTAAGTATGGCATCCAAGCCCGAAGCACAGTTGTGAGTTGGCTTAGAAAATTTGGTACCTTCGATTGTGAAAAAATCGTATGAATTTTTAAAAAATCATACAGCATTAGAGACTGTGGTGTATGCTGTTTCCCTTCTGGAAGATGACCCGTTGTTTAATGCAGGTATCGGTTCACAAATTCAGAGTGACGGTAAAATCAGAATGAGCGCTTCGGTGATGGATGGTGTGACTAAAAAAATGAGTGGAGTGATTAATATTGAAGATGTGAAAAATCCTATTTTGGTAGCTCAAAAACTGTTGGATGTAGATGATAGAATCCTAGGGGGAGAAGGTGCGATTCAATTTGCCAGAAAAAATGGATTTCCTGTTTTTTCCACAGAGATTCCTCAAAGAAGAGAAGAATACTTAGCCAGACTCAAGTCTATGGGAACCGGAACAGTAGGTTGTGTCGCTTTGGATAAAGACGGAAAAATAGCTGCTGCTACTTCGACCGGAGGAAAAGGTTTCGAACTGGTAGGTCGTATTTCGGATTCGGCTACTGTGGCAGGAAATTTTGCCAACGAAATTTGCGGAGTGAGTTGTACAGGAGTAGGTGAAGACATCGTAAGCGGAGCCGTAGCTGTTAAAATCGTAACACGAGTGACAGACGGTTTTTCGATAGCTGAGGCATTTGCTAAAACTTTTCAAGAACTTAAAACTTTTGATGGATTTGCTGGAGCTATAGCTATTGATAAAGACGGAAATATTTATCATCAGGATTCGCATCCTTCGATGGTTTTTGCGTCGTTTGATGGTGAAACCCTCGAAGTTTTTAATTAATTGTTGAGAGGTTTATTTTGGTTGAATATGTTCAGAATCAAAACATTTTTAATAAAAATATAACAGCGCTTGTTGGGAAGGTACGGAGAAAATTCTTACCTTCGCACGAATCTTAAAAAAACAATACCCTAACATACTATGTCAAACATCGCTATATTAGAATTAAACGGACAGAAATATGAGTTTCCGACCATTGTCGGATCAGAAAATGAAGTTGCTATAGATATTGAAAAACTTCGTGCTCTTACCGGAGCCATCACTATTGACTCAGGTTATAAAAATACAGGTTCTTGTACAAGTGCCATTACTTATCTTGACGGAGAGAGAGGAATCTTGCGTTATAGAGGTTATGCTATTGAAGATTTGGCAGACAAAGCTTCTTTCCTAGAAGTAAGTTACCTTTTGATTTTTGGAGAACTTCCTACTAAAAAACAATTAGAAAAATTCGAAAACGATATCCGTAAATATACGTTGGTTCATGAGGACATGAAAAACGTTATTGACGGTTTCCCTAAAACAGCTCACCCAATGGGCATCTTAGCTTCTCTTATGAGTGCTTTGACTGCATTTAACCCTAAAACAGTCAATGTAGAAGACGAAGAAGAGATGTATCAAGCAGTATGCAAAACTTTAGGTAAATTCTTAGTTATTGCATCTTGGACATACAGAAAAAGAGAAGGATATCCTTTAAACTATTACAATAACGAACTTGGTTATGTAGAGAACTTCTTACATTTGATGTTCAAATTACCTACAGGTCCTTACAAAATTAATCCTAAAGTAGTAAATGCTTTAGATAAATTGTTTATCCTTCACGCAGACCACGAGCAAAACTGTTCTGCTTCGACAGTAAGAATGGTAGGTTCTTCTCATGCCGGATTATTTGCTTCTATCTCTGCGGGTATTTCTGCACTTTGGGGACCACTTCACGGTGGAGCTAACCAAGCCGTATTGGAAATGCTAGAGGCCATTCAAGCAGATGGAGGGGATGCTGACAAGTATTTAGCAAAAGCAAAAGACAAGAACGATCCGTTCCGTTTGATGGGATTCGGACACAGAGTATATAAAAACTTCGACCCAAGAGCTACTATCATTAAAAAGGCAGCAGATGAGGTATTAGAAGAACTAGGAATCCAAGACCCAATCTTAGATATTGCTAAAAAACTAGAAAAAGTAGCTCTTGAAGACGAATACTTCAAATCAAGAAACCTATATCCAAACGTAGACTTCTATTCAGGAATCATCTACCGTGCTTTGGGAATTCCTACAGATATGTTTACAGTAATGTTTGCTATAGGAAGACTTCCGGGATGGATTGCACAATGGAAAGAAATGAGAGAAAACAAAGAACCTATCGGAAGACCAAGACAAATCTATACTGGTCATACACACAGACCATTTGTAGATATCGAAAACAGATAATCTCACTCGAGTATACAAAAAAGCCTCAAAGTAAATTGAGGCTTTTTTTATGTGTAATTGATATTTTATACGTGTACTTCCAATAATTCTGCGTTACCTTCTAGAGTGTATTCGTTCATTACGGCAGGGATTAAAACAGTATCCCCGTTTTTGAAATTGTATTTTTCATTTCCGTACAAAACCGAAAACTGTCCTTCTGTACACATATAGACGTGAAAAGACTCTTTGTTTTTTTGCATTTGGATTTTTCCGTTTAACGGAATAAACGAAGTAGAAAAGTAATTACTCTGTATAATAGCGTTACTTAGGTTTTCAGTCTTAGAATAATGAAGTCGAGTAGAGGTTGGGTAATAGTTAATGGCTTCCAGAGCCAAATCTAGGTGTAATTCTCTTGGATTGCCGTGAGCATCGGTTCTCTCCCAATCATAGATTCTGTAAGTAATATCCGAAGTTTGTTGAATTTCGGCCAAAATAATTCCTTTCCCGATAGCGTGTACCGTTCCTGTTTCTAGGAAGAAGACATCGCCTTTATGTACTTTTTCTTCTTTTAGAATTGATAAAAGGTCTTTATCGTTAAGTTTTTGTAAATATTCTTCGGGTGAAATTTTTTCTTTAAACCCTATAATGTTTCGAGCACCTTTGTCAGCTTTGATGATGTACCACATTTCAGTTTTTCCGAAACAGTTATGTCGTTTTTGAGCTAGCTCATCATTTGGGTGCACTTGAATAGATAAATCTTCACAGGCATCGATAAATTTGAACAGTAAAGGGAATTGCGTTCCGAATTGCTTATAAACTTTTTCTCCTAATATTTCTTGAGGAAATTGGTTTAGGAGCCAAGAGAAAGTTTTATCTGAATATATCCCGTTTGAGATGATGCTTTGGTCATTACCTACTGTTGAGAGCTCCCAACTTTCTCCTGTTTTGTCTGAAGCAAGAGGTTTGTCGAAAAGGGTTTTGAGTTGACTACCTCCCCAAATTCGCTCTTTCAAGATAGGTTTAAAAAGTAATGGATATATGTGCATTTTTAGATTTAGGATTGGAGTTATGATTAGGACGGCGCCTAATTCCTTAATCAATTTCCTTTATAGCTTACAAAGTTTCGTGGTGTTTCATACAAAACGACTTCTAATTCGAGATTAGAGGCAATTTTCTTTCTGATTTTATTCCAAATTACCACTACAATATTTTCGGCTGTTGGGTTTAGATTTCTGAATTCTTCTACGTCGAGATTGAGGTTTTTGTGATCAAAAGGAACCTCAACTTCTCTATAGATAATGTCTTTGAGTTCTTTCATGTCTATCACGTATCCAGTTTCTGGATCAATATCTCCGGTAACGCTGACAATGAGTTCGTAATTGTGTCCGTGAAAATTCGGATTGTTGCACAACCCAAAGACTTTTTGGTTTTTTTCTTCGGACCAATCTTTGCGGTACAGTCTGTGAGCGGCATTAAAATGTGCTTTTCTACTTACGGTAACTCTCATACGATGATAGTAGATTAATGATTCTTAATCTCGGATTTGTGCTCCTCAAAATAATGATAGAATTCGTCGAAAATTATCTTAAACCAAGCGGTGTAATTCTCTGGATTTTCTTCCATGTCTTTACGAACTTCATCAATGTCAAGCCATTTCCAGGCCTCAACTTCTTCGGGATTGATTTTTGGTTCTCCGTTGTAATAACCAATCATTACATGGTCGAGTTCGTGTTCGGTGAGTCCGTTATCAAAAGGTGCTTTATAAATAAAGGAGAAAAGCTCTTTCAATTCTGTCGTAAAGCCCATTTCTTCGAACAGACGTCTGTTTCCGGCTTCGATGTTGGTTTCGTTTTCTCTTTGGTGAGAGCAACAAGTATTGGTCCAGAGTAAAGGAGAATGATATTTATGAGCCGCTCGTTGCTGGAGCATCAATTCGTTTTTGTCATTCAATACAAATACAGAGAAAGCTCTGTGCAAAACGGCTTTTTCGTGAGCTTCTAATTTTGGCATAAGCCCGATGGGGACATCGTTCTCATTTACTAATACTACTAGTTCTTCTTTTTCCACGAATGTAAAATTACAAAATTTTTATTTAACTCGGCTTATGGTGAGCCCATCTCTGATTGGTAATAACACTGTTTCTATTTGGTGGTGTTCTTTGAGTAACTTGTTGTATTCCAAAAGGATTTTGGTGCTTTTGTCGTTTTCTTTTACCTTTTCTAGAACTTTACCACTCCATAGTACATTATCAGACAAAATCACTCCGCCACGATTCATTTTGGGGAGAATGATATGAAAGTAATTGATGTAGTTTTCTTTATCGGCATCAATAAAAACCAAATCGTATTTTTTATCCAGAGTCGGGATGATTTCTAAGGCATTACCTAAGTGCTGAACAATTTGATTTCCGTATGCTGATTTGTCGAAATATTTTCGTTGGAAATCGTATAGTTCTTCGTTGTTGTCAATAGTATCCACGGTTCCGTCTTCTTGTAAGCCTTCTGCCAAGCAGAGTGTCGCATAACCGGTATAGGTTCCGATTTCCAAGATATTTTTCGGACGGATTAATTTCGCTATCATACTCAACACTCTACCCTGAAAGTGTCCGCTTAGCATTCTTGGTTTCAGGATTTTCTGATGTGTTTCCCGATTGAGCTCAGCGAGCAGTTTAGGTTCGTCTTCTGAGTGAAGAGCCACATAATCTTCTAATGCTTCTGAAATAAAATGCATAATGAGGTTTTGGGCAAAGATAAACAAATAAAAAGTCATCTGCAGAAAGATTTATAAGCTAAAGAAATGATAAAATATTGTCGCTGTCGCCCTGAAACAGTGTCATTGAAAATCGAGCAAACTATCGGCCTTTGCGTTTCGGTTAAAAAGAAGTACCTTTGCGTTTTTCTACATTTTATGTCTGATTTTCAAGATACCATAGAAGTTTTTGGGGCAAGAGCTCACAACTTAAAGAACATAGATGTTTTTATTCCGAGGGAGAAATTAGTGGTGATAACCGGGCTTTCGGGTTCTGGTAAGTCGTCATTGGCTTTTGATACTATTTATGCAGAAGGGCAGCGCAGGTATATTGAGACATTTTCAGCTTATGCGCGACAATTTCTCGGAGGTCTCGAAAGGCCTGATGTAGATAAAATTGAAGGTCTCTCTCCAGTTATTGCTATCGAACAGAAAACGACCAACAAAAACCCTCGTTCTACGGTTGGTACAGTGACCGAAGTATATGATTTTCTTCGACTTCTTTTTGCCAAAGCCTCGGATGCTTATAGTTACAACACCGGTAAAAAGATGGTTAGCTATACCGATGAACAAATCAAAGCACTTATTCTGAAACAGTATCAGGGCAAGCGAATTTCGATTTTGGCTCCGGTGGTTCGTTCCCGAAAAGGGCATTATAGAGAACTATTCGAGCAAATTTCTAAACAAGGTTTTGTAAAGGTTCGTACAGATGGAGAAATCCGCGACTTGGAGAAGGGGATGATGCTGGACCGATATAAAACTCACGATATCGAGATTGTAATTGACCGCCTTTTGATTGACCAAGCTACTGATTTAGACAATCGCCTTTCAGAGAGCATTAAAACCGCTATGCATTATGGAGAGGATATTTTGATGGTTCTGGAGCAAGAAAGTCAGGAGGTAAATTATTTTAGTCGTACGTTAATGTGTCCGGAGACGGGAATTTCTTATCCGAACCCGGAGCCGAATAACTTTTCGTTTAACTCTCCGAAAGGAGCGTGCCCTCACTGTAATGGATTGGGTACCGTAAATGAGATTAACCTTAAGAAAGTAATTCCGAATCCGAAATTGTCTATCAAAAATGGCGGATTTGCTCCGCTTGGGGAGTATAAAAGCACTTGGATTTTTAAACAATTAGAGACTATTGGAGCTAAATACGGCTTTAAACTAACAGATTCTATAGAGAATATTCCTCAGGAGGCCATGGAGATGATTCTTAATGGCGGTAACGAAAAGTTCTCTGTGAAATCAGAGGTCATGGGGATTACTCGAGAGTATAAAATCGAATTTGAAGGAATTGCAAACTTTATTCAGAATCAATTTGAGCAATCGGACTCGACATCTATCAAACGATGGGCTAAAGAATTTATGGATGAAGTGACTTGCCCGGTTTGTGAGGGAAGTCGTTTGAAAAAAGAATCGCTTTACTTTAAAATCAACGGACAAAACATATACGATTTAGCTTCGATGGATATTGCTGAGTTGTTGGATTGGTTTAACCAAGTTGACAAGCACTTATCGGAAAAGCAAAAAATTATTGGAGTTGAAATCATTAAAGAGATTAAAACCAGATTGCAATTTTTGCTCGATGTTGGGTTGAACTATTTGAACTTAAATCGCAATGCTTCTTCGCTCTCAGGAGGTGAGGCACAGCGAATTCGTTTGGCGACACAAATCGGTTCTCAATTGGTGGGGGTGTTATACATACTCGATGAGCCGAGTATAGGACTTCACCAACGAGATAACGAAAAGTTGATTTATTCTTTGAAACAACTTCGAGACATTGGGAATTCTGTTTTGGTTGTAGAGCACGACAAAGACATGATTCAAAGTGCCGACTACGTTTTGGATATCGGGCCAAAAGCAGGTCGATTTGGAGGTACGATTGTAAGCAAAGGAACTCCGCAAGAGCTTCTGAAAGAAAATACTTTAACGGCTTCATATCTTAATGGAACAAGAAAAATAGAAGTCCCACATGAGCGAAGAAAAGGGAATGGAAAATTCCTGAGATTGGAAGGAGCTACGGGGAATAACTTGAAAAATGTAAGTGTAGAATTTCCTCTAGGGACATTGATTTGTGTGACCGGAGTTTCGGGGAGTGGAAAGTCGACGCTTATCAATCAGACATTGTATCCGATTTTGAACCAGCATTTCTTTAATGCGGTGAAAAAGCCTATGCCTTATAAAAAGATCGAAGGTTTAGAGCATATTGATAAAGTAATTGCAGTAGATCAGAGCCCGATTGGTAGAACGCCTCGCTCCAATCCGGCCACGTATACGGAAGTTTTTTCGGAAATTCGAAATTTGTTTACGCAAACTCCTGAGGCGATGATACGCGGATACAAACCCGGGAGGTTCAGTTTTAATGTGAAAGGAGGTCGTTGTGAGACTTGTGAGGGTTCGGGCCTTAGGACTATCGATATGGGATTCTTACCGGATTTGTATGTGGAATGCGAAACGTGTCAAGGGAAGCGATTCAATCGAGAGACTTTGGAGATTCGCTACAAAGGGAAATCTATCAGCGACGTTTTGGAAATGACGATCGATGAAGCGGTAGATTTCTTTGAGAACATTCCGAAAATTTACCGTAAAATAAAAACTATACAAGATGTAGGGTTGGGGTATATTACTTTGGGTCAACAAAGCACCACTCTATCTGGGGGGGAAGCACAAAGGGTTAAATTGGCTACGGAGCTCTCTAAAAAAGATACCGGAAATACGTTTTACATTCTGGACGAGCCCACAACAGGACTACATTTTGAGGATATCAGAGTGTTGATGGAAACCATCAACAAATTGGTGAACAAAGGAAATACGGTGTTAATTATCGAGCACAACCTTGATGTTATTAAACTAGCGGACCATATCATCGATATCGGATATGAAGGAGGTAAAGAAGGAGGACAGGTGATAGCCAAAGGCACTCCGGAAGAAGTAATCAAGAACGAAAAAAGCCATACGGCACGATTCTTAAAACTAGAACTCCAAGCATAAAGGAGGTAGCATTGTAGAGGTGTTGAGTAAACCGCAGATAAGGTATAAGAATAAGCAAAAAAGTAAAGGGGCTTAGGCCCCTTTATTTTCAACAGAAATTTATTGTGTATTATCTGCTTAATTTCTTTTCTAATTCTTTTTGGAATTCTTCCATTACCGGTTTTACGGTACTTTCGGGGAGGTCTGCAATTCTGATGTACATTAGACCGTCTACAGAATTATTGAAAAGTGGGTCTACGTTAAAGGCAATCACTTTTGCATTTTGCTTAATGTATTTTTTTATCAGTACAGGAAGTCGGAGTGAATTTGGTTCAACTTCATCAATGATTTTGTCGAATTTATTGAGGTCGGCTTCGGCTTCGTTAAACACAAAGTCTTTATCGGCATCTTTGAGTTTTACTTTATATTCTTTTTTCGGGTGTACATACTGTGCCACATAAGGGTCATAGTAATGAGATTTCATAAACTCAATCATGAGAGATTTCGAGAAATCTGAAAACTGGTTGCTGATGCTCACTCCACCGATTAAGTATTTATGTTCCGGGTAGCGCAAGGTAGTATGTACGATTCCTTTCCAGAGCAAGAATAGCGGCATTGGTTTTTGTTGGTACTCTTTAATGATAAAGGCACGGCCCATTTCGATAGACTTATGCATCATATCAAAAAGTTCGTTTTCGAAACGGAAGAGTTCTTGCAAATAGAATCCGTCAATACCGTATTTTGGGAAAATTTCACTTCCCAGTCCCATTCTATAGGCACCGGCAATCACTTGAGTTTCGTCATCCCACAAAAACATGTGGTGGTAGTATTGGTCGAACTTGTCGATGTCTATAGACTTATTGGTTCCTTCTCCTACTTCGCGGAAAGTGATTTCGCGAAGTCTACCGATTTCATGTAGAATATTTGGGATTTTCTCGGCATTCACCAAGAATACCTCATAGTTTTTGCTTTCTAAAAGTCTGTAGTCTCCTTTTCTAAGTTCTTTAATCTCATCTACGATTTTGTCGTGATTGGCAGGCTTCACGATTTCTTGTGGAGGTTTTTGAGATTTTGGTATGATTTTTTTCGTATCCAAAAGCTTGGTAGGCTTTTGGAAAGCGTTTGCCAGCATATAAGTTTTCTTACGTAAAAACTCTGAGAATTCTTCTAGAGAGGTATGCTCGTTTTGCTCGGTTACCGAAATTGGCTTACCGATTCTCACTTTAATCGTACGATTCTTCTGAGTCAGTAGTTCTGAAGGGAGTTTTGCGGTTCTTAGGGTGTCGCTTATTTTGGATAAAATGTAGAACAAGCGACTGTTTTTGGCATGGAAATATATTGGGACCACCGGGACTTGGGCTTTTTTGATAAGCTTAATGGCTCCTTCTTCCCAAGGTTTATCTACGATAAGTTGGTCATCTTTATAAGTAGATACTTCACCGGCCGGAAAAATACCTAGAGGTTTGTTTTCGCTCAAATGTCTTAAGGTTTCTTTCAGTCCGACCACGCTAGACTTTTCGTTTTTGTGGTTTTCGAAAGGATTTACGGGCATGATATAGGGCTTTAGAGGCTCTATTCGATGCAATAAAAAGTTAGCGATGATTCTAAAGTCCGGTTCTCTTTCGAGCATTAACTTAAGGAGTAGAATTCCGTCTATTCCTCCAAGCGGGTGATTAGAAATCGTGATATATGCTCCATCTTTAGGGAGTCTTTTAAGATCTTCTTCGGGAATTTCGAATTTTATCTGAAATTCATCTAGAATAGCTTTGAGAAATTCTTCTCCTTTCAGGTGTTTGTTACGGTCATAAATTTTGTTGAGCTCAGATATTCTGAGGGTTTTCATAAGTGACCACCCCAGGAATGTACCGAGCACGCCATATTTATCAACTTTGATAACCTTTGCAATTTCTTTAGCAGAAACTAGACCCATTGAGTAGTTTTTGAGTAAGAGGCAAAGATAAATAAAGTTTTGAAATGTAAAACCTTTTGAGTTTTTATGTCGTAAAATAAATCTGGTTTTGAGTTAAAATTGGCTAGATAACTAATGTGGTTTTTCTTATATTTGCGAAACTAAAATTATAAGAAATGAGCGCAGATAAAGAAGCAAAATTAAAAGCTTTACAGCTAACTCTTGACAAACTAGATAAGACTTACGGTAAGGGTACTGTAATGAAGTTAGGAGATAAAGCCATTGTTGAGGTTGAATCTATTCCTTCGGGTTCACTTGGGGTTGATTTGGCATTAGGGGTTAACGGATATCCAAGAGGGAGAATCATTGAGATATATGGTCCTGAGTCATCAGGGAAAACCACTTTGACACTTCATGCCATTGCTGAGGTTCAAAAGACAGGAGGGATAGCCGCCTTTATTGATGCCGAGCATGCTTTTGACAGGAACTATGCAAAAAAATTAGGTGTAGATGTTGATGAGCTCATCATTTCTCAGCCTGATAATGGTGAACAAGCTTTAGAGATTGCTGAGAATCTTATCCGTTCTGGAGCTGTAGATATAGTGGTAATAGACTCGGTTGCTGCGCTTACGCCAAAAAGTGAAATTGAAGGGGAGATGGGAGACTCCAAAATGGGGTTACATGCTCGTTTGATGTCTCAAGCTCTTAGAAAGCTTACGGCAACTATCAGTAAAACGAACTGTACGGTATTCTTTATTAACCAGCTTAGAGAGAAGATAGGTGTGATGTTTGGTAATCCTGAAACCACCACCGGAGGGAATGCTTTGAAATTTTATGCTTCTGTTCGTATAGATATTAGAAAATCGTCTAGCATTAAAGAAGGTGAAAACGTAATTGGAAATAGAGCTAAAGTAAAAATCATCAAAAACAAAGTAGCTCCTCCGTTTAAAACAGCAGAGTTTGACATCATGTATGGCGAGGGGATTTCTAAAGTTGGTGAAATTCTAGATTTAGGAGTTGAATTCGAAATCATCAAGAAAAGCGGTTCTTGGTTTAGTTACGAAGACACCAAATTAGGTCAAGGTCGTGATGCTGTAAAACAAGTTCTCAAAGACAATCCTGAATTGGCAGAAGAGCTTGAAGAAAAAATCAAAACAAAGATTAAAGAGAAAGGCGAGTAGTCTTTTATAAGTAATAAAGTTTTAGCCATAGTGTAAGAGATATGATGGTTTTTGAGGCCGTTTAACTTTTACTCTATGGCTAAAATGTTTTAGGTGTTATACGGAAAATGATTAACTCCTTGAAAATTATTGATCAATAAAGAAACTTTGCAAGTTTGCGGCTTTGAGAGAGATATAAAAAAACCTATTTTTGCACCTTATTAAAAAATTTGGAAATGGCTAAGCAAGAAGATTTGTTTAAGAATGTGGTTTCCCACGCTAAAGAATACGGATATATTTTTCCTTCTAGTGAGATTTACGATGGTTTGAGTGCGGTTTATGACTATGCACAAAACGGGGTAGAACTCAAAAAAAATATTAGAGAATATTGGTGGAGAGCAATGGTTCAGCTTCACGAGAACATTGTGGGGATAGATGCTGCCATTTTGATGCACCCTACGACTTGGAAGGCTTCGGGTCACGTAGATGCGTTCAACGACCCACTTATTGACAATAAAGATTCCAAAAAGAGATATAGAGCCGATGTGTTGATTGAGGATTATTGTGAGAAAATCAATCAGAAAGCTCAAAAGGAAATCGAAAAGGCAAGAGTTCGTTTTGGTGAATCTTTTGATGAAGAGCAATATAAAGCGACTAACGAAAGAGTTGCCGGATATATTAGCCAACAAAAAGAGATTCTTCAGAGAATGGCTAAAGGTTTGGAGAGTGGCGATTTGGCAGATGTAAAGGCTTTGATTGAAGAATTGGGTATTGCTGATCCGGAAACCGGATCTAAAAACTGGACAGAAGTTCGCCAATTCAACTTAATGTTCGGAACCAAATTGGGCGCTTCTGCTGAAAATGCGATGGAGTTGTATTTACGTCCAGAAACGGCTCAGGGTATTTTCGTAAACTTTTTGAATGTTCAAAAAACAGGAAGAATGAAAATCCCTTTTGGGATAGCTCAAACGGGGAAGGCTTTCCGCAACGAGATAGTAGCACGTCAGTTCATTTTCCGTATGAGGGAGTTTGAACAAATGGAAATGCAGTTCTTCGTAAAACCAGGGGAGGAGATGAAGTGGTATGAGTATTGGAAAGAGACTCGCTTGAAATGGCATTTGTCTTTGGGGCTTGGTAAAGAAAATTATCGTTATCATGATCATGAGAAGTTAGCTCACTATGCTAATGCGGCATGTGATATTGAGTTTAACTTCCCGTTCGGTTTTAAAGAGTTGGAGGGAATTCACTCTCGTACAGACTTTGATTTGAAAGCACACGAACAATATTCGGGTAAAAAGCTTCAGTATTTTGACAACGAAACCAATCAAAGTTATGTTCCTTATGTAGTAGAGACGTCTGTAGGTTTAGATCGTTTGTTTTTGGCGATTTTCTCTAATTCGTTACAAGAAGAAACTTTAGAAGACGGTTCTGTACGTACAGTATTGAAGCTTCCTGCTGTATTGGCTCCGACAAAAGTAGCCGTGCTTCCGTTACTTAAAAAAGAAGGCTTACCGGAAGTAGCTCAACAAATCATGAATGATTTGAAATGGAGTTTTAATGTTGCATATGATGAGAAGGATGCTGTCGGAAGGCGTTATCGAAGACAAGATGCTTTGGGAACTCCGTTCTGTGTAACGGTTGATCATCAAACTCTAGAGGACCAAACCGTAACGATTCGCCATAGAGATACTATGGAACAACAAAGAGTCAAGATTTCTGAGATTGCTGCTTTAGTAGAAAAGGAGGTGAGTTTCAAAACATGGCTTAGCAAAATGTAAACGATTTACTCCTTAGTATATTATATAAACCCTGCCAAACTAAATTTTGACAGGGTTTATTTTTTGAATTTTCTCGAAACTGATTTCATTAAAATGAGAAATCACTTTATTGGCCAAACTGTAATCTTGATTTAAACTCTCTCCTTTATATCCTATCACAAAAACCTCTGCAGCATTGGCAGCTTTGATACCGTTAGCGGAATCTTCGATAATGATACATTCATACTTTTGATGTCCTGAAAGTTCAACGGCTTTGTTAAAGATAGCGGGATTTGGTTTCGATTGTGGGAAGTCTTCGCCGCTTACTTTATGTGAGAAGTATTGGTCTAAATCGAATCGTTTGAAAATAGTGTTGATGGTTAGGTGTGCTGATGACGACGCAACGATAAGTTGGATTTGGTTTTGGTGTAAGTCTTTAATCAGGTCTAAAACTCCATCGATGAGTTTTAGGTGTGATGCTTCTTCAAAGGCCGTATTGAACAATTTTCTTTTTCTGCTGATCAACTCTTCAACCGAATGCGGAAGTTGGAAGTACTCCTTAATATATTTATAGATGTTTTTGGTGGAGCTTCCTATGAAAGAGTTGTACATTTTGTCATCTACTTCAATATTCAATTCTTCAAAATGCAGTGTGTAGGCATGGTGATGAACGGGTTCTGTATCTACGATTACTCCGTCCATGTCAAAAATTACGGTTTTTATCATCTGATGATTTTGTTTTACAGCAAAAGTAGGTCTGTTTTTTTGGATAGGCAAATACATGTAGGCGCTTTTAATGTCGAAATTCAAAGTTATGTTTATAAATGTATATATATTAAGGAGTGATTTTTGTCTATCGGAGCTCTCATTCGAGTTTTTTTAGTTGTTAGGAGTATTTTTTAAATTGAATAAAGGCGTTTGAAAGCTGTTTTTGGTGTTGTTTAGGGTAAATTCTATCGTTTTTAGGTTTTTGTTATGTGGGGGTT
>Ga0209075_1003199_pt1 | contig 13819 bp, 4 predicted proteins | sample Stecom2011_FD_187523 | JGI IMG/M metagenome (GOLD analysis project Ga0209075, IMG submission 187523) | Agricultural soil microbial communities from Utah to study Nitrogen management - Steer compost 2011 (SPAdes) (version 2) | ecosystem: Environmental > Terrestrial > Soil > Agricultural land... | reverse complement strand
TGCTTGGTAAAAATCCAGTATCCCAATTAAAAGGTGCGTTTACTGTTCCCCAACCTATAAAAAGGACAAGTAATAAAACGGCTACGAGTTTATTCTCTATTAGAAATTTAATGCTTTTATTCAGCATAAGTATTGATAATTAAACAGTTAGACATTGGCGTATAGAAAACACCGAATACAAGAAATCATCCTAATGAATTGAATCACTAGATAACACAGTCTATTGTTTAAAAATCAAATTAAGTAAGTCTCGTCAAGTTTGAAGATCTCTTTGTCGACGAGGGGTGGTTTATAGGCTTCGAAAGCTGTCTTCTTTTTATCAACACTTTCAAAAAGATTGATATAGCTGTACACAAATGAAGCAATAAAAACTTGTTGTTCAAGCGTGATTTGCTCCGCATGCAGTTGTAATTCATCTTGACCGTCTAAAACGACCTGCTCATCACTACAACAACTCTTTTTAGTAACAGAACATCCTTCCGTTAACGGATTTTCCATTTCCATTCCGCAAGTTTTCACTTGTTGAAAAATGGCTGTATCCATTAAAGTACCTCCACAAAAATGCATATCCATAGTAAATGACATTGTAGAGAATAACACTACAATCGCCATGGACAAAGACATTATTTTATGGATTAGTTTCTTCATATAAGTAACAAAGATAGGGAATTTTAATATTACTTGTTTTTTTTTAACAGTTATTTAAATCTCATTGAACTATTTCATAGCATATAGATTCTCTATGTCTTAGAAGACAACGTTTAGTTATCCAAAAAGAAGATATTGCCCCTCCTACATACTTAGTAAGTATACCCAAGTGGGTTCTGAATTAAAAAAGAAAACTTACAATTAACAAGTAATTTCATTATATTACACCAATACTTTCCACAGCAATTATATTCAATGAAACAACCACGTTGAAAGTAAGTTTCATAGTTGTACTATATTTTAAAACATTAGAAAGTTCAGAATCCTATCAACTATAAAATTAGTTCTTATGCTAAAAAATATGTAAGTCTTCAAACTAATCTATATTTTAAAAGTAGTGAGAGGGTAGAATTATCTTCAGCTAGAACAATTTTATGTCGCTGCATTTTCTATTAATTTAAGTTCGTTTTGCAATTCAATTTTAACCTGATTAAAAATTTCAATACTAGAATTTATGTTTTTATTTATAAGCTCTAAATTTTCTTCTCTTTTTAATTCTGATTCTAATTGAATGATAATGGGCTCCAATTTTTTAATATTAAAAATTCTTATACTTGGTATGATTTTATGAGCCACTTGGTAAAGTTTGGGCAAGTTGTAAGAACTAACTTCGATATTCATTGCATTTATATACCCATCAATATCTGTAATAAAAGAATTGATAAGCATTTGACATACAGTGATATTACCGTCTACTTCTTCTTTTAATGGACGTAAATCTATATAGCCGCTTTTTGGAATATTCATTTTCCTTTACTAAGACTTAATTATTAATGATATCCCCTAATTCCTAGAAATTATCCTTTCGCTATAAAAGAATACTTTAAAAATATTTTTACGAAAGTAAGTATTAATACGAAAACAAATGATAAATGTATATTATATTTTAATAAATACTCATTAGTAATCCTGCTATTAATATTCAATAAAAACTTCAGTTACTAATGGATTGTGATTTGAGAAATCCCACTCCCTAAGTAAGTGCTTTCAAGTTTAAATTATTTTCTGTCTAAATATCTCTACTAACGTAACGGACTTTGAGTACAGGAACAATTACTAATTCCTTGTAAGAAATCTAACCCAATAGTTATCATATGGGTTCCTGAATTGTAACCTGCCATATCGTTAATAGTTAGTTGGTAGGAATAAGCGAAATAGAAATTAGATTTTTTTATTCCTGCCATTGGGCCAATATTTAAAGGATTCATAAATTGATCATTAAGGAATCTATAAGAAATTCCTCCCCAATAATAATCCTCTCTTCTATCGTACTTTCTAACTTTAATATTAATATCGGTACTTGAGCGATTGTCACTGTCAAAATATTGAAAAAACAACGAAGGTTCTATTTCTAAATATTTATTGGTTTTACTTTGAATAGCAATACCTGAATATATTTGATAATTTAAAAGTAAATCTGGTTCAATTCCTGTAAAATTATCGATATCCTTAGGTAATAAGTTATTGGCATTTAAACTAAAATAAAATCCTTTATTTCTATATAAAACACCTACATCGAAGTTGTTGTTGGAATTTGCTCTATCATCGGTTACTCTTGGGTCGATAATAGGTGTTTCATAAGTTGGTTGAAACTTGTCAATATCTATTCTAAAACTATTTAAATTATATGAAATACCGAAAGACAAATATTGTTTTGAATGATAATCTAAAATTAAGTGATGGGCAAAAGACACCTTTAAGCCTTTTTGTAAGGTGTACCCATTTTTATCATTATATAAAGACAAGCCGACACCTGATCGATCAGCTATTCTTAGGTCTGCGTAAAGCGATTGGTTGTCCGGAGCTCCTTTAATTCCAACCCATTGGGTTAAACCATTAGCCCTTATTCTAAGGTTATCCCCTATTCCGGCATAGGTTGGGGAAATAACAAAAGGATTATCTGCTAAATATTGAGTCCAAACTGGTAAATTCAACTCTTGACTATAACTTTGTGTTAAGACAAAAAACAGAGAAAATATTAGTAGCTTTTTCATTTTAAATCATTTTTAATTTTAGATAATAATCACTGTTTTAGGTTATCTATATAGCGTAAAGTGTCCAACAAAACTTCTATTATCGTTAGCATCATTTAATCTAACCACATACCAGTAATCACCTGTTGGAAGCTCTTTTCCATTATAGGTTCCATCCCATGATTGCCCCATTCTCAAAGTGGCTATTTTTCGACCATATCGATCAAAAATATCGAAATCTAGATTTGGATAGTGTATACTACAACCAGGAGCCCAACCATCTAAATTACCATCACCATTTGGTGTAAAGTAATTAGGAATACAAACATCTACATAGTCGAAATGTCTTGTTGCAGTTGCCACACATCCATTGCTATCAGTAACAGTTACCGTATAAGTTCCAGATTCTGAAATTACAAACACATTCGTACTTCCATAATCAACTCCGTTAAGAGTGTATTGGTAACCTCCTGCTCCTCCAGCAGCCACAGCTACAATTTCATTTATTTCACCATCATTTAATGTCAATGTTAAAGGATCAAATCCAATAATTTCAAATAATGGAGTTCTTTGTATACAACCATTTGTATGACGTACATCAACAAAATGTCCGTTTCCTGGCACTACATCTATAAAGACATTGCTTGCTTGGAATGGCCCGCCATTTAATGAATAATCTAATTGGCTAAGATCTGTAATACTATCGTCAACAATAACTGTAACAATATTACCTTGTGCATTGTTAACACATACATATTCAATATCAACTAGTGGGTTGATTCGTACAGATTCTGGGAAGCTTATGTTCCATTCAGACTCACAACCAAGACTATCACGTACATAAACCACGTGATCTCCTCCACCTAGTCCGGTAAAATCAAATTGAGTTTGTCCTGGTGCACCTGTTGTATATGGCCCACTATAATTATCTATACTTACAGAATATGAAGGTGTTCCTCCTGAAACTTCAATACTGAACTCTCCATCTAAATCTCCTTCACAAACTTCTGGAAGGATAGAACCTGGTACAATTGAAATAACTACTGGAGTTGGTTCCGTTATAGTGAAATCAATTGTTAAATAACAACCCAATTCATCTTGAACGATCACCTCGTAATATCCTGGAGCTAAATTTTCAAATACATTCGTATCAAAAAACTGATTCAATTGTGGTGAAATTGCGTATTTAATAATACCTGTCCCTCCTGAAGCATTAATAACAACAGATCCATCACTAGCTCCATAACAAGAAACATTAGTAACTACAAATGGAGCTATTAAAGCGTCCTGTGGTTCAGTTATTTCAAAAGGTGCTGTTGTAGCTAAACAGTCTCCACTTTCAACGTGTACCATATAGTTTCCTGCCGCTAATTCGGTAAATACTCCTGGGCTATTTTGAGTTGCTGGAATAGTATTTCCTAAGTTATCTTGTAAGGTATAAACATAGTTTCCTAATCCTCCTGAAGCAACAGCTACTACAACTCCTGTTGTATCTCCTGTACAGTTTATAAAGCCATTGGTTACATCTAAATTAATAGTTAAATCTAAAAGTGGATCTATAGTTATTTGGTTTGATACACTAGCAACACAGCCATTAACATCTCGTACAAAATATTGGTAAGTTCCAGCAGGTACAGAAAATGTAATAGACGAGGTAAAAGTTCCTAAAACTGGTGTAAACGTACTATTTTCACTATATGTATATGGCCCTGTTCCTCCTGATGCCGATAAAGTAAGTGTAGATTCGGTTAAACAAGTTTGTGAACTTGTTTTCACCAAACTTGCCTGAACCTGAGTAGGCTCAGCAATTACAATATTAGGAGAAGTAAAATTACAGCTAAATGCATCAGTAATCACCACTTCATAAGTTCCTGCTCCTAAGTTTCCAAATACAGGAGAACTTTGAGGTCCTGATGTACTGGTTGTTGGAGAAAGCATGTTCAATGTATACAAGTAATTACTTCCTTGACCACCCGTAACGTTTGTTACTGTTATCGTGGCGTTTGAATCGTCAAAACAAGACAACATAGTCGTACTAGCAGTAACAGTTGCATCAATTGGATTTGGAACTACTAAAGTTAATGTCTCTGAAGCTATACAACCTCCAGCATCCATAACATTTACTGTATATGTTCCTGCTGATAGATTTTCAAAAGTACCATTGGTAGAATACGGAACAGTTGCTGCTCCTGTCAATTCATATTGATAGGTTCCCCATCCTCCTGTTGCCGTAGCCGTAATTGTACCTAAATTGTTGGTACAGGTTACATTTGAAGTTTCTAAGGCAACAACATCTAAAGCCTCTGTTGGCGATACAATAGTTACTACGTTTGTAGTCGTTGCACAGAAAGGGCTATCTGTTTCAGTAATTACCACTGTATAGTTTCCTCCTGGTAAACCAGTAATACTTATTGGATTGGTATTAGTGTTTGTTGCAATAGGTCCTATTACGGAGTTTCCTATACTATCAAAAACCTCATAATCAAATGCACCGGAATAACCAGTTACATTAATTTCTAATGCACCATTACTTTCTCCAAAACAAGTTACTCCTGAAGTAGCTGTAGCTATAACATCCACTAAATCGAACGGAGCTACAGTATAAGCTGCAGTTGCAATAGTACATCCAGTATCTAAATCAGTCACTAAGAAATAGTAATCTCCTGGTAATGTTATATCAAAAACATTTGAAGCCTGAGGCAGGCCATCTGGCAACATTTCATATTCAAAATTTCCTGAACCACCTGTAACATTTATGACAACAGACCCTGTGTTATTACAATCAATTGGTGTTCCATCTACCACTGTAGCCGCTATTAAAGTAGGTAATGGCAATATAGTAACAGTGTTGGTTGCAATACATCCGTTAGCATCTTTAACATACACCGTAATGGTTTGGGTAGCCCCTGTATCAATAATATCAAATACATTAGAGTTAAAGAAATTCGTTCCATTAATACTAAAAGTATAAGGAGCTGTTCCTCCAACCTCTGTAATAGTTAATTCCGAAGTATTCACTGATCCGTCAGCTGCACAAGCAAAATCTGTTGCTGTTCCAGACACGGTAAGTAAAGTTGGTTCTCCTACGACAACGTTTTCAGTTGTTGAACAACCTCTTCCAGAGTTCACTTGAATAGTATAAGTTCCTGCCGTCAAGCCTGTAAACACATTCGAGTTTTGGGGTCCAACTACTATTGGAGCAATAATTTCGTATGTATAAAGTGGGTTATCATTCCCTGCATCAAGATTTACAGTAATTACCCCTTCATTACTACCATTACAACTTACATCGGTTACAGTAGTGGTAAAACTCACTGGCGTTGCTGCACTTAATGAAATAGTAGCATCTTCAGTACAACCAGTAGTAGAATCTGTAATCGTTACCGTATAAGTTCCTGATGGTACTCCAGAGAACACATTTCCTGTCAAAGTTACAGATGCTGGGTTTGGAAATATACTATATGTATAAGCTCCGGTACCACCCACTGCTGTAACCGTAATCTCTCCATCATCATCAGAACAGGTTGTTACACCCGTAATTGTAGGTGTAATTCCTAATGGTGACTCAATATTAACAGATACTATGTTTCCACAACCATTAACGTCTCTCACTTCAATAGTATGAGTTCCTGACGATAAATTTGGTATGGTAAATGGTGCTGTTTGAGTTTGGAAAGCACCTCCATTAATACTAAAAGTATAAGGTGGCATTCCTGCTGTTGGTAGAGTTACATTTATTTCAAAAGCACCTTCAGCTGTGTCACATTGATTACTTACCGTTGCCGCAACTACTGGTGAAGGATCCATAGGTAACACTAAAACTGGAGTCGTTTTAATACATCCGTAAGCATCCATTGCATGAACATAATAACTGTTAGCATCCATATTGAATGTGTTTGCAGAGGTCCATAATGGATCTGTTGCAAGTGGAGCAGTTGCTGATGTAGTTATTTGATAAACGTATGGTGCTGTTCCATTGGTTGCTACTGCACTAATAACTCCCGAATTGGCATTACAGTTTGCATTTTGATCTACAGTAGCCGTTAACCCTAATTCGAAGGCAGATTCTGTAATATTAAAAGGTACAGTTACCACACTACAACCAGTATTTGGACCTGTAGTTTCACTTATTAAAACATAGTAGGTTCCAAAAGGTAATGGCCCTAAATTGGTAACTGTTAATGATCCATTTGCAACCACAGATCCTGTACCAGAAATTCCCATAGAATTTAATGATAACGAATCAAATATTTCATAACTAACACCTGTATCTGTACCATAAACACTATTTATAGTAAACGATACATTTCCATCAGCGCTTCCTGTACAGGTAACATTATTTGCTGTTACTGCTGAAGCGGTTAAGGTAGAATTTGTAGGAATAGGATCTTCAGCTGTTTCATAATAGCTACATCCTGTTGCTGCATCGTAAACAATGAAAGTATAAGTTACTCCTGGAGTTAATCCCGTAAATGTGGCCGATTGACTTCCTGGAGTATCTTCTGGAAGCCAAGAACCTGCTGGGTTAGGATATACAGAAATTGGTCCTTGATAAATACTGAAAAAGAAAGGCCCAGAACTAGCTAAAACAGTTCCAACACTTACTACAGCTTCACCTCCCGTAAGACAATCTGTAATTGCACTAATATTGATATCCAAATCATCTGGAGGAGAAGCAACCAGTACATCTTGAATTAGTACTGAACATCCATTGGCATCAACTACGTTAATTTGATATAAACCAAAATCAACTACATCAAATGTTACTGAAGTTGAACCTGTAGCATTTAATTCTGAATTATTATACCCATTAGTTCCAGTAACAAAATAGTTATAAGGAGCCGTACCTCCGGAAACACCATCAATAATAATTGAACCTTGTGAAACCCCTGTTGATGTACAAGTAATATCTACAGAATGATAGGCAACATTTATTGGACTTGGTTCTGCTATTATAATAGTTTGGGTATCGGTACAAGAATTTCCATCGGTTAAGGTTATAGTATAAGAACCCGAAGGTAAGCTTGTGGTTTGCGTTCCATAATCAACTCCTGTTGTGGTATTATACACGTTTATTTGATAAACAGGTTCTCCAACTGAAGTATTAATTTCAACATTTATGGCAGCATTACTATCTCCGAAACATAAAATATCTTTTACTTGTGTAACAGAAATAATCTCAGGCATTGTTAATACATCAATCGTGTTAACTCCTGAAACAGCAGTACATCCCTGCGAATCTGTTATTTGAAACTGGTAAGTTCCGGCAGTTGCAGTCGTATAAGTAAATGGTGTACCTGTAGCTCCTAAAGCTGTAAATGCACCTCCGTTTATAGATACTTCATAAGTATATGGCGGATATCCACCTGAAATATTCCCTGTAATTAAGGCATCTGGCGATGACGTACAATCCAAATCTTTGGTAACAATTGTATTTACTGAAAGCTGAGGCTCAATAGTTTCTGCTGGTAAAGTAAACGAGCAGCCATAAGCGTCTCTTACTGTTATCGTATAAGTACCAGGTACTAAATTGTTAAATATATTATTTGCATTAAATGGTGCTCCATTAATACTGTATTCGTATGGAGCTTGTCCTCCTGAAGCTGTTACTTCTAATGTTGCTCCATTAGTATTATCATAACAATAGTCCGATACCACATTTATTGTAGCTGTTGGATTCGTTGGAACAACCAAATCAAAAGTTGTTGATACACTACATCCGTTGGTATCTAGAACCGTTGCGGTATATGTACCTGTTTGTGACAATCCTACAAATGTGTTACTTGTTTGAGCTGGAATTACGGTACCATCAGGCAGGGTTATACTATAAGAGTTTCCACCCCATCCACCAGTACTATTAATTACAACTTGACCAGCTCCATTACATGTAATTGGAGCAATAGTTGTTGAAATACTTAAAGCTGAAGTAGGCTCTTCGACAGTTACCGTTGCAGTAGCATCACAATTTGTAGTAGTATCTGTTACAACAATAGTATAGGTTCCGGCAACTAATCCTGTTAGGTCTATTGGAGATGTACCGGCTGTTGCCCCCCCTCCATTAATTGTATATGTAAAACCTGTTGAACCGGACACTGTAAATTGAATGGAACCGTTGGCTTCTCCAAAACATGTCACATTACTTGTAACTTGTCCAACTACAGTTAATGCTGGCAATGGATTTATGGTGTACGATTCTGAGTACGTACAATCATTTTCATCCTTTACTTGAAAGGTATACGTTCCTGGTACTAAATCTTCAAAAACATTAGAAGTTTGATAAGGTGTCACAGCAGAAGCAGGTGCTATAATTTGGTATTCTAAGGTACCAAAACCACCAGTTGTTCCTGTTATTGTAACGGTTGATGTATTTAACGGACAAGTTAATGCTGTACTGTCAAAAGTTAAGTCGGTTGGTGGATCTAAAGCAAGAACTGTAATTTCATTAGTAATAAAAGTACAACCACTACTATCTTGAATAGTAATGGTGTAGGTTCCATTTGCTAAACCTGTAAATGTTGCTCCATTTTGAAAAGTTACACCGTCTATACTATATGTATAAGGCGCTGTTCCTCCAGATACATCTGTGACAGTTATTTCTCCACTAGCAGTACAAGTGTACGGAGCTGTTAAAGTTGCTGTTCCAGTTAATCCATCCGTTTCAGTTATAGTAATAGTTTGTGGGTCTGTTAAACAAACATCTGGACCAGTTGTATATTGAACAACCACTTCATAATCGCCAGCTGCAAGTCCAGTAAACACATTTGAATTTACAAAGGTGTTTCCGCCATCTATACTATATAATAAACTGTTGCCATTGGTATTGGTTACATTTACGGTTATAGTACCGTTTTCTGAACCAGCACACAAAATATCAGTTTGATCTACTACAAATTCTGGAGCTAAAGAAGCTTCTACAGTAATCGAGGTTGTTGCTTCGCAGTTGTTTGAATCGATAACTAGAATATCATAAACACCTGGAGTTGTAACAATAATTTCCGGATCAATTTGGAAATTTGGATCACCATTAACAAAGTAGAAATATGGTGGTGTTCCTCCGTTTGCATAAACTGTAATTTCACCTTCTGTACAGGTTAACGGACTGGTAAGTGCCGAAGTAGCTGTTAATAACGGAGGTTCAATAATTTCGATGTCTTGTGTATGTGTACAACCATCTTCAGTTTCAACAAGAACTGTATAAGTTCCTGGGTTTAAATTTGAAAAAACATAATTGTTTTCTGTGATAGGTCCAACGCTATTTACCAATGTTGCACCATTATAGATTGAAAAGAAATATTGTGGTCGTACATCATTTGCGGCCAAATGTATATTTCCTTTATCTCCATTACATAGAGGTTGGTTTACAATAGTTGAAACCGTAAAGTTTCTCTCTCTAACCTGCACATCAGGTACAGTGAAGATACATGGGTTTGATGTCACCCCAATTTGTCTAATATATATGGTATAAGAACCACCTGTAGTAACTACAAAAATATTACTGGTCTGAAAGTTTACACCATCAATACTGTATTCGTAGCCATTTGGAACACCACCTACAGTTATTTGTCCCGAGGTATTACAAATAATATCGTTACTTGTAACTGTTGGATTTAATACGTTTTGATAAACATTAAAGTAGTATTGATTAAAACAACCTCCTTCGTAATTAATGGTAAGTCTAAATTGTCCGGCACTATTAGCGTTATATGTTGGACCTGTTCCAACTTGATTCCAAGTACATGATCCATTTTCATTAGCACAATCTGTATTTCCCACTGGAGCACAACTTCCTTCAACAAGTTGTTCCCAAACTATAGATGAAGCATCGGTAATATTTGTTTCTATTAACCTGAAATCGTTTGCCCCACATAGAAAGATATTTGGCAAAGGTTTCCCGTTATTCGGACAAGTAACTACTTCGTCTGCAAATGGTATTACTGGGTTTGTTACAGTTGCCCCTCCAAAGTTTGTTACCTCAAATATTTGATCGATAGATTGGCAAGGAGCCACAGCTTGGTTATGTACGTAATAAGTACCAACTTCCGTAACTGTAAGTGTTTGTCCTGTACCAATTACAGGCGTACCTGTAGGACTAGTAGACCAAGTATAAGCATCATAACCATTTGCAGCCACTAACTCTACACTGTTTCCACAAAGGGTTTCGTTCTCAATAAAAATACAATCATTTAAATCTGCTAAGAAATTTGTTGCCTGAGGAATTAATAAGCAACCTGTGTTTGTGTTTACACTCGGATCATCTGAAATTTCAAAATTTGGGTTTTCTATACCACTATAAGTAGCAAAAGCTTGGTTATTTATAATATTAGAACACATATCGTTCAATTCATTACAACTTTCAACTACTTGAACATGAATTCTAATTTCGGTAACTGGATCATTTTGCTCTACAATTGAGTTGTCTATATGAAAAATTAGTTCTCTTGTTGCAGGGTTATAACTATGTGAAGTTACTCCAGGAGGCAATATTCCTAAATCAGTAGGGTAATTGAAATTAACATTTATTGGAAGAATATCTCTAATAATTAAATTATTGGCATCATCATTCCCTGTATTTTGAATCCCAATAACATAATTTAAGGACATTCCTAAAGGAACCGTTTGTCCTCCAATATCATTTCCTGCGTCGTCTTCTACAATTTTAGTAAGTACAATTTTAGGTTCTATAACATCTACAGCAAAGGCAAAGAAATATGCGAAATATTGATCTTGATTACTCCCCATAAAAATATTTGCTGAAGTATCCCCATTGTCTATAACCTGATTAGCAGGATTATTAACTCTGAAAATTCCAGTATCAAACCCTAAAGTATTCGTGCTATTTGGAATTCTATTATTAACTAACCCTCCACCAAGTTTGGTTACCGTTGAGTTAAAAAAGTTATTTGCTCCACGTTCTGGTGTGGCTTGCGTGAAATTATTAATTCTTAAAAAATCGCCCGAAATAGGTTTATCTCCTTCCAAAGCTGCAAATGCAAAATTGGCAACTACCGGAATAGGTGCCGGAGGTGTAGTAAATCCAGAAATTGGAACAGTAATATTATTAGAAGAATTTACAGAACTAAACCCGTCAAAACTAGTAATGTATTTTCCAGGTAGTGTTGGATCCTCATAAACCACAAATAAAGACCATCCTGCAGAATGCCCTGTACCATTTCCTACACTTTGTGTTCTACCTTGTTCGGTAGAAACATTTGCCACGGTATAATATCCTAAATTAGTACCTAAATTAGAAACGATGGAAGTTACATCAGCATAACATGCATAAGGATAACTATTTCCAGTAGATGTATTCCCTGCATCGTATATAATTGACCCTGTAACATCATGGTAACCACCTGTTGGTCCTTTAAATTTAACTGTCGTTTTTTCTGTAGGACCCACATTCACAGCTCCCCAATATAAACCTGCATGAACAATTTGGTAACAGCCATCATTTGGAATTTCTAATTCGGCACTACTAGAATTGAAAGTTGAATTATCATTGTCAACATCCACATATACCATGTTTACTAGATGGTTGTATTGATTCGTATGATAAGGTTCAGTCCTATGCGGTCCTAATATATTATTCCCTATTAACCGAATGTCTCCTTTTAATGTTTGATTAAACTCAGGAGTAAATGGCACAAAATTTTGGGCGATAGATTGTAAACTCAACAATAAGATGGTTACAACAAGGCCAATCTTAAAAAAAGTAGGTTTTTTCATGATCAATTATTTATAAACATTTAATCATCATAAGGGGCGTTATGATAATCAAATGGGGCTTTAGGTTTAATTTTTTTCCTTAATTCTCAATTTTTACTACAGACATTTGTCCGTTATATGGTTTATCTCCTTTTGATTGTAATTTATTCATGGCTTCTTCAACACTATCAAATTTTTCATAGTAAATAAAGTATTTACTTGAATTAACATCGAAGAAGAAATTAACATTAGACTGTCCCGTAGACACTACCTTTTCTAAGAAAGTATCTCTATCCTTAATGTTTTCATGAACAGCAATGATCATATAAAAACCAGCTTCCACATTTTGAACACCTTTTAAGATTTGCACATTTCCACTTTGTCTGTCTCCAAAATCAAAATCATCAGGAGTTAAAGGAGTTGCACTTAAAGGCGTATTCGCTATAATTCGCTCTAAGCTAGCTTTATCTTTTAAAAATCTATCTTTTTCGTTATCGTACTGGGCACGTTTAATACGTCTTCTTCTTTCTATTTCTGTTTGCACGTTTATAGTTTCTAAAGTTGAAACTAATCTGGCTTTGGCTTTTTCGGATTGCTCTTGCTCAGTTCTAATTTTTTGAATGGTTTCTAAGTAGTACTTACTAGTAGCGTCATTTTTATTAGAGCCTTTTTGGATTCTTTGGATGTATAAATTTTCTAATTCTTTTATAGTTTTATTTCTTTGAGCCATGGCTCTGTCTAAATCTGCTTGTAATGCCGCTAAAACTCTATTTTCTGCCGTAATACTTTTGAATGGTTTTGGCTCGAGGTAAATACCTTGTTCACTTAAATCATTTTCTTTTCTTAAGTCTTTAAGATCTTGGTCTTTTATTGCAATGGCATCATCCAATCGGCTTAATAACTCCTCTTGAACTAATTTAGATTCTTTAGTTGTTTCTGTTAATGAATACATCGATTTAGCCAAATCATCTTTTTGAGTGATTTGGGCATCAGGTTCCGCATTTTCTACCTGAGCTTGAGCTGCGGCTTCTGCTGCTAATCTAGCTGCTTCCTCTGCCTGAGCTTGAGCTGCGGCTTCTGCTGCTAATCTAGCTGCTTCCTCTGCCTGAGCTTGAGCTGCCGCTTCTGCTGCCAATCTAGCTTCTTCCTCTGCCTGAGCTTGTGCTGCCGCTTCTGCTGCCAATCTAGCTTCTTCCTCTGCTTGAGCTTGAGCTGCCGCTTCTGCTGCCAATCTAGCTTCTTCCTCTGCTTGAGCTTGAGCTGCGGCTTCTGTTGCTAATCTAGCTGCTTCCTCTGCCTGAGCTTGTGCTGCGGCTTCTGCTGCCAATCTAGCTGCTTCCTCTGCTTGAGCTTGAGCTGCGGCTTCTGCTGCTAATCTAGCTGCTTCCTCTGCCTGAGCTTGTGCTGCCGCTTCCGCTGCCAATCTAGCTTCT
>Ga0209075_1003198_pt1 | contig 13824 bp, 12 predicted proteins | sample Stecom2011_FD_187523 | JGI IMG/M metagenome (GOLD analysis project Ga0209075, IMG submission 187523) | Agricultural soil microbial communities from Utah to study Nitrogen management - Steer compost 2011 (SPAdes) (version 2) | ecosystem: Environmental > Terrestrial > Soil > Agricultural land... | reverse complement strand
AACCACGAGACGCCAGCATGCGCAGGATGTTGTACTTTACGCCGTAGTCCCAGGCGACCACTTTGAACCGGGCCTCGGCCTGCTCGCCGTACCCGGAAACCAGGTTCCACTCGGCCTGGCGCCACTGGTAGGCTTTGTCGCTGGTCACTTCTTTGGCGAGGTCCATGCCTTTCAGGCCCGGGAAGGCGTTTGCCAGTTCCAGCGCCCGTTCGGCGGTGGCATTTTCTCCCGCCACTATGGCTCCGTTCTGGGAACCTTTGTCACGCAAGATGCGGGTGAGGCGGCGGGTATCGATGTCAGCAATGCCAACAATGTTGTTGCTTCGCAGGTAGTCGTCAAGGCTGCCCTGGTTGCGCCAGCTGCTGGCCAGCAGTGGCAGGTCGCGGATAATCAACCCGGCGGCGTGAATGCGGTCGGATTCCACGTCTTCGTCGTTCACACCGGTGTTGCCGATGTGCGGATACGTCAGGGTGACGATCTGGCGTGAGTAGGACGGATCGGTCAGGATTTCCTGATAGCCGGTCATGGCAGTATTGAATACTACCTCGCCGCTGGTTTCTCCGTCTGCGCCGATGGCGGTGCCGTAAAAGAGGCTTCCGTCTGCGAGTGCAAGGATTGCTGGTGTGCTCAAGGCTTGTATCCTCATCGAGTGGCGTAAGTTCGTCACGAACAGGAACGCAAGCGCAAAGTCAGGTTGCAAAAAAGCGAGACAAGGCAAAAAACCCGATCTCGCTTTCCTATAAACTTTTCAAAGGTACGCTTGGTGCAGTCAAATCGCCTTATTGTAAGAAATCTGGCGATTTTTGTCCACGCTGAATTCTACTTTGAGCTATGTCGCTGGCCCGGCCGGAGGAGCAGGAAGCCTTTCCGAAAACCGCTACGAGCACATCCATGTGCGCTTCTCTCAGGCCATCCCTGGCCTTCGAAATTTTCGGAAAGGCTTCCTGCTCCTCCGACCTGAGAATTTGCTGCTCGAAATTAGCCTTTAATCCCAAGAACATCCTGCATGTCATACAAGCCAGCAGCCTTACCCTCGAGCCACAGCGCAGCCCGCATGGCGCCTTTGGCAAAGGTCATCCGGCTACTGGCCTTGTGGGTAATTTCGATGCGCTCACCTTCGGTGGCAAACAGGACAGTGTGGTCGCCCACCACGTCGCCAGCACGGATGGTTTCAAAACCGATCTCCTTGCGCGTGCGCTCACCGGTGAAGCCTTCGCGGCCGTAGACAGCACATTCTTTTAGATCACGGCCCAGAGCATCGGCGACGACTTCGCCCATACGCAAGGCGGTGCCGGAGGGGGCGTCTTTTTTGTGGCGGTGGTGGGCTTCGATGATTTCTACGTCGTAGTCGTCACCCAGGGTAGCCGCGGCGGTGCGCAGCAGGTTGAGGACAACGTTGACGCCCACACTCATGTTGGGAGCGAAGACTACTGGGGTAGATTCGGCCGCCAACGTAAGCTGCTCTTTTTCAGAGTCAGTCATACCGGTGGTGCCAACAATCAGCATTTTGCCATGGGCGCTGCAGAACTTTGCGTTTTCCAGAGTGAGGTCCGGAAAGGTGAAGTCCACCAGCACGTCGAAGTCGTCTTTCACTTCGTCCAGGCTGCCAGCCATTTTTACACCGGTCTTGCCGACGCTGGTCATTTCGCCGGCGTCGGCACCGATTAGACTGCTGCCCGGCTCAACGATGGCGGCACCGAGTTCAAGACCTTCAGTGCCGTCTACCGCCTCGATTAATACTTTACCCATGCGCCCGGCGGCGCCGATGATTGCTACCCGCATCTGTTTTGCCCTCAGAATTTCATTTCATCGAAGAAACTTTTCACACCCTCAAACCAGGAGGTTTTCTTCGGAGCATGGTGGGTGCCATTGGTGCCGTCCAGAGTTTTCTGGAATTCATCCAGCAACTCTTTTTGCCGCTTGGTCAGATTGACCGGCGTTTCGACCATCACGCGGCACAGCAGGTCGCCGGACGGGCCGCCGCGCACCGGGCTGACGCCTTTGTTACGCAAACGGAAGAGTTTTCCGGTCTGGGTTTCAGGCGGAATCTTGAGTTTTACCCGACCATCAAGTGTCGGCACTTCCAATTCGCCACCCAAGGCTGCATCAACGATGCTGATGGGGACTTCGCAGTAGAGGTTGCGACCATCACGGGTAAAGATAGAGTGCTCACGCACGGCCACCTGAACATACAGATCACCGGGGGGCCCACCGTCCACACCCATTTCACCTTCACCAGACAGGCGAATGCGATCGCCGGTGTCGACTCCGGGCGGCACTTTGACGGACAGGGTTTTCTCCTGCCTTACACGCCCCTGTCCATGACACTCTTTACAGGGATTCTTGATTATCTGGCCGGCACCACGGCATGTAGGACAAGCCTGCTGCACCGTGAAGAAGCCCTGTTGCATGCGCACCTGCCCCACACCCTGACAGGTACTGCAAGTTTCAGGGCGGGAGCCTTTTTCAGCACCACTGCCGTCACAGACGTCGCATTCTTTGTGGCCTGGAATGGTGATTTTGACGGTTTTGCCTTTCACCGCCTCTTCCAGATCCAACTCCAGCGTGTAGCGGAGATCAGAACCTCGGGTGCTGCGGCCACGGCCGCCGCCTCCACCGAAAATATCGCCAAACACATCGCCAAAAATGTCGGAGAAGCTTCCGCCGCCACCGCCACCGAATCCACCACCGGCCTGGCCATCGACACCGGCATGACCAAACTGGTCATAAGCTGCACGCTTGCTGGAATCCGTCAGAATTTCGTAGGCTTCGCTGGCCTCTTTAAACTTGTTCTCGGCGTCTGTGTCGTCCGGGTTACGGTCCGGATGGTACTTCATCGCAAGCTTTCGATACGCCCGCTTTATTTCCTTCTCGTCCGCATCCCGGGAAACCCCGAGTACTTCGTAATAATCGCGCTTGGCCATGCTTTAAAACCCTGTTTCTATAACGAGGAAAACGCGGACACTGGTCCGCGCTTCCCAACTACCTGATGTACTTCGAATTTACTTCTTGTCGTCTTTGACTTCTTCGAACTCGGCATCGACGGCATCATCAGCCGACTTGGCTTCAGCACCATCCTGACCGCCAGCCTGCTCGGCCTGGTCCGCGTACATCTTTTGAGCCAGCTCGGAAGACACTTCCGTCAGCTTCTGGGTCTTGGCTTCAATGGCTTCCTTATCGGAACCCGCCAGAGCTTCTTCCAGGTCCTTGATAGCAGCCTCGATAGACTCCTTCTCGCTGTCGCTGACCTTGTCACCGGCTTCGGTCAGGGTCTTGCGGACCGCGTGGACCATGCCATCGCCCTGGTTGCGCACCTGCACCAGCTCTTCAAACTTGCGATCTTCGTCCGCGTTAGCTTCAGCATCACGGACCATCTTCTCGATCTCGTCATCGTTCAGGCCTGAAGAGGCTTTGATCACGATGGACTGCTCTTTACCGGTCGCTTTGTCTTTGGCAGACACATTCAGGATACCGTTGGCATCGATGTCGAAGGTGACTTCGATCTGCGGAACGCCACGCGGGGCAGGCGGAATGTCAGCCAGGTCAAAACGGCCCAGCGACTTATTCTGTGACGCCTGCTTACGCTCACCCTGTACCACGTGAATGGTGACGGCCGTCTGGCTGTCATCTGCCGTGGAGAAGGTCTGCGACTTCTTGGTCGGGATTGTGGTGTTCTTGTCGATCAGCGGAGTAGCCACACCGCCCATGGTTTCGATACCCAGGGTCAGCGGAGTTACGTCTAACAGCAGAACGTCTTTCACATCGCCGGACAGAACCGCACCCTGAATAGCTGCACCCATGGCAACCGCTTCATCGGGGTTCACATCTTTACGCGGCTCTTTACCGAAGAATTCCTTCACCTTTTCCTGAACCAGCGGCATACGGGTCTGGCCGCCAACCAGAATCACTTCATCAATTTCAGAAGCACTCAGGCCGGAGTCCTTCAGAGCCACTTTACAAGGCTCGAGGCTGCGCTGAACCAGCTCTTCTACCAGTGATTCGAGCTTGGCGCGAGTCAGCTTGACGTTCATGTGCTTCGGACCAGACGCATCTGCAGTCACGTAAGGCAGGTTAACGTCGGTTTGCTGGCTGCTGGACAGCTCGATCTTGGCCTTCTCGGCCGCTTCTTTCAGACGCTGCATGGCGAGGGAATCACCGCGCAGGTCAATGCCGCTGTCTTTCTTGAACTGGTCCGCCAGGTACTCGATGACTTTCAGGTCAAAGTCTTCACCACCCAAGAAGGTGTCACCGTTGGTCGCCAGCACTTCAAACTGATGCTCACCGTCTACGTCGGCAATTTCGATGATAGACAGGTCGAAGGTACCACCACCCAGATCGTATACCGCTACCGTACGGTCACCGCTTTGCTTGTCCATGCCATAGGCAAGGGCTGCAGCGGTCGGCTCGTTGATGATCCGCTTGACTTCGAGACCGGCAATCTTGCCCGCGTCTTTCGTCGCCTGGCGCTGGCTGTCGTTGAAGTAGGCAGGCACGGTGATAACCGCGGCAGTCACTTTCTCACCCAGATAGTCTTCTGCGGTTTTCTTCATCTTCTTGAGGATTTCGGCAGAAATCTGGGGCGGTGCCATTTTCTGGCCCTTCACTTCTACCCAGGCATCGCCATTGTCGGCCTTGGCAATTTTGTAAGGCACCATCTTGATGTCTTTCTGAACCACGTCGTCTTCAAAACGACGACCGATCAGGCGCTTGATCGCATAAAGCGTGTTGTGCGGGTTGGTTACCGCCTGACGCTTGGCTGACTGGCCAACCAGGGTTTCGCCATCGTCGGTGTAGGCGATGATGGACGGGGTGGTGCGATCACCCTCGGCATTTTCAATCACTTTAACCTTGTCACCATCCATGATGGCTACGCAGGAGTTTGTGGTTCCCAGGTCGATACCAATAATTTTGCTCATCGAATCACTCCAAATCTTGCTGAAATCTGCCCGGGGCTCTTGCACCCCGGTGGCTGCTGTTTAACCGATATATTGGCGCTTTATTCCGCTTTTCAAGCCTGCTCATCGATTTTTGGTGCATCTTCTGGCTTGGCGACGACAACCATTGCCGGGCGAACCACCCGACCGTTGAGCAGATAACCCTTCTGCACTACCGCGACCACACTGTTCGGCTCTGCGTCTGGAGCAGGCACCATGGACATGGCTTCATGCTGCTGCGGATCAAACGGCTCGCCCACCGGATTAAGCTGCTCTACGCTGAACTTTTTCAGGCTGTTGGTGAACAGACTCAGCGTCATCTCCACGCCCTGACGGATAGACGCCACCAGTTCCCCTGCATTTTCGTGGCCTTCGGTACTTTCCACGGCCTTTTCCAGGCTGTCCGCCACCGGCAGAAGTTCCTTCACGAACTTCTCCAGCGCAAACTTGTGGGCTTTTTCCACATCCACTTCGGCTCTGCGCCGAACATTCTGCATTTCGGCCTGGGCACGCAACGCCTGGTCTTGATACTCCTGAACCTGAGCCCTGAGGGTGTCCAGCTCAGAGCCCTCACCGGATTCCGCCTGATCATTAAGATCCTGCTGTTCCGTCGCTGCAGCGTCGGCCGCCTCAATGTTGTCTTCTACCTGCTCGTTGCGCTTGTCGTCAGCACTCATATCCACTCCTGATAACATTTCCCAAGACCCGGAGGCCTGCGGCGAATAATGCCCACCTGGCAAAGGCGGGAAAACCTGCTTTGCGAACCGATATGGGGCTCGACGATCAGGATTCAACCTTGCAGGAAAGATTCTTTAAGATTTTCATCGCCAACTGTTTGCAAACCAGCAATTCACTGTATATATTCACAGCAACTGTATAACCAAACAGTATTCAGATTTGTTTTCCAGAGGCTTTCCTGGCCCAAGCGGAGGTTATCGGCATGCTTACACAACTAACGGTATCCAATTACGCCATTGCCGAACGTGTTGAACTTCAATTCAACAAAGGCATGACGGCCCTGACCGGCGAAACCGGAGCCGGAAAATCCATTGTTCTGGATGCCCTGGGCCTCGCCATGGGCGGGCGGGCCGATGCCGGCGCTGTACGCCATGGCGCAAGCCGCGCAGACATTACCGCTTGCTTTGACATTTCCCGCATCCCGGATGCTCTCAGCTGGCTGGAAAAACATGAACTGGATGACAAAAACGACTGCATTCTGCGCCGCACTATCAGTAAAGACGGCCGCTCAAAGGCCTTCATCAACGGACAACCCTGCCCGCTGTCACAACTGAAAGAACTCGGCGGCCTGTTAATGGACATTCATAGCCAGCACCAGCACCAGTCCTTGTTGCGTAAAGACACCCATCGCAAGCTGCTTGACGAGTTTGCAGGCGCAGAGCAACTGGCGGAGCAAACCGAATGTGCATGGAAGGCCTGGAATCAGACCTACCGAAAACTAGAGCAGCGCCGTCAGAATGCCGACGAAGCGGAAGCAAAACTTCAGCTTCTCCGGTATCAGGTTGAAGAACTGGACAGGCTGGCTCTTGATTGCGGTGAGCAGGAGTCACTGGAACAGGAGCAGGCTCAGCTCAGCCAGGCCGATGCCATACTACACAGCAGCCACCAGGCAGCGCTGCTCTGCACCGAAGATGAAGCCAGCGCAGCGCACCTCGTTCGCCAGGCACTGCAGCAACTGGAGCAGCTCCCGGTTGAGGTGTCCGAACTTTCCGACACCCTTCAGATGCTCAACGAGGCGCAGATCCAGATTTCAGAAGCCGGAGACAACCTGCGCCGTTTCGTGGACGATTACGAAGCCGACCCAGCCCGCCTTGCAGAAGTGGAAGAGCGCCTGAGCGCCATTTACCAGATGGCTCGTAAACACCGAATTTCCCCAGAGGAGCTCCCTGAGCTGCATCAGCGACTTCAGGCTGAACTGGCAGAGCTTGATGGCGGCGAAGGCAGTCTTGAACAACTGGAAGCGGAGCTTGAGAAACAAAGGAAGGGGTACACTGAGTTGGCACAACAGCTGTCCACCAAACGCACGGAATCTGCAGCAGAACTGGACAAGCGCATTGCCCTGGAGCTGGCTCAGCTGAGCATGCCCTCCGTCCAGTTCATCACCCACTTGAATCGCAACGACAACGATGAACCGGGGCTCCACGGCCTGGAAGACGTTGAATTTCTTGTCAGCGCAAACCCCGGACAGCCAGCACGCCCCCTGGCAAAGGTTGCATCAGGTGGTGAGTTGTCACGTATCAGCCTGGCCATCCAGGTCGTGGTTGCCCAAACCTCAACCACACCAACCCTGGTATTTGACGAAGTTGACGTGGGAATCGGTGGCGGTACGGCCGAAGTTGTTGGTCGCCTGCTTCGGGCCCTGGGCAGTAACGGCCAGGTGCTTTGTGTAACTCACCTGCCCCAGGTAGCGGCACAATGTCACCAGCACCTTTTTGTCAGCAAGTTTACCGATAAAGATGCAACGTTTTCACGAATTGAACCGCTGAACGATCAGGGAAGAATTGACGAAGTGGCCAGAATGCTGGGCGGTGTGGACATGACTGAGCAGACGATGGCTCATGCCAGAGAAATGGTCGTAAAGGGTCAGGCGACCCATCACTGAAATCCCCTCTCGATTCAGAGAGCTTTTTGGGGCCAGCCCGTGCCGGCCCCTTTTTTATGCAACCAGAGCTATTTTTTGTCCGACTGCAGAGGCTTCACGTACAGAATCAGACTGTGATCCACAATCTCATAGCCGTGCTCCGCGGCAATCTTCTGCTGTCGCTGCTCGATGATATCATCCACAAACTCCACGACTTCACCCGTCTGGGTACAAACCATGTGGTCATGATGATCATCACCCGCCATTTCAAATACCGCGTGCCCACCCTCAAAGTTATGGCGCAATACCAGGCCCGCCGCTTCGAACTGGGTCAGCACCCTGTATACCGTGGCCAGCCCTACGTCATCTCCCTGCTCCAGCAATTTCTTGTATACATCCTCGGCACTCAAATGGTGCTCTTTGGCATTTTCAAGAATATTGAAGATCTTGACTCTCGGCAGAGTAACTTTAAGACCGACTTTTCGTAATTCGGTGTTTTCAGATGACATGCTACTATTCACTCTTTGGTGTGCCTTACGGCTTCCGGTATGATGAAGCCGCCGTTCAACGGTCAACCCGTTTCACACCTGCCTCAGGCAGGCGAATTCAAGATAGAGGATTTCCCCAGGCGATGCAAAAGCTCACCGCTATCGTTCTTATTAGCATTTTATCTCTTGCCGGCTGCGCATTCCCCGGCGTTTACAAAATCAATGTTCAGCAGGGCAATATTGTAACCGACAAGGAGCTGACAAGCTTGTCTCAGGGCATGCCCAGAAGTCAGGTTCACGCTGTGCTGGGCACACCGCTGATGCTCAACCCGGTAGACCCATCACGCGAATACTATGTTTATACCTTCCAGCGCCGGGGCGGTGACATCGAAGAACAGCGCATCATCGTGTACTACGACGAAGACACCTTCAGCCACTACGAAGCCCAGCTTCTGGAAGAAACACCTGCCTACTAAAGGCTCACCCGTTTTTCTTTGCGCGATTGAGCCGAGCCTGTTTCGGATCAATTTTCAGCGGCCGGTACAACTCTACCCGGTCGCCACTCTGAAGCTCATGGTTCGCCGGATCTTTGATCACTTTCCCGAACACCCCCATATCAATCCCATCAGGGTTAATCTCGGGAAATACCTCTGTGATACCTGACGCCTTAACGGCCTCCAGGGCCGTGGTCCCTTCCGGCACAGTTACCTGCAAAATCTGCTGCTTGTCGGGCCGAGCATAGGCCACTTCTACCTGCATCAAAGCAACCCTCCCCGGTAGATAACATCCGCACGGCGGCAAAAAGCGTCGACCATGGTGTTGGCGGCCTGATTAAATACCGGCCCGAAGGTCATCCGCGCCAAGGAACCGGAAAACTCAAATTCCAGTGTAAGAATCACCTTGCACGCATTGTCATCCAGCGCACGAAAATGCCACCGACCTGTCAGATTTTTCAGCGGACCTTCCACCAGTTTCATCTCTATGGTTTCCGGCATCAATAACTGATTACGGGTCGTCAGGGTATGGCGCACACCACCTTTGGCAATTTCCAGCGACGCCATTATTTCCGCTTCCGTTTGTTCATGAACTTCGGCTCCGGCGCACCAGGGCAAAAATTCAGGGTAGCGGGCAATGTCATTGACCAAATGGAACATGCGTTCCGCCGAATGCATGACCAAAGCTGTCTTGTCTATCTGATGAGCCATGGAAACCGGGATTCCTGCCTTTTCTTTACAAACTGGCCCGACCGCAACGCCGCGACCGGTTAAACACTATGATAAAGGATATCACCCTTGATGGGGGCGTTTTCCTCCGGGCTGCCACCATGATCCACTTCAGGCTCCACCGCCGTGGGCATCTCGGAATCCCCTTCTACAGGCGGGGTTGCTTCTGCGGGCGCGACCTTATTCGAACCAGGCGGGGGCGGCCCATCGCCATCCTGCCCGCACCATAGCGCGGCACTGCCGTTTTCACAGAGGTTTGCCAGCGAAAATGCTGTGTACTGAACGCCAATCCAGGCAACGATAACGGGCAACACGAGGCGCATGGTCCAGAACCATATTTTACGGAACACCACCGGCGCGCTCCCCAGAAGTCCCGCCAGATACCTTCTGGTCAGGCACCAGCCGGTAAACGTCGCAATCAGTATGGACACCAACGGTATGAGAACGCCACCGGTGATCAACTCCAGCCATCGGAATGTCGTCGCACCCGCCAACCGGTATTCAGCCCAAACGTTAAAGGAAAATAACGACGCCAGGCCCATCAGCCATACTGCCGCTCCCACAAGAATGACCGTCCAGGCTCTGGGTGCTCCGGTCCACTCCCGAAACCAGGCCACAACGGGCTCCAGTAACGATATCGCGGTCGCCCAGACAATGAGCAGTACGGCAAGAAAGACAGCGGCAATCACGATCTGACTGTATGGCACCTGGGCCAGGGTGACCGGCAACGACACAAACAGCAGGCTGAACCCACGCTCACCATCCAGGTTCCCGCCATCGGATGCTGCCGAAAACATCATCACCCCGGCAATAATCGCCACCAGGGTATCCATCAACACGACTGCCAGAATGGATCGTTTGAGACGCGTATGTGAAGTGCTATAAGCCCCAAAAATAGCCCAGACACCCATACCCAGCCCCAGCGTATAGAAGGCATGAAAAAAAGCCGCCTTTACACTCCCAAAGCCAACGTCGTCCGGACGCATCGCCAGAATGTGCTCGACACCATAGGCCAGCTGACCGTGCCTCGCAGCGAGGGCGAAAAGCCCCAGCATCAGCAACAAGGCACCCGGCACGATCATGCGCAGAGAGCGCTCAACTCCCTTGACTACCCCTCGGGCCGATACCCCGATCACCAAAAGCAGGAAGAATGCATGCCAGCCCATGAACTCCCGGTGCCGGCCCGGACTGGACACCAGTTCAGCCAGAACACCGGTAGCCGTGTCAGGCGTTGCGCCACCAAACCGGTCCGCTGCCCCGAAAAAGACGTAGGCCAGCACAATGCCACCAAACACCGCGGTGAACGACAGCACCAGAAACGCGGCCAGGATACTCAGCGGCCCGGCTGCCTTCCACCAGGGAGAACAACCGGAGTTTTTCACCAGCCCGTCCATCGCCAACACGATGCCGTGGCGAGAGTGCCGTCCGATCACCGCTTCCGTCACCATCAATGGGAGGGTGACCAGCAGCAGGCAGGCCAGGTAGATCAGGATAAAGAGCCCCCCCCCATAAATACTCGCCAGATAGGGGAATTGCCACAGGTTTGCCAGCCCCACTGTCGCGCCAACAGAGGCCCAGAAGAAGGTGGACTTTCGGGTAAACGATCCAATGGAAGTCTGATACTTGCTCGACATCTTGATCCCTGAAGGCAAACGGCTGTTCATTGTAGCCGAACCGGGGGCAGCGGAACGACCTGGACAATGGCAACAAAGGTGAAATCGTGACCCGTCTGGCAGTCCTGGGCTACAATGCCCGTTTTGCCGGCACAGGACTATTTCGCTGGCAGAGCCATTCTTTTCGATTCCGAGCAGGGTTCATGAGCAAGAAGAAAGCAAGCGGGCCAACCAGCAACACGATCGCCCTGAACAAAAAGGCGAAACACGAATATCACATCGAGGAACGCTTCGAAGCGGGCCTTGCACTGCTCGGCTGGGAGGTAAAATCCCTGCGCGCGGGTAAAGCACAACTGGTGGACTCCTACGTGCTACTCAAAGACGGCGAAGCCTGGCTGCTCGGCGCCCACATAACCCCGCTCAACACCGCGTCAACCCACGTAATCGCAGACCCGACCCGCACCAGAAAACTGCTTTTGCACGCCAAAGAAATCGCCAAGATTGTTGGCAAGGTCAACCAGGCAGGTAACACCTGCATTCCCCTGGCACTTTACTGGAAGGGCAACCGGGTTAAATGTGAAATTGCGCTGGTAAAAGGCAAGAAGCTCTTCGACAAACGGGCAACCGAGAAAGAGCGAGACTGGAACCGCCAGAAACAAAGAGTTATCCGAGAGGCCAACACCTGAGGCTCGCTGACACTGTCGCCTTTACACCCTCTTTGCGGTTTACCACCAGCCCCCTATACTCAGAAATTGACTTAAGACCTGGCCCCGAAGGAAGTACCAGGCGGCCCGTTGATTCTGGTACACAGCTATAGGAGGGCTTATGTTACCCAAACGATCCCGCATGACGTCTGTTGACCGGTCCTGGTTACGAATGGACACGCCGGAAAACCCCATGATGATCTCCGCCGTGCTGATGTTTGAATCCCCTATTCCGATCAAACGCCTGAAACGTTTACTTGAAGAGCGTTTCCTGAAGTTCAGCCGCTTTCGCGAACGGGTGGTCCAGAAGGGAGACCGGGTATTCTGGGAAGAAGACCCCTTGTTCGATCTGGACAACCATCTACACCGGATTGCCCTGCCCGGTAACGCTGGCAAGGAGGAGCTCCAGGCCCTTGCCAGCGACTTCAACAGTTCCGCGCTCGATTTCCGCCGCCCACTCTGGCAAATCCATTACATCGATAATTATCACGATGGCTGCGCTTTACTGGTTCGCATACACCACTGTATCGCCGACGGCATTTCGCTGGTACGGGTGCTGCTGTCACTGACCGACAAATCACCAGAGCCCAAACTGGAGAGGGTGGCTCGCAAATCGACGAAGAAACAACTCAAGGGCACGCCAGCCTCCCGCTTCCTTAACAGACTGGTCGACAGCACCCAGGCCGGCTGGCAACAAGCCCAACTGTTCGTCAAGTCAGTACGGGACGAGCCGAATTACCCGCTGAAACTGGCCACCACTGCGGGCGGCATTGCCATGGACCTGGTCAAACTCGGGCTGACCCCATCCGAGCCGGACACCAGCCTGAAAAGCCAGCTGGTAGGGCGTAAGCAGGTCGCCTGGGCAGAACCTCTGGCACTTGACGATGTAAAACACTGCGCAAAACTCCTGCGCGGCACGATAAACGATGCGTTGTTGTGCGCCGCCACGGGAGCACTCAGCCGACATTTCCTGGAACATGGGCAGCCGGTACCAGACTGCGGAATTCGAGTTGCCGTCCCCTTTAACCTGCGCCCGCTGGACCAACCGATCGAAACCCTGGGCAACCAGTTCGGCCTGGTGCTTGTGTGTCTGCCAATAGAAGTAACCGACCCCATCATGTGCTTCAAACAGGTGCAGGAGAACATGAACCGGCTCAAACGCTCGTACCAGGCCCAGGTAACCTACAGCTTGCTGGACCTGTTTGGCCGCGGCCCGGATGTTCTCGAACGGCGTGCTCTGGATTTGTTGAGCAACAAGGCGTCCGCCGTACTCACCAACGTACCAGGCCCCAAGCACCCGGTTTACCTTGGAGGCAGCAAACTGGTACAACCCATGTTCTGGGTTCCCCAAAGCGGCAGCATTGGCATCGGCATGAGCATTTTCAGTTATGCGGGCACCGTTCAGTTTGGCATTACCATCGACAAAGGAATAAAGGCAAACCCGAAAGACGTCATGAACTACTTCCGTGACAGCTTTCAGAACCTGTACCAGGCAGCACTGAGCAAGCACCAGCAAAGCGAACTTCGCCATGCGTCCTGATCAATATAGGTACAAATGTGCAGGCAAGACGATAAACAAACCTTGAAGTTCACCAATACGGCCACATATACTGGAGCATAAGGGGACGACATGGCTTCGACGCTGGTGGCGAACCCTTGAGTGCATGTCGAGATGGCAGCGAATCTCGTTAATCCAAAGCTGCAACGCAATAGTCGCAAACGACGAAAACTACGCACTAGCAGCGTAAGCTGCTAGTCGTCCTGACCGGGTCGCCCGTAGCCTGGAAGCAACATCTCAGGACGTCATCGCTTACGGGATGCTCCGTTACCCAGAGTTCACTGGCTAGCGGCTAAGATTCAAAGAACTCGCCTCCTGCACCCTGGCCTTCGGGTCGCTTGAGGTTAAATCAATAGAAGGACATAAGCATGTAGATTCTCAAGGCCTAGTGCTGGCGGACGCGGGTTCAATTCCCGCCGTCTCCACCAACTTAAACGAGAAAAGCCCCTGGTTTCAGGGGCTTTTTTTATTTCCAGACAATAGAATTCAACAGATCCCGGCTGCCGAACACCTCCCTCACTCCCTGTCACCAATTGATACAAAGCAGCTGAGCACCCCGCCACAGCAAAACTGCTACTATTGCTACAGATGAATTCAACCCGCTCCTGACCAGTTCCGGCCACCAGGGGCTTGTGTATTTATAAGGATCTGGCTTTATGTCCAGCAAGGCGAAGCAATCCCAGAAACTTTTGCTGTTCTCTCTGT
>Ga0209075_1003197_pt1 | contig 13825 bp, 12 predicted proteins | sample Stecom2011_FD_187523 | JGI IMG/M metagenome (GOLD analysis project Ga0209075, IMG submission 187523) | Agricultural soil microbial communities from Utah to study Nitrogen management - Steer compost 2011 (SPAdes) (version 2) | ecosystem: Environmental > Terrestrial > Soil > Agricultural land... | reverse complement strand
GTTCTTTCTCGTCCCGGTGGTGCGCCTTACAGATTGAAGGCGTCTTCCACCAGCTGGCGCTGCTGTTCGATATGGACGGACATGTAGCCCGCGGCGGGTGCGGCAGAGGCCGGGCGGCCGGCGAACTTGAGCGCGCCGCCCAGGTTGCTCTTGAGCATGTCGGCCACGGCCCGCATGTGGTGCTGGCTCGGATACCAGGCGCCCTGGTTCAAGGGCTCCTCCTGACACCACACCACGTCCCTGACGTTGACGTAGGCCTTGAGCGCCTCGAAGAGCTCCTCCTTGGGGAAGGGGTAGAGCTGCTCGATGCGCACGATGGCCACGTCGTCGCGCTGGTGCTCCTCGCGCCAGGCGGCCAGGTCGTAGTAGACCTTGCCGGCGCAGAGGATGATGCGCTCGACCTTCTTGGGGTCGAGGTTGCCCTGGTCGGGCAGCACCATCTGGAAGTGGCCGGTGGCCAGCTCGTCGAGGCTGGAGATCGCCTCCTTGTGACGCAGCAGGCTCTTGGGCGACATGACCACCAGCGGCTTTCTCAGCTGGCGGATCACCTGGCGGCGCAGCAGGTGGAAGATCTGCGCCGGGGTGGTCGGCACGCAGACCTGCATGTTGTGCTCGGCGCACAGCTGCAGGAAGCGCTCCAGGCGGGCCGAGGAGTGCTCGGGCCCCTGCCCCTCGTAGCCGTGGGGCAGCAGCATGGTCAGGCCGCAGAGACGACCCCACTTGGTCTCGCCGGAGGAGATGAACTGGTCCACCACCACCTGGGCACCGTTGAAGAAGTCGCCGAACTGGGCTTCCCAGATCACCAGGTCGTTGGGCGCCGTGGTGGCATAGCCGTACTCGAACGCCAGCACCGCCTCCTCGGAGAGGAAGGAGTCGTGGATGGTGAAGCGAGGCTGGCCATCGGCCATGTGCTGCAGCGGTACGTAGCTGCTGCCATCCTTCTGGTTGTGCACCACCGCATGGCGGTGGGAGAAGGTACCGCGGCCCACGTCCTGGCCGGTGATGCGCACCGGATGCCCCTCGTCGAGCAGGGTGGCGTAGGCCAGGGTCTCGGCGAAGCCCCAGTTCAGGGCCATGCCGCCGGCCTGCATCTTGCGGCGATCCTCGTAGATCTTGGCGACCTGACGCTGCACCTCGACGCCGTCGGGGATCTCGCACATGCGGGCGGCCAGGCGCTGCAGCCGCTTCATCTCCACCGCGGTGTCGGCATGGCCGGTCCACTCGTGGCCCAGGTAGGGCTTCCAGTCGACGTACAGCGAGGTGTTGGGTTCCTGGACCAGGGCGTTGGCCACATGGTTGCCCGCCATCAGGTCCTCGCGGTAGGTCTCGATCATCGCCTTGGCCTCCTCCTCGGAGAGCACACCCTGGTCGACCAGGCGCTTGGCGTAGAGCTCGCGAGCGGAGGGATGGCTCCGGATCTTCTGGTACATCAGCGGCTGGGTGCCGCTCGGCTCGTCGGCCTCGTTGTGGCCGCGACGACGGTAGCAGACCAGGTCGATCACCACGTCCTTCTTGAACTGCTGGCGGAAGTCGAGCGCCACCTGGGTCGCGTGCAGCACCGCATCCGGGTCGTCGCCGTTGACGTGGAAGATCGGCGCCTGGACCATCTTGGCGATGTCGGTGCAGTACTCGGTGGAGCGGGTATCCAGCGGGTTCGAGGTGGTGAAGCCCACCTGGTTGTTGATCACGATATGGATGGTGCCGCCGGTCTTGTAGGCGCGGGTCTGGGACATCTGGAATGTCTCCATGACCACGCCCTGGCCGGCGAAGGCGGCATCACCATGGATGCTGATCGGCAGGACCTTGCTGCCGTCGCTGTCGTCGCGACGATCCTGGCGGGCGCGCACCGACCCCTCGACCACCGGGGAGACGATCTCCAGGTGGGAGGGGTTGAAGGCCAGCGCCAGGTGCACCTCGCCGCCGGGGCTCATCACATTGGAGCTGAAACCCTGGTGGTACTTGACGTCGCCGGAGCCGCGCTCGATGACCTTCTTGCCATCGAACTCGTCGATCAGATCGCCGGGGTTCTTGCCGAGGATGTTGACCAGCAGGTTGAGGCGGCCCCGGTGGGCCATGCCGATCACCATCTCCTTGATGCCGTAGCCGCCGCCGCGCTGGATCAGCTCGTCCATCATGGGGATGAAGGTCTCGCCGCCCTCCAGGCCGAAGCGCTTGGTGCCGGGGTACTTGGAGGCCAGGTAGTTCTCTAGGCCCTCGGCGGCGGTCAGCCGCTCCAGCACATGCTTGCGCACCTCGTTGCTGAACGTCGGCGCGCTGCGCACCGACTCGAAGCGCTGCTGCAGCCAGCGCTTCTCCTCGGTATCGACGATGTGCATGATCTCGCAGCCGATGGAGCGGCAGTAGGTCTGCTCCAGGGCCTCGACGATATCGCGCAGCGGCGCCTTGTCCAGCCCCAGGAAGAAGGAGCCGGTCTGGAACTCGGTGTCGAGGTCTTGCTTGGCGAGCTGATGGAAGGAGAGGTCGAGGTCGGGAACGGGGAGCGGGCTGCGCAGGCCGAGCGGATCGATGTTGGCCTTCTGATGACCGCGGAAGCGGTAGGCGTTGATCAGCTGGAGGACCTTGACCTGCTTGCGGCTCTCCTCGCCGTCCGCGGCGGCGGCCGCCACACTGGTGCGGCGGGCGCGTCCCAGCTGGTAGAACTGGTCGCGGATCGGGGTCAGGGGAACATCGTGGGGAGCGCTGCCATCGGGGGCCGGCAACTGGTCGAAGTAGTTGCGCCACTCATCGGGGACAGCGGCGGGATCATCGAGGTACTGCTCGTAGAGCGCTTCCACGTAGTGGGCATTGCCGCCACTGACGTGGGAGGAGCGCCACATCAACTCCATTATGCCTTGTTGCATCTCTCGGTCACCCTGCACTGATGGGGTGGTATCGGCGCCGCGGCACCGCTGGTGCTGCGACATCGGGGGTGCCCTGCCGGTAGGGCCTGTGTTGTTCCGGCGCTGCCGGCGCTGGACCGTCAGCCTGGTTTTTCATGCTCAGGAGCCGGTGCCCAAGGCACCGGCTCCTGATGCTGCTGACCCGCCGGCCATCGGCTGCGACACCGGGTCGCAGCCAATGCATGGGGGCCATGATAGCAAGCTCGCGGCCACGATTTAAGTGGCGTTGGCCAGCAGCATCTCGCGGATCTTGCCGATCGCGCGAGTGGGGTTGAGCCCCTTCGGACAGACCGCCACGCAGTTCATGATGCCGCGGCAGCGGAACACGCTGAACGGGTCCTCGAGCTCGGCCAGGCGTTCGCGAGTGGCGGTGTCGCGGGAGTCGGCCAGGAAGCGGTAGGACTGCAGCAGGCCGGCCGGACCCACGAACTTGTCCGGGTTCCACCAGAACGACGGGCAGGAGGTCGAGCAGCAGGCACACAGGATGCACTCGTAGAGGCCGTCCAGCTTGTCGCGATCCTCCGGCGACTGCAGGCGCTCGATGGCCGGGGCCGGGGTGTCGTTCTGCAGGTACGGCTGGATGCGCTCGTACTGCTTGTAGAACAGCCCCATGTCGACCACCAGGTCGCGGATGACCGGCAGGCCGGGCAGCGGGCGCAGCACCAGCTTGCCGTTCTTCACCACCTCGGAGAGCGGGGTGATGCAGGCCAGGCCGTTCTTGCCGTTCATGTTCATGCCGTCGGAGCCGCAGACGCCCTCGCGGCAGCTGCGACGGTAGGCCATGCCGTTGTCCTGCTCCTTCACCAGGTGCAGGACGTCCAGCACCATGATGTCACGGCCCTGGGTGTCGACCTGAAACTCCTGCATGTAGGGCGCGGAGTCGGTTTCCGGGTTGTAGCGGTAGATGGATACCTGAAGCATCGTGACTCCCCTTAGTAGGTGCGGACTTTCGGCTCGAAGGTGTCGACGGTCTTCGGCGTGAAGTTGACGTCGCGCTTGCCGATCTTCTTCTCGGCCGGGAAGTAGAGCGAGTGCTTCAGCCAGTTGACGTCGTCACGCTCCGGATAGTCGTAGCGGCTGTGGGCGCCACGGCTCTCCTTGCGCTCCAGCGCCGCGACGGCGGTCGCCTCGGCCACTTCCATCAGGTTGTCGAGCTCGAGAGCCTCGACCCGGGCGGTGTTGAAGGCGTTGGACTTGTCCGGCAGGTGCGCGTTGGCGATCCGCTCGCGCAGCTCGGCCAGCTGCTTGACGCCCTCGACCATGTTCTTCTCTTCGCGGAAGACGCCGAAAGAGTTCTGCATGATGTTCTGCAGCTCGCGCTTCAGCTCCGGCACGGTCTCGCCGCCGGTGGACTCGTTCCAGCGGTTCATGCGCTTCATGGCCGACTCGATGTCGGACTCGGAGGCGTCGAGGTACTCGATGCCCTCGTTGAGCGCGCCCTCGATGTACATGCCGGCCGCGCGGCCGAAGACCACCAGGTCGAGCAGGGAGTTGCCGCCCAGGCGGTTGGCACCGTGCACCGACACGCAGGCCGCCTCGCCGCAGGCGAACAGGCCGTTGATGATCTGGTCGTTGCCGTCGGCGTCCTGCATGATCGCCTGGCCGTGGATGTTGGTCGGCACGCCGCCCATCATGTAGTGGCAGGTCGGCACCACCGGGATCGGCTCCTTGGCCGGGTCCACGTGGGCAAAGGTCTTGGAGAGCTCGACGATGCCGGGCAGGCGCTTACCGAGGACTTCCTCGCCCAGGTGATCCAGCTTCAGGAAGACGTGGTCGCCGTTCTCGCCGCAGCCGCGGCCCTCGAGGATCTCCATGACCATGGAGCGCGCCACGACGTCGCGGCCGGCGAGGTCCTTGGCGTTGGGCGCGTAGCGCTCCATGAAGCGCTCGCCGTCCTTGTTGACCAGGTAGCCACCCTCACCGCGGCAGCCTTCGGTCACCAGGGTGCCGGCGCCGTAGATACCGGTCGGGTGGAACTGCCACATCTCCATGTCCTGCATCGGGAAGCCGGCGCGCAGCGCCATACCGATGCCGTCGCCGGTGTTGATCAGGGCGTTGGTGGTGGAGGCGTAGATGCGGCCCGCACCGCCGGTGGCCAGTACGGTGGCCTTGGACTTGACGTGCACCACTTCACCGGTCTCGATGTCCATGGCGATGCAGCCCACCACGTCGCCGTTGGCGTTCTTGACCAGGTCAACCGCATACCACTCGTTGAGGAAGGTGGTATTGTTCTTCAGGTTGTTCTGATACAGGGTGTGCAGCAGAGCGTGACCGGTACGGTCGGCCGCCGCACAGGTACGTGCCGCCTGGCCGCCGGCGCCGAACTCCTTGGACTGGCCGCCGAAGGGGCGCTGGTAGATGCGACCGTTGTCGAAGCGGGAGAACGGCAGGCCCATGTGCTCGAGCTCGAAGACCGCCTTGGGGCCTTCGGAACACATGTACTCGGCCGCGTCCTGGTCGGCGATGTAGTCGCCGCCCTTGACGGTGTCATACATGTGCCAGCGCCAGTCGTCGTTGGGGTCGGCCGAGGCGATGGCACAGGTGATGCCGCCCTGGGCGGAGACGGTATGGGAGCGGGTCGGGAAGACCTTGGACAGCACGGCGGTCTTCTTGCCGGACTTGGCCAGCTCGAGGGCGGCCCGCAGGCCGGCACCGCCACCGCCGATGATGATGGCGTCGAAAGACAGGCTACGCAGGTTGGACATGAATCAGGCTCCCCACAGAATCTGAATGCCCCAGACCAGGAACACGAAGATGGCCAGGATGATAAGGGTCTGGGCGCCGACACGGATGCCGGTCGGCTTGAGGTAGTCGGTGGTCACGGTCCACAGCCCTACCCAGGCGTGGGCGGCCAGCGACACGAAGGCCAGCAGCGAGAAGATGCGCATCCAGGTCTGGGCGAACAGGCCACTCCAGGTGGCGTAGTCGAGACCCGGATTGAGCAGCAGGTAGAGAACGATGAAGACGGTATAGAGGACCAGGATGACCGCCGACACGCGCTGGACCAGCCAGTCGGACAGGCCGCTGCGACCGAAATTGGTGATGTTGGTTACCATACCCAGACTCCCGCCAGAATGATCAGGACCGCACTCACCACCACGGTGATCTGCGCCTTCTTGACGCCACCCTCGAGGGTCACGCCGATATCCATGTCCATCAGCAGGTGCTTGATGCCCGCGACGAAGTGGAACGCCAGCGCCGACAGCAGGCCCCAGGCGATCAGCTTGGCCAGGAAGTTGCCGGCCAGGGCATCACTCACGGCCTGGAAGCCGGCCGGGGAGGAGAGCGACTTGCTCAGTGCCCAGAAGGCGAAGATCAGGCCGACGAAGAGGATCACGCCGGTGATGCGGTGGGCGATGGACGTCAGGGCGGGCAATGGAAACTGTATCGTGGACAGATCCAGATTTACGGGTCGTTTGCTATTCACGGCTCTCTACACACTCTCTATGGCCCACTCTCGACAGGACGGGCATGGCCCGAGCGGGCGGTGGTTTCGGGAAGGAGCGAACTTGCCCCGTGGTGACGGACAAGAGCGCTATTCCTGCCAGTCGCGCGGGGTGGATTATAGGGACATGGCCCCTCCATGACAAACGAAGCGGCGGCCTACTAGACCATGGTGCAAAGGTTGTCGACACCCCCGCGCCGGCCCATCCCACGCCGGAGACACCCCTGCCCGCGCGGGCGTGGTGCACAGCACCATTTATTGTACAACAGCTTCACCCGCGTCAAGAGGATGCACAAGACAACAGTCGCCATGGGCTAATTGACAATCGCTGGAACGCTTCTATAGTGGGCGAACCTTTTCGCCGGCATTCGCTGCGAACTCGCTAGTGAAATAACGACTTATCGCCCTATCACGAACTCGAGAGGAGGCCTTTCATGGCTGACAGGAAAGCGACGCTGACGGTAGACGGTCTGGACAAGACGATCGAACTGCCTGTCTATTCGGGCACCCTGGGCCCCGACGTGATCGACGTCCGCGGGCTGGGCGCCGAAGGCCTGTTCACCTACGATCCCGGCTTCATGGCCACCTCTTCCTGCCAGTCGGCCATCACCTACATCGACGGCGGCAAGGGCACCCTGCTGCATCGCGGCTTCCCCATCGACCAGCTCGCCAAGGACTCCAACTTCGTCGAGCTGTGCTACCTGCTGCTGTTCGGCGAGCTGCCGAGCGACGAGCAGTACGCGGACTTCGAGTCGCGGGTCCGTAACCACACCATGGTCCACGACCAGATCAACAACTTCTTCAAGGGCTTCCGTCGCGACGCCCACCCGATGTCGATCATGTGCGGCGTGGTCGGTGGCCTGGCCGCCTTCTATCACGACCACATGGACATCAACGTGGAGGAGGATCGCATCATCAGCGCGATCCGTCTGATCGCCAAGATGCCGACCATCGCGGCTATGTCCTACAAGTACAACGTGGGCCAGCCGTTCAACTACCCGCGCAACGACCTGAGCTATGCAGAGAACTTCCTCTACATGATGTTCAGCACGCCCTGCGACGAGTACAAGATCAATCCGGTCTACGCCAAGGCGATGGATCGCATCTTCATGCTCCACGCCGACCACGAGCAGAACGCCTCCACCTCCACGGTGCGCCTGGCGGGCTCCACCGGCGCCAACCCCTTCGCCTGCATCAGCGCCGGCATCGCCGCCCTGTGGGGCCCGGCCCACGGCGGCGCCAACGAGGCCGTGCTGAAGATGCTCGACGAGATCGGCGACGACTCCGAGGAGAACATCCAGCGCTTCATCGACAAGGCCAAGGACAAGGATGACCCCTTCAAGCTGATGGGCTTCGGCCACCGGGTCTACCGCAACTTCGACCCGCGCGCCAAGGTGATGAAGGAGACCTGCGACGAGGTGCTGGCCGAGCTCGGCATCGACGACCCGCAGCTCAAGATCGCCAAGCGCCTGGAGCAGATCGCCCTGGAGGACGAGTACTTCGTCGAGCGCAAGCTCTACCCCAACGTCGACTTCTACTCCGGCATCATCCTCAAGGCCATGGGCATCCCGACCAACATGTTCACCGTGATCTTCGCGGTGTCCCGCACCATCGGCTGGATCTCCCACTGGCACGAGATGCTCAGCGACAGCTACAAGATCGGCCGCCCGCGCCAGCTCTATACCGGGCACACCCAGCGCGACTATCCTGCCAAGTAAGTCGGCAGGTCGCGGCCTTGCCGCCAGCGTCACCAGAAAGCCGCCCCCGGGCGGCTTTCTGCGTTTCTCCCACCCGCAGATGCCCTGCCCCACCCGCAGGGAACAAGGAAACCTCCATGAGCCAACCGATCTCCACCGTCGCCTTCATCGGCCTGGGCGTGATGGGCTACCCCATGGCCGGCCACCTGGCCCGTGCCGGCCTCGACGTCCGCGTCTACAACCGCACCGGGGCCCGCGCCGAGGCCTGGGCCGCCGAACACGGCGGCAGCCACCACCCCACCCCGCAGGAGGCGGCAAGCGGTGCCGACCTGGTGCTGGTCTGCGTGGGCAACGACGATGACGTGCGCCAGGTCACCACCGGCGAGCAGGGCGCCCTCTCCGGCATGGCCGAGGGCAGCCTGCTGGTGGATCACACCACCGCCTCCGCGGAGCTTGCCCTGGAGCTGGATGCCGCCTGCCGAGAGCGCGGCATCGGCTTCGTCGACGCCCCGGTCTCCGGCGGCCAGCAGGGGGCCGAGAATGGCGCCCTGACCATCATGTGCGGCGGCAGCGAGGCCGACTTCGCCCGGGCCGAGCCGGTGCTCGCCCACTACGGTCGCGCCGTCACCCTGATGGGCCCCACCGGCAGCGGCCAGCTGACCAAGATGGTCAACCAGATCTGCATCGCCGGCCTGGTTCAGGGGCTGGCCGAGGGGCTCCACTTCGCCGAGCAGGCCGGCCTCGACCAGCAGCGGGTGGTGGATGTCATCTCCAAGGGGGCGGCCGGCTCCTGGCAGATGGAGAACCGCCACGGCACCATGATCCGCGACGAGTACGAGCATGGCTTCGCCGTGGACTGGATGCGCAAGGATCTCGGCATCTGCCTCGAGCAGGCTCGCCACCTCCAGGCGCGCCTCCCGGTCACCGCCCTGGTGGACCAGTTCTATGCTGACGTCCAGGTGATGGGCGGCGGCCGCTGGGACACCTCCTCCCTGCTGCGCCGCCTGCGCGCCGTCAAGCCCGCCTGACCCCTGTCCGCGGCGGCCTTCAGGGCCGCCGCAGGGCTGTTTTTCCACCGCCGGAACGTTTTCCACACATTCTGTGGATAAGCCTGTTCACAACCCCTCGAAAAGGTCTTCTGACCGCCATGGGAAGGGGCCCGAGCTTAGATTGATCAATTTTTGATCTTTTGTAAGCTACTGTTTTATATGAGATTTATGAAAAGCGCCCGCAACACGGGGAATTACGGCGGCGTCATGCACAAGCAGCCCGGCGGAACCCCGCCTGGTGGACAAGTCAAGTGGAAATCAGCGCGGAAATGGTGGCCAGCAGGCGGTTGAAGGCAGCCGCCATCAACGCTGGGAGATCGAAGCGAGGGCAAAGAAAAAGGGCACCCATGCAGGTGCCCTTTTCAGGAAGATGGCGTCCCATAGGGGGTTCGAACCCCTGTTCCCGCCGTGAAAGGGCGGTGTCCTAGGCCACTAGACGAATGGGACGCGGCCGTCATTCAAGGGGATTGGTGGAGCCTAGCGGGATCGAACCGCTGACCTCAACACTGCCAGTGTTGCGCTCTCCCAGCTGAGCTAAGGCCCCGTTGCCCTGAAGACGAGACGTATATTACTGATTCGCCCCGCCTTCGTCAACCGTTTTTCAGAGTTCCCGGTACTCCTTCTCGAAGCGCTTGGCCTGCTTCTTGGAGACGCCGCCCAGCACCTCGATGGCGTGGCGCAGGCGGGCCCGGGTCATGTCGGAGCCGAGGATCGCCATGGCGTCCATCACCGAGGTGCTGGATGCCGAGCCGGTCACGGCGATGAAGACCGGGGCCAGGAACTCCTTCATCTTCAGCTCGAAGTGCCCGGAGAGCGCCTTCACCTCGGCCAGCAGCGCCTCCTTGCTCCAGGCCGGAACGGCTTCGAAGCGCCAGACCAGGAACTGCAGCAGCCTGAGCAGGTCCTCGCGACCCAGCTTGACGCCGTCGAAGCTCTCCTCGCCGATGCGCGGCAGGCCGGAGAAGAAGTGCCCGGCCAGGGGCACCACCTCGGAGAGGGTCTCCACCCGCGGCCGCACCTGGGGCAGGATCTCCTTGACGTAGCGCTCGTTGAAGGCCCACTCCATCAGCGCCTTGAGGAAGGCGTCTTCGTCGAGCTCCTCGCGAATGTAGAGGCCGTTGAGCCAGGTCAGCTTCTCCAGGTCGAAGACCGGCCCCCCGAGCGACACCCGCTGGATATCGAAGTGGGCCATCATCTCGTCGAGGCTGAACTTCTCGCGCTCGTCGGGCATCGACCAGCCCATGCGCCCCAGGTAGTTGATCACCGCCTGGGGCAGGTAGCCCATGCGGCGATAGTAGTTGATGGAGGTGGGGTTCTTGCGCTTGGAGAGCTTCGACTTGTCGGGGTTGCGCAGCAGCGGCATGTGGCAGAGCTCGGGCATCTCCCAGCCGAAGTACTGGTAGAGCAGCTGGTGCTTGGGGGCGGAGTTGATCCACTCCTCGCCGCGCAGCACGTGGGTGATGCCCATCAGGTGGTCATCCACCACGTTGGCCAGGTGGTAGGTGGGCATGCCGTCGGACTTCAGCAGCACCTGGGCGTCCACTTGGGCCCAGTCCACCTCGATGGTGCCGCGGAGCATGTCCCGGATCACGCAGGTGCCGCTGGCGGGCACCTGCATGCGCACCACGTAGGGCCACCCCTCCCGCTCGCGACGCGCCTGCTCCTCGTCGGGCAGGGCCAGGTCGGCGGGCTTGAGCGCCAGGTGCATGCCGGCAGCCTTGCGGGACTCGCGCAGCTCGTCGAGCTCCTCGCTGGTGCGGTAGCACTTGAAGGCGTGGCCGGCCTCGATCAGCTGGCGGGCATACTCGCCGTAGATGTCGCCGCGCTCGCTCTGGCGGTAGGGGCCGTGAGGGCCGCCGACGTCGGGGCCCTCGTCCCAGTCCAGCCCCAGCCAGCGCAGGGAGTCGAGGATCATCTGCTCCGACTCCGGAGTGGAGCGCACCCGGTCGGTATCCTCGATGCGCAGGATGAACTGGCCGCCGTGCTGACGAGCGAAGCAGAGGTTGAACAGGGCGATGTAGGCGGTGCCGACGTGGGGATCGCCGGTCGGTGACGGCGCGATACGCGTGCGTACGGTCATGTCGTTACGGTGTCCCGGATCCGTTGGTGGATGAATGGCGGCATTATACGCACCTGCCGGCGGCTCGGCAGCCATGGCGGGGAATCATCCGTGCGGTTCGCGGTCAACCTCTGGTCCAGCGGATCATGGAGAGGCCATGCTTGCTCAGCTACCCGAAGGGTTTACCGCCCTGGTGACCGGCGCCGGCGGTGGCATCGGGGCCGCGGTGGTCGAGGCCCTGCTCGCCAGCCCGCGGCCGGGACGGGTGATCGCCGTCGGCCGCCACCCGCCGGCCTTCGAGGATGCTCGGCATCAGCCGCTTGCCGCTGACCTCACCCGCGAGGCCGGCCGCCGGGAGCTGGCCGACCTGATGGGCGAGTCCCGGCTCCATCTGCTCTTCAACACCATCGGCGCGCTTCACGATGACACCCTGGGCATCCACCCGGAGAAGAAGCTGGATGACCTGGACCCGACGAGCCTGGCGCACCTGTTTCAGGTCAATGCCGTCACGCCGGCCCTGCTGCTCCAGGTGCTGCAGCCCAGCCTGAAGGGGCGGCATCCGGCGCTGGTGGCCAGCCTCTCGGCCCGGGTCGGCTCCATCGAGGACAACCGCCTGGGCGGCTGGTACGCCTATCGAGCCAGCAAGGCGGCTCACAACATGCTGATGAAGACTGCCGCCGTGGAGCTCAGGCGGCTCAATGCGAACCTGACGGTGACCTGCCTGCACCCCGGCACCACCGACACCAGGCTCTCCCGACCCTTCCAGGCCAGGGCGCCCCGGGGCAAGCTCTTCTCGCCGGGTTTCGTGGCCGAGCGGCTGCTCAGCGTGCTGGGCCAGCGTCCGCCCGGCGAAGGCGCCGGCTTCCTCGACTGGGCGGGAGAGCCGATTCCCTGGTAGCCCCACCATCGGCGAAAAAGCAGCGTTGATGCTCGATCTTGCACAAACCCACAGGATCCTTGATCATCACCGCCGGCTTTCCCTAACCCCCACGTAATTGACCCCACGCAGCGACAGGACGGAGAGATGGATTCACTAGGCCCGCGCATCAAGGAACTCCGCCTGGAGGCCAGCCTCAACAAGGCTGCCCTGGCCAGGAAGGTCGGCGTATCCGACGTGACCATCTCCTACTGGGAGTCCGGCGCCATCCGCCAGATCGGCCACGAGCGGCTGGTGGCCCTGGCCCAGGCCCTGGGCTGCCCGCTGTCGCGCCTGCTGGAGGGTGATAGCGGCAGCCGCACCGTGCCCCTCTACCTGGGCACCCACCCCCCCGCCCCCTGGCAGGACCCCGCCGCCGGCCCCATCGAGCTCCCCTTCGAGCTGGTGCCCGCGCAGCAGTGGGAGGGAGAGTGCTACCTGCTGACCCCCACCCCCGGTGAGCCCTTCGACTTCCTGGCCGAAGGGGACCTGATCGCCGTGGCGCCCACCGAGACCTTCCGGCAAACCGGCCTCTACCTGGTGGAGCGTGAGGGGCGCCACTGCATCCGTCGCGTCAGCCAGGACGAGAACGGCAGGCTGCTGTTCAGCGGCGAGCAGGGCGAGGTCGAAGGCTATACCCCCGACACCCGGCTGCTGGGCAAACTGGTGGGACGCTGGCAGCCGGCGCCCCTCTGACCCCTACTCGACCCGCAGCACTTCCACCTGGTCGTGGGTGCGGCGTGTCTCGCTGCCGACCAGGAAACGCTGGGTGTAGCTGGCCACCTGCCCCAGACCGTGCCGTGACTGCTGTACCAGGGACCCGCCGAGATGCTCGTTGTGCTCGCCCAGGCGGTCGCGCACCGAACGCGGCTGAACGCTTCCCTCCTCGACATCGACCGTGACGCGATAGCCGCCGTCGGGTAGCCCGCTGCCCGGGCCGAAGGGCCCGGCCATGATGGCGCCCTCCTCCACCGACACGCGCTCACGCCAGCGCACCCCGCTGAGCTCCCGCTCCACGATGACCTGCAGGCGGGTCGACTCGGGCAGGTTGGTCTCACCCTCCACCGTCAGGCGCCGGTCGCTGCCCAGGCGGGGGGCGATCTCGATCACCACCGGCTGGTCGAAGGGCGGTACCTCGGGTGCCACGGGCGCGGCCGAAGGCTCCGAGGTCTCGGCGCCGGAGCTCGTCTCGGCAGGCTCGCTCGCCGCCTGCTCCTCGCCACCGCTGCAGCCGGCCAGCCCCACCATCAGCAGGCCTGCCGCCATTGCTCGATACCACGCCGTCATGCATGCCTCCTGCCCAGTCGATGATAGGCCAGACTACCATCTTTGCCGGCCAGGGCGCCTGCCCTCAGGCCGGTTCGGCGCAGTCACGGCATAGCGTGGTGTAGGGCACCGCCGCCAGCCGGCGAGCGCCGATGGGCTCTCCACACCGTTCGCAGAGATCTCCCCCTCCGTCGTCGATGCGCTTGAGCGCATGTATCACCTGACGCAGTTCCTCCTCGGCCTCCTGCTGCAGGGCTTCGACCACTTCATCGTTCTGCAACTCGATGGACTGATCCTCCATGTCCTTGTCCAGCGGGCCATCCCGCTGCTCGTTGTGGGCCCTGTAGCGCTCGAACCGGTCGATCAGCTCGTCGCGCAGCGCTTCCAGTTCCTGCCTGCGATCCGTCATGACGTCGCCTCCTGTGATGGCCGACAGTGCCGAAGAGGCAATGCCCCGCATACTTCTAGATAGCACATCGCGCCCTGCCCCGGG
>Ga0209075_1003192_pt1 | contig 13837 bp, 7 predicted proteins | sample Stecom2011_FD_187523 | JGI IMG/M metagenome (GOLD analysis project Ga0209075, IMG submission 187523) | Agricultural soil microbial communities from Utah to study Nitrogen management - Steer compost 2011 (SPAdes) (version 2) | ecosystem: Environmental > Terrestrial > Soil > Agricultural land... | reverse complement strand
AAGCTCGCCCTGCAGCCACTGCTGGGCGATGCCCGCGCCGCTGGCCGGCTGCAACGAGAGCCTATCGCCCCCCGGTAAAACGAGCGGCGCTGTGGTGTTGTGCCAGATAACAACCGCTTGTTGTGGCTCTGGCTGCCAAAGTTGGTGCCGCGCCAGTGCGTACAAACGCGGCCCAAACCGCTGCACACTCACAGCGCCGGTCACCACCTCGGCGTTGGCACGGCCGGGCTCGGTCAGCAATTGCCCGTCGATCTCGGCCAGCGCGTTGCGGCTGGGCAGCTGGGTAAAGCGCAGCTCTAACCAATAGCGCAAAATATTATAGCGCCGCGGCCCAGTCATGGCCGCCAGTGGCGCCAGTGGCAGGCTAAAGCCCAGCGGCTCGGGGCGCTCGGCTAAACCGGCCAGCTCGGTAGCGGCGTACTCGCGCAGCAGCTCATCGCTGTGGCGGCTTAACTCGGCCGAGTCGGCCAGGGATTTTGCCGCCGCCGGCCAGCGCTGGCGCAGCACCGGCAAGACCCGCTGGCGCAAATAATTGCGGTCAAAACGCACATCGGTGTTGGACTCGTCCTCTACCCAGTTTAAGCCGTGCCGCTGGGCGTAGGCCTCGAGCTCGGCCCGGTTTACCCTGAGCAGCGGCCGATACAAACTGCCGGCGCCGAGCTTGCGCCCCGGCGCCATTGCCCCCATGCCGCGCACGCCAGCGCCGCGCAGTAAACGGTACAGTAGGGTTTCGGCTTGATCGTCCTGGTGATGTGCCAACAGCAATACATCGTTAGGGCCCAGGCGCTGCGCAAAGGCGTTAAAGCGTGCCTCGCGCGCTAGGGATTCGAGGTTGCTCGCGGCCGGATCTAACACCACCGGCGCCACCTCGAGCGTGACCTTAAGCGCACGGCAAAACTGCTGGCAGTGGCGCTGCCAGAGGTCGGCGTTACCGGACAGCCCGTGATTGACGTAGATCGCCCGCACCGGCCACTGGGGTTTTTGCTGCAGCAGCCAATGCAGCAGCACGGTAGAGTCTAGGCCGCCACTAAACCCCACCCACAACACACCGCCTGGCCCTGAGCCAGAGGCAGGTGGCGATAACAGATGTAACGGGAGCTGGGCGGTGGTTAACGTCATAGAATCCTCTTGGGGGGTTATTAAAGCGCAAAAACGCTGACAACTGAACGGCCCTTGCACCTAAACGCTACAATCGCTAGTGTTTGGCCCCCATTGATTGATACAAAGAGCAACATGAGCACATCTGAAACAACCATCACAGCCCCTTACGGCAGCTGGCAATCGCCCATCGATGCCGGCACATTAACCGCCAATGCAGTGGGCTTAAATGAGCCGCAGCTTTGTGGCGATACCGTTTACTGGCTGGAGTCGCGCCCCGATGAAGGTGGCCGCAATGCCCTAATGCATCAGCGTTTGGGGCAGGAGCCTGAGCAACTGTTAGATGCTAGCATTAGTGTGCGCACCCGAGCCAACGAATACGGCGGCGGCGCTTACTTGGCCACCACGGATGCCGTGTACGCTGTGTTTGATGCCGACCAACGGGTTTATAAAATCCCGTTAGCTCGGGGTCCAGGGCAAACCATTAGCGCTTTAGCCCCAATACCTTTAACCCCCGAGGGCGACTACCGCTATGGCGATTTTTGCATCGACGCCACCCGCCAGCGGCTGATTGCGGTGCGCGAAACCCACGGCACCCAGCCAGAGCCTGTGTGCGATTTGGTGGCCATTGCCACTGACGCCAGCCTAACCCTTACCCGCCTAATCCACGGCGCCGATTTTTACAGTAACCCGCGCTTAACCAGCCGCGGCGATAAGCTTTGCTGGCTCAGCTGGAACCACCCCAACATGCCCTGGGATGGCACCTATCTACAGGTGGCCGAGGTAGCCGCCAATGGCCAGCTGGGCACGCCAAAAACCGTCGCCGGCGGCGAGCAGGAATCGGTGTTTCAGCCCAGCTGGAGCCCGACAGACCAGTTGTTTTTTGTCAGCGACCGCAGCAATTGGTGGAACTTATACTGCCACGATGGCACGCACAGCACTTGCGTTTTGCCCATGGAGGCTGAGTTTGCCACCCCCCAGTGGGTGTTTGGAATGTCCACCTACGGCTTTTGTGGCGACCATACAATCGTCTGCAGTTTTAACCAAAACGGCACTTGGCAGTTGGGGTTAATACACGACCAAAACCCGCAGCACGCTGACCGTTTTAGTGTGCTTGACACCCCCATGAGCCAGATCAGCAATATTGCCTGCAACCACCAGCAGCTTGTGTTTATTGCCGCCAACGCCACCGGTGCGGCGGCGCTGTATCAGGTGGCTGCCGCGGCCCTCCGGCCGCACAGCAGCCCCACTTTACACAGTTTACGGCGCTCTCAAGAGGCGCTGGTGGCGCCGGCCGATTTAGCCACGCCGCAAACCATTAGCTACCCCACCAGCGGCGGTGCAACCTGCCACGGCTTTTACTACCCACCGTGCAACAGCCGGTACCAAGGGCCGGCCGACCAGGCGCCGCCACTGATTGTGATGTGTCACGGCGGCCCCACCGGTGCCACCAGCAGTGCTTTAAATTACAAATTGCAGTTTTGGACCTCGCGGGGGTTTGCCGTACTGGATGTAAACTACCGCGGCAGCACCGGTTACGGCCGCCAGTATCGCGACAGTTTAAAAGGCCGCTGGGGTGTTGACGATGTGGCCGATGTGGTGGCCGGCGCCAATTATTTAGTGGCGCAACAACTGGCCCACCCAAAGCGGCTGATTATCCGTGGCTCGAGCGCCGGCGGTTATACCGTACTGGCGGCACTGACCTTTAGCGATACCTTTAGTGCCGGCGCCAGCTTATACGGAATTGGCGACTTATCGGCGCTGGCGCAAGATACGCACAAATTTGAGTCGCGCTATTTGGACTCGCTGGTGGGCCCCTACCCCGAGACCAAACAAAGGTACCTAGAGCGCTCTCCTATTGAGCACATCGAGCAACTTAATTGCCCGGTGATTTTCTTTCAGGGGCTTAACGATAAAGTCGTGCCACCGGCCCAGGCCGAGGCCATGGTGGAGGCTTTAAACCGCAAGGGCATCGTCAATCAATACGTTACCTTTGCCAACGAGGGCCACGGTTTTCGTGCCGCCGACAGCATCCAAACGGCCATCAACCAAGAGCTGGCGTTTTACCGCCGGGTACTTGGTTTAACCGCTAAGGAGTAATTATGGCTCGCTGGCGCCCACCCAGACCCAAAAGTTCTGCCTATATCACCGCCGCTGGCGCACGTGCTTTAACCGACGAGCTGCGCCAACTGTGGAAAGTCGAACGCCCCCAAGTGACCGAGGTGGTACACGAGGCGGCAAAAAACGGCGACCGCTCGGAAAACGGCGATTACATTTATGGCAAAAAACGCCTGCGCGAGATCGACTCGCGGGTGCGCTTTTTAACCAAGCGGCTCGAATCGCTGACCATTGTTGACCGTTTACCCGACGACCAAAGCCGCGTGCGGTTTGGCGCTTGGGTAACCCTAGAGGATGATGACGGACACGAGCGCTGTTATCAGATTGTCGGCCCCGATGAGTTTGATGTAAAAGCCGGCAAAATCAGTATGGACTCGCCCCTAGCGCAAGCCATGCTTAAAAAACAAATAGACGACGAGGTCACCATCGCCAGCCCCGAGGGCGAGCTGAGCTATTACATCAGCGCCATCGAATACAAACCCTACGCTTAACCCGCCCTACCGCCGCGTTAAAAGCAGGCCAAAAAAATACCGCCACAAGATACCTTGTGGCGGTTTAGCAACTAAGCGCCAATACGACGCTTGCGGTTTTTAGCCGGTACTGGGGGCGTTAAAAACTGACCCGCGCGCCCAGTGCCCAGCGTGCCTCGTAAATGTTCTGAAACGCTTTTTGGTCAGAGAACTCGACGTAGGTTTGCTGATACTCTTCGGTGATGTTTGAGCCGTTAAGGTACAAATCGACATGCTCGTTCACGTTCCAGGTGACGTTCATGTCCAACTGGCCGTAATCGTCCTGATACAAAGCTTGCATACCGGTTGCCGGGTTACCCTGCGAGATCAACCGTGGCGAGCGAAAGTTGTAAGCCAAACGCGCCGACAAAAAGTCGTTCTCAAACCAAGCCACTAGGTTGTAGGTATCCTCCGAGTTGTTCACAAAGGGCAGCTCTTTGCCATTGACGCCGGTGGAGTCTTGCGAGCTCTCGGATAAGGTGTAGTTAACATCAAAACCAAAGTTCGACATAAAGCCGTCTGTGACATCGCTTAAAGCCACTTTAGCGGCCAACTCGACCCCGCGCACACTGCCGCCCGTGCCTTGGGTTGGGCCATTAAACGGCCATGGGCCACGATCAATACCGTCGGCGTCGGTCTCGTTTAAATAGGTGGTACCGGTTTGCACAAAGCTTTCAATATCGATATCAAACACGGTGGCGCTCAGCATCGAGGCGCTGCCCAAATACCACTCGATGGCTAAGTCCATGTTTTCGGCGCGGGTGGGGTCCAGATGCGGGTTGCCGTTTAAGCTGCCGCCATTAACCCGCATACAGTTACAGTCGTCATTAAACACCCGCCCTACCGATTTAGCGCCGCCCCACTGCAACAAGCTTAAAGGCTGCATGGTTTTACCGTAAGAGGCACGCAGTTTTAAATCGTCGCTTAAATCGTACGTTAGGTTAAGGCTGGGCAACACGTCGGTGTAGCCTCGGGTGGTTACCGCATCGCCTATGTCGTAGTTTACACCCGAGTGAGGCACGGCATCGCCGGTCACGTTTTGCACCACGGTAAGATCGGTCTCGACCACTTTAACACCCAGGTTACCGCTTAGGTTTCCGGCGGCAAAGTTAACCTGACCAAAGTAGCTAAACTCATCTAAGCCAACGTAATACGACTGACCTGGCTGAATAAACTTGGTCTGCTCGCCCAGCACTTGGGTTTGGTAGGCCAAGGTGTCGTCCAGCGCTTTAGGGTCTACCGACCAGACGCCGGGGATACCGCTAACGGGGCCAAAAGCATCCACCCAAATGACATCGTTGTGTTGATCGATACGGGTTGGGTTAAGCAGCGTGTAAGGCACAAACTCGTCATCGACCATCTCCCCTTGGGGCAAGGACATATCACAGTCGCTTTCATTGGCAAACTGATCTACCGCCTTCCACTGGGCCATACAGCCGTTGTCGGCAAAGCTGCCAAAGTACGAGAACACCGCGTGATCCACCGAGCGCTCACTTTGCCGCACCCCAAAATCGACACTGGTAATAAACGGGGTGTTATCAAAGGCATAGTTCCACTTGGTGCTAAAGGTGTTGATCTTGCCATCGTCATCGGAGTTGTTCTCCGAGGACATGGCCCCTACGTGGTACGAGTCGAGGCTGGCCATGTAATTGGCAACGCTCATGCGCCCTTGGCCGCCGTCCACCATTTGATCAAAACCGCTGAACTCGGGGTGTTTGCCCGAGGCGTCGTATTTGATTAAAAAGCTGTCATCTTCAATACCGCCGGGGGCGTATTGGATAAAGCAGCCGCCCGCATCCCCGGTGCTGGTGCCGGCAATGGCGTTGCTACCATCGCAGTACTTACTGGGCACCAAACCGCCGGGGCCGGTGACCAGTGTGCCTTGGTCGATGCTCAGTATATCGCCCTCGACATAGCCGTGGCGCATGCTGGCGGTGGCGCTGGCGCGGGTGATACGCACTTGGCCGGTGAGCGGTCCGCCGTGGTCAAAGTTCAGCTCTACGCTGGCGTTTTGTGACTCCTCTTGGTTGCGGTTTACCTGCGAGAAAGACTGCAAACGATAAGGTGCAGCGTAGAAGCTGTTGATGGTTTGCCAAGATTGCGGCTCGCCATCGTCGGGGGTATAGGTAAACTCATCCTCTAAAAAACCGTCTTCGGTGGCAAAGGCGTAGTCGGTAAAGGTTTGCCAGCGGTTGTTGTGCGAGAAGCCAGCGCGGCGGTTAAAGCGATCTTGCTTGCTGTAAAAATAATCGGCCACTAACTCTACGCCATCGGTTAGCTGTGCCTGAAATGAGATATTTGCACCGTCGCGGTTGCGCTCTTCCTGTTTATGAAAAGCGGCAAAGCCCTGAGGCACCAGATGATACACATCGGCATCAACACCGGGCGTACCCCAAACGTGGTTGTTATTGGTAGCGCCAATGCCGCCGTTTTCTGAGGTGTCAAAGTAACCGTTAAAATCGGTGGCTAGGTTTTTTTCGGTGGTGACGGCGCTGATGACAACGCCCCAGTTTTGCGCGTTATAACCAATCAAACCGTTTAGGGTCGGGTCGTACTCATCGCTGATCGAGCCGTGGTCAAGCTCGGCACCGGCGGCAAAGGTCCAGCCCTCGTCCAGATCGAACGGTCGGCGGGTTTTTAGGTCGATGGTGCCAGAGATACCCAGCGAGCTTAGATCGGCGCGGGGCGATTTATACACATCGGCACCAGAAAACAGCTGCGAGGGCAGATCGCCAAAATCGGCACCGGCGGTATCAATGGTGGTGGCGCTTAAAAAGCTTTCGCCGTTAAGCATGGTGCCCACGTTGCTCAAACCACGAATTTGCACCGGGCCGCCCTCGCCCGCAGTGCGCTCGACCTGAATGCCGGGAATGCGCTGCAAAGAGTCCGAGATGGTAACGTCGGGGAGCTTGCCAATGTCTTCGGCGGATATGGCATCAACCACCGAGGTGGCGTCGCGTTTGGTGTTAACCGCCGATTGCTGCGAGGCGTAAACACCGGTAACAATAACCTCTTCCAGTAACTGATTGTCTTGTGCTTGTACAAATACGGATGCCAACAGGCAGGACGAAATACTGGATGCCAGCAATTTCCTGCGCAACGCGCCTTGGTTAGTTTCCATAACTGTCTCCTCATGATGATATTGTTTTATTTTTTTCTACACACCGGCGCCCTATTTTGCTGCCGATTAATCGTTGTGATTAACCCACTAAGGTATCGCCGGCACCCAGAGCAAAGCCGACCCACGCCAAAACCAATACCTTTGGTTGGCATTTCTATGGGTCGTGGATATTAGTTTTACCCCCTGCCGGACAACGTTGTCAAGGCCATTTAAACCAATCTGAAAAAGTCACAGCTTGTTGTCATTTACACCATTAGGCGGCTTTTATAGCCGTAACCTTTGTATTAACACAGCTTAGTAAGGAGTATGAGGGTTTTTACGACATAAACAGACATCTGGAAAACAGTGCACAGGACAACGTTGTTTTAACGGTTGCGAGTAAAAAAGCGGTGCTTACGGGCCAGCATCTGGCGGACCAATAAGCACCTTATTGGCTTAATCGATGTGGGTTGCCCGGCTGGTGTACTGACCGGCCACTGTGCGCAACTGCAGGTTTGTGTTGTCGCCCACCTCGAGTGCTTTTGTGTAGGGCGTCCAGCGGCCATTGGGGTATCGGTACTCGATGCCCAGCCCTGCCCAGGCGGCGTTAGCGTGCAACACACCATCGGTCACCGTCGCACCCGGCGGCGGTAGGTGAACATTGATATTGGCCCGCTGCATTCGCGGCAGCTCTTTGGCCACTAGGGTTTGACTAAAGTCGGCAAACTGCTGCTGGCGCTCTGCGGTGTTGACGGTAGTGCCCTCCCAATGGGCTTTGTGCCAAGCGCGCTCGGCCATAGCCATAACGCGCGGGTAGATCATCAGCTCCAGCTGCTCGGCGGTACGAATCGTCTCGCCCCACACTTGCCCCTGTAAGCCCAGAATATTATCGGGCTTATCGAGCTTGGGTAGCTCGCGCCCCACCAAGTTTTCCAGATCCGTAATTGGCTCGCCATCGCGGGTAAAATCGGCGTTGGCGTATAAGTTGTCGGGCATAAACGAAAACACTTTGGCGACATCGGTGGCGCGTGCCGCCCAGTAATAACCGCGCTCTTCTGGGTGCGCCTCATAGGGGTGATCAAAGTACAAATGGGTTGCCTGCGACATCACCACTTGGTAACCGTTATTGGCTAGACGGTAAGCGCGATCGGCCACACCCCACTCCCAGATGTTGTCCCAGGCATTGGCAATAACCTGTTCATTGACAAACTCCGAGCGGTTAAAAGTATTGCTAGCGTCGTACATTAAGCCGTCCTCCCAGCCCGCCAAGGCCAAACCCCGTGCTTTGGCCAAACGCGATACGCGGCTGACAAAATACGGTTTTAGATCGGCCGCACCCGCGATTCCCGACTCGCGCGCAAATAACGCGTCACACACCGGCGATTCGGTCCAAGAGCCTAGCCCCACCTCATCGCCCCCCATATGAAACACCGCCAGCTTTAAGCCGGCCTCGCGGTACATTTGCTGCAGCTCGTAAATGACTTTATCAACAAAGGTGTAGGTGGACTCGAGGCAGACGTTGATCGAGTTGTCGGTGTAGTTTTGGATCGACGAGTAGCTAGAGGTGTCTTCTGGGTCAGCCAGCAAGTAGCGTTGCGCGCCCTCGGTATCGCCTTGCTCCGTCAAGCGGGCGTAGCGTGCATCCATCGATTTAACCGCCGCGCGGGCGTGGCCGGGCATATCGATCTCGGGGATCACCTCTATGTGCCTGGCGGCGGCAAATTTTAAGATCTCGATAAAATCATCGCGACTGAAATAACCGTTGCCCGACCCGTCGGGGTGCGGCCCTGTGCCCAACTGGGTTAGTAAGCAGTCACGTTCGGCCAGATCAAAGCAGCGCTTGGCCCCCACCTCGGTCAGCTCTGGCAACCCAGGTATCTCTAAGCGCCAGCCTTCATCCTCGGTTAAATGCAAATGCAAAGTGTTGAGTTTGTAACGCGCCATTTGCTCGATCAGGCGCAGCGTTACCGGTTTGCCATGAAAGTTGCGCCCTACATCGTAATGCATGCCTCGCCATGGCGCCCGCGGGGCATCGACAATGCGCACACGGGGCAGCGTTAATACTTTTTGTTGCGCTGGGTTTAACAGCGCCAGCAAACTTTGCACGCCGTAAAAGGCCCCGGCGTTATCGCGGCCGTTAATAACAATGCGCTTTTTATCGATGTGTAAGGTGTAGCTTTCGGGCCGCTCGGGCACAGCGAGGTTGCGCTCATCGGGCAAGCCTACCGCCAAGACAATAACCGGCCCAGCAGGGCTGGTTTGACTGGGGTTTAAGCTGGCGCTTAAGGGTAACTCTAGGCCGGTAAGCTCTGCCAGCTGGGCCTGAAGGTAGTGTGCTTCAGATTTTAAGCGCCCCGCGTACACAAGTTGCCAAGCCGAGTCTAGCTGAACATCACCGCGCTGGTAGTCCACCTCTGACGGCGTTGGGATAATCCGTTTTAGGGCATCGGCCGTATCGCCTTTGGGCGATGGGAGGGTTAAATTGGTCTGATAACGATTAGCCGCGGTGGCAATGGCAAATTGATCGCTGGCACTGCGCATTTGCTGCTCTGGGCTGGCAATCGCATCGACAAACTCTTTAAGTTGCTCGGTGTCGGTATTGCGCAACACCTCTGGCTGTAAATCTGCCGCCACCACAAACGCGCGCGGCATAAAATCGCTGTAACTTACCATGTGCGCCGATGGGGTGTAATCCACGCTCAGGGTAGCGCCGGGCTTAAGGCCCGTAAAACGCTCTGTGGGCCGGATTTGATGCAAATCGCCCTGTATGTGTTCGATGGTAACTTGATCACTTGCCGTGGCGGTTACTTGACGCACCGAATGAAAGTACACCGACCAATCCGACACGCCCGGGGCTAAGCTTTGCTCGGATTTATTGTGAAGCATTAATCGGATTTGCGCGCCCTGAGCGCCGGTATTGCTAACCACCGCAAAGCGCAACTGTGCGCCCTCGGCAAAACTGCGCAACGACTCTTGGGTAAAGGTAGCGGCGGTCGCCACCGCGCCATAAAAAAACAGCAACCCCGCCAGTAGGTATCTCATTGTTATGCCCTCAGCCTTGTATTAGGTACTTTAATAAGCGGCTGCAGAGTAAAACCCCGCGCCTGACAACGTTGTCTAGGTTACAGCAATAAACCCTTCTGTCCAGCGTTTGCACAAAACACAGCGTTTTTTAAAAAGCCTAAAACAGCTTTAAGCCATAGCGACACACACCTGAACGCCACAAAATAACCCGACTAAAAACCACCGTGGGGGATACATCGACACTGCGGGCGGTTGACACTGGGCTCAAATACCAGCGGCCCAGTAGCGCTACGCTCGCTGCTGCGGCCTTGCACAAACACGCCCACGGCTATGGCCAGGGGCACACTTAACGCCTGGCTGTTGCACCGGCCCAACAGGCGCCACAAAGAGCCGGCAAGGCGCTACCGCTTTTAAATCACTGGGGCGGCCCTACGGCTTTTATCGGTGTGAGTCATTGTTGCAGAATTTTTGGGCTTAAAAAGACGGCTAACTGCCAAGCCACCGCCAGCAGAACCCGAGAGTACGCCGGCTACCGTTTTGTCAGGACAATTAGCGGCACAAACCGGCTTGGGGTTTTAACGCTGTCACATTAACAACTCTCGGCCGATAAATTATTTTTATTGGTCGGCCGAGCGGCACCACAACCGACAGCGGTAAAAACAGCGCGCCGATCAGCCTGCGCGCTGGCAGAAATCGTTAGGGCACCTTTACAACTAGGCAAAAAACTCGGCCAATGCCGCGCCCGGATCTGGTTGGCGCATAAACGCCTCGCCCACCAAAAAGGCATTGACGTTTTGCTCGCGCATGGCGGTCACGTCGGCGGGGGCTAAGATGCCGCTCTCGGTAACCACTAAACGGTCACTGCCAATAAGGGGCAGTAAATCGTAAGTGGTTTGCAAACTTACCTCAAAGGTGTGCAGGTTGCGGTTGTTAATGCCTATTAAGCGGTTTGGTAGCGTCAGCGCCAGCTCCAGCTCGGCGGCGTCGTGTACCTCGACCAGCACATCCAAGCCAAGGCTTAGGGCAAAGGTGTTTAGCTCTTGCAAGCGGGTGGCGCTAAGCGCGGCGACGATCAGCAAAACACAGTCGGCCCCCATGGCGCGCGCCTCGAGCACTTGGTATTCGTCAACAATAAAGTCTTTGCGAATCACCGGCAGCGATACCGCGGCGCGGGCTTGGCGCAGGTAATCGTCGCTGCCTTGAAAGAAGTCGACATCGGTCAACACCGACAAACAAGCCGCGCCACCGCGCTGGTAGCTGCGGGCCAGATCGGCGGGGACAAAATCCTCGCGGATAACGCCTTTGCTGGGCGAGGCTTTTTTAATCTCGGCAATAACACCCGACTCGCCTGCGGCCACTTTTTGCTCGAGCGCTTGTACAAAACCCCGAATAGGCGCTGCGGCGCTTATTTGTTGCTCAAGTTGCGCGCTGCTGAGCACGGCTTTGCGCTCGGCTACCTCTTGCCATTTGCGAGAGATAATTTTTTTTAACACGGTGGGCGTATCAGTCATCGCCATACATCCTATAAAAGTTCTGGTTGATCAAGCTTACTTAAAGCACTCGGTAAATGCCGCTAACTCGCGCATCTTCTCACCCGCCAGTCCAGAGCCAAGGATGTCTTGGGCGCGGGCAATGCCCTCGGCCAAGGTATCGGCAATGCCGCTGACGTAAATAGCCGCACCGGCGTTTAAGGCTATAATATCGGAGGCTTTATGGGCTATCGCATCGTGCTGATTATCAAGTGCCGCCTGCACCAGCGCTAATGATTCGGTGGCGCTGGTAACGGTTAAGCCAATTAAGCTTTGACTGGCAATGCCAAATTCCTCTGGCTTGATGCTGTACTCGCGGATGGCGCCGTCTTTTAGCTCGGCCACGTGGGTTTCGCGGGCCAGGCTTATCTCATCTAAACCGTCGGCGGCGTGCACCACCATGACATGCTCGCTGCCCAAGCGCTGCAGCACCTCGACCATTGGGCGGCACAGCTTAGCGCTAAACACCCCGATCACCTGCCGTTTTACACCGGCGGGGTTGGTCATAGGCCCAAGCATGTTAAAGATGGTTCTAAGGCCCAGCTCTTTGCGCGGGCCAACGGCGTACTTCATGGCGCTGTGGTGGGCTGGGGCAAACATAAAACCCAACCCCATCTCGGTGACGCATAAGGCCACTTGCTCGGGGGTTAAATCTAAGTTAATCCCGGCCGCCTCAAGCACATCGGCGCTGCCGGTTAAGCTAGAAACCGAGCGGTTACCATGCTTGGCCACATGGCCACCGGCGGCGGCGACAACAAATGCACTGGCGGTAGAGATATTAAATAAACTGGCGCCATCGCCACCGGTGCCGCAGGTGTCTACCAAGTAGTCGGCCTCGACCTCCACCCGCGAGGCCAGCTCGCGCATTACGGTGGCAGCGCCGGTAATTTCATCGATGGTTTCGCCCTTCATGCGCAGGCCCAACAATAAAGCGCCTATTTGCGCCTCGGTGGCCCCGCCTGTCATTACCTCGCGCATGAGCGCGGTCATCTCGTCGGTGCTGAGGTCGATATGATCCACCACTCGCGCCAACGCGGATTTAATATTCACTGTGCTGTCCTCTTGTGTTGTGCGCCGCGCCCGTGTTGATCGTACGGTTTATAAACGCTTGTAATAATTGATGCCCCTGCTGGGTTTTAACGGACTCGGGGTGAAACTGCACCCCTTGCAATGCACCTTGGTAACCTTGCAGCCCCATGATCTCTAAGGTTTCACCGGGGCCGTCGCTGCCTTGGGTCCAGGCCGTTACCTCGAGCGAGCTGGGCACGCTGTGGGGGTCCACCACCAACGAGTGATAGCGGGTCACCTGGAGTGGGTTGTTAAGCCCGCGAAACACACCGCCACCGGCGTGCGTTACTGGCGCTGTTTTGCCATGCATCACGCCTTTGGCGTGTACAACACGAGCGCCATGCACGCGGGCAATGCACTGATGACCTAAGCAAACGCCAAGGATCGGGATTTTACCAGAAAACGCCGCGATAACGGGCATGGATACGCCAGCCGTCTCGGGGCGGCCCGGCCCGGGGGATATCACAATATGGGAGGGCGCCAGTGCTGCAATCTGTTGCACAGTGGTCGCATCGTTGCGTTTGACCAGCACTTGGCAACCTAAGTCTTCAAAATAGTGCACTAAGTTGTAGGTAAACGAGTCGTAATTATCAATCATCAACAGCATAGTGCAGCCAAAGCGCCGAAAAAGAGCGTCGAATGCTAGGCCTTAGCTTTCTAAATATCAACAGTCTCAGCCAAAAAGCGGTTACCCTTTTGGCTGAGACTGACACGGTTAAGGCAAAGAGTCGGTAGGGGTATCGGGCTTGGCCTCGGGCAGAGGCTCGGCCTTGGAGGAAAAGCTCTCGCTCACGTAGTTGGTGGCTTTTTTCGATAGCTCGCGGAATTTATCCGAGGCTTTGCTGAGCTTGGCATCCCACTCGGGGTTGGGCTCTTGACCTTCGATGGTTTTAAAGTAGACCTCGACCATGGCGGTGACAGCCAAAGGCTCTAGCAGTGCCGCTTTTAGGCTCCAAGCCAACACCGCAGCGCTTAAAAAGGTCCAAAAACCCACCGAGCCCGGAAACAGCGCAGCAATAGCGGCCACCGGCGCCAAAATCAACAAGAAGATGACAAACGCCGACAGATACATAAACAGCATCAAGAAAACAGCGTTTTTGAGCATCACTTTGTAGTTTTGCGCGTACAAAATAAGCGCATCTTTGCTCGACTGCCAAGGGTTGTCGCTGCCGGTTTTGATGTTGTAGGCCAGCATCACCTCATCGACGTAGGTTAAAGAGGTATTGATAATCCGGTTGATAATGCCCGCCAATTGCTCTAATGCCGGGATGGGTATCATGCGCGAGATCGACATCACCATGCGGTTTAGCATGCGCAATATGCCTTTGATCAGCTGATCTACCGCAAACAGCACCGAGGCCTCTTTAAAGCGCTCTTTAACCACTTGCTGG
>Ga0209075_1003191_pt1 | contig 13837 bp, 15 predicted proteins | sample Stecom2011_FD_187523 | JGI IMG/M metagenome (GOLD analysis project Ga0209075, IMG submission 187523) | Agricultural soil microbial communities from Utah to study Nitrogen management - Steer compost 2011 (SPAdes) (version 2) | ecosystem: Environmental > Terrestrial > Soil > Agricultural land... | reverse complement strand
TCGCAATGAAGAGGTTCCTTGGGTATAACTAAGGTTTTCCATTTATGAGTTTGCAAGCAAAGCTGCAAGCCCAGCAAAATCAGGGGTAATCTACCGTAAGCCAGATAAGCTAAAAGTATTTACGTAACAGTAGGTTAGCGTAATTTTGCGAAGATGGCCAGAACGGGTGAGTGTACCGCTGCTGTACCGATAGCCCTGTCAGATCTCGGACTTCATGTAGGTCATAGCACCAGCCCCATTTAGTTGCGTAAATAATCAGCGGGCAGTGGATTATCCTTTCCGCTCAATTGTAAATAACAGAAAAATTTCCTTTATTTACAATTCATTAAGAATGACCAATCATAGCTCTACCAAAAAAATACCATGTCCAGTTTAACCGACAGAAAATGGCTTGTCCCCGGTGCATACGCTCCTGGTCGGCGATCTCGCCCGGCTGCAATGCCAGCTCGGCATCGCCCATACCGTCCAACACGTCGCACAGATCCGCCGTGCAGGGAATGGCCTGCAGCTCGAATTCGTAGCCGCCGGCGATCATCTCAGCTTCGGCTTCCTCGGTGATGAAGAACGGTTCGTTTTCGTCATGCTGTTTCATGCTGTCTCTCTGGCGACTTTCCTGGGTCAGAACGGAATGCTGTCATCCCACGCACTGGCTGTTCCAATTGCTGCCGCCTTGGCTTTGATCTTGACTTCCAGCGATTTGATGAACCGGATCGAGGCTGCGACGTGGTTAAAGATCAACAGACTTTCCTCGTAATTGAGGATCGGATTGTCATGCGCGAGACTTTTATTGTTGCGCACATCATTGAACGCCTCTAGCACTGAAATTGAGGACTTCAAGATGCGCTCGGTCATGGCCGACTCGAGGTGCCCACCATCGCGTAGGGCGCGTACGTACTCACCGAACACGCTGTGCAGCGGCTTGTCGCGGTTAACCTTAATGCCGTGAGGCTCACAGGCGATACGCACGAACTTGATGACGAACGTATGCAGCCGATCCAACGCGCCCTCAGGCTGATTTTTCTCGATGGCTTCGCGGACGTGCTCAGCCACCACCTCAAAGTCACGCTCGTCGGCGGTCGCTGCCAGCGCGTCTAACTCGGCTACGGGCTGGTCACTGAGCAAGCGTTGTGCGATCTTCCGGCAGTGCTCGATCAACACCGGATTGCTATCGCCGAAGCAGCTCTCGTCGGTGGCGTAGTCGATTAGGCCACCGATAACTCGACCGACAACATGGTTTGCGTCCAGCTCCCAATGTGTGCGCATGCGATTTGCTTTGGATTTTCCCCCGGCACGGTAGCGCTCGGCGTCAATCTCCACACAATACTCGTCAAAGAAATCGCCGAAGGTGCGGTCGGAGAAGTTGAGGACGTACCCGCCGCCCATGCCAAGCAGCTTCTCCAACTTCCGACGTTCACTTCCGCTGAGGTCTGACATCCGCTTGCCTCACAACGTCGCCAGCCCAGCGCCGGTAATCTCTTGGGCGTCACTCGCATCGCTAGCCTTTGGGCCAACAACCAGCCGGACTGCCTCCAGATCATCCTTGATTTCGTCGAATCCCAGGTCATCAGCGGCTCGCGCAATCAAAGTCTGCGCCGCTCCAATCACGAAGCGGTCGCCCGCCGAGATACGAAGTCCAGCGGCTTGTAGCCGCTCGGCCAGCATATCAACGACCCGGCAAACATCTTGAAGGGCGGGTGACTGATGCAGAGCAAACGCTTTCTTACGGCACACTAGGATCGCATCAAGGCTGATCGGGTCTTTCGCCGCCGTCTTGGGACTCGCTGCGCGCAACTCAGCATGGACTGGATGCGCGGCGACTACGGCCAGACCTGACTTATTGATCGCTTCGTAGATGGCCGCCCAACCCTCTGCACGCGAGTGGTGGAAGCTGAACGCCAATACCCCATCATCTTTGAGCACACGGCATGCTTCGGTTAAAACCGATGCAAGCTGATGGGTGAACACGAGCGGATCTTTGTGTTGCACCTCGCCCTGGTCAGAGGAGTCCTCGCGGGCCATCCAGGGATAACGCCGCCGTAGCGCAGGGGAAAGCCATGCAAAGAAGAAATCACTCAGCTCCGAGTAATGTACGAAGTCGAAGTAAGGCGGATCAGTCACGACGGCATCTACTGAACCATCAGGAAGCGGGAGCTTTGAGCTGTCACCATTAAGGATCATGAGCCCATGATCTGAGGTCGCCAATTCCTGCCAAGTTTCGACGCGACGGGCACGGATTGGATGGCTAGCCACTGTCTTGCGTGAGCCTACACGATTACCGTCCTGGTCGTGGTTCAACGCGATCTCGAACGGTTCATCGAGGTAGCGCTTCGCCCGCAACAAGCGAGATTCGAAGAGCGTGCTGAACGTTCCACTGCTCTTGCCAGTCCCCCACACGGAGTTCTCTAGCGGAGTACGCTCCGGCTTAAGGATATGGTTGGAAAACATGTGCCGCACAGCACCTGTTCCCTCCCCCTTGAAGCTGCAAAACAGGTTATTGAACTCCAAGGTGCTGGAAAACAAGCACAGCATCTGCTCTTGGATGGCCAGGTCGTCGATGGTCAAAATTTCCCGTAGCAGCAGGCCAAGACACAACAGTTGACGCGCATTGAAGAACTCGCGCCATTGGGTATAGTTGTAGCCCCGTGCCTGGTCGGTGTTGTGACCAGGCCGAACGGAGGTTTCCGGCAGTGGCAGCGCCTCGGCTGCAAGGCGTTCCTTGGCTTCTTCGTAGAGGGCCAAGTCCTCATCTCGCACTGGCAAATAAACTTTTGACCCGTCGGCCCGCAAGGCCATCATCGCGTACATGCGATGAGCGGGTGGCGTACCATCTTTGGGCAGCAGTTCCTTAATGCGATAACGCTGGCCGTTCTTGGCGGTGATGTACTGGCCCGCGGCCGGGCCATTCTGCGGATTGAATTCGTGGCCACAGTGTTGGCAGCGAGTGGCGGTCGCATCATAGCGATCCTGCAGTACGCTCCAGCAGCCAGGGCACACAATCTGCGCTCGCGGCTTTTTCTTTGGGTAGGCGTCCTGCGAAAACACGTAGCGCGACAGCAAGGGTATGACCTCTCCCTCAGGCGTCGTCACCGTCTTCACCCAGAAGTAGTAAAGAACTTGGATCAGCTCGCCCGTCAGGGGATCACGCGTCTGATAGTAGCGTCTAATCTCCGGCGCCACATCACGCTCCAGTCGCTCGAAAGTGGCGCGCAGCTCGGCCTCAGACACCGGCGTAAACGCCTGGCGCACGAGAAAGGTACTAACCGGATTGATGTCACAGCCGACAGCCTTGGCACCTAGCTTGACGGCCTCGCCGAGCGTCGTGCCACTGCCCATGAAGGGGTCGAGCACCACCTTACCTGCAAGGTCGTGCGTCTTGTAAAACTGCGCCCATGTGTCTGTGCCAGGCTGGCTCAATGCACCAAGGACGATGCCACGAAACACCGATCCGAGCCGAGTCGCCCACCACTTATGAATGTGGTAAATCGGCCGATTGATCTCCTTTCGCCAGCTTTCTTGCTCGGCGATCTGGCTGATCTCGACCAGCGGGAAGTCGCACTCCAGCGCCGTTACTGCGGCCGGACGATCGAGTCCAATCTTGTCGGTAATGATGGTCATTCGCACCCGTCTTCAGGCTGGTAGTTCTCGTCGGGCTGTACCTGCGTCCCAGTCATGGAGACAGGCTTGCTCGTTTGATCTTTGAGCCGATAGGCCACGAAGCGGTGCTGAGTTCCCTTGTTGGGATTGGGCACACGCTCTGCCTTCAGCTCATTCGTGCGCAAATCGAAGTTATAACCAACCACCAGCGTTTCGGCTTCGACGCGCGTGAGGTCGCCGACGACTTGATAGCGGTCATCGGTGCCGAAGTCCTCCGGCAGAATCAAAGTCATCAGACCCGTGGTGCCTTCGGTTAGCGCAAAGGGTGTTGGTGCGACGTACATCTTGCGGTCGCGGATCATAATGTCGCCGTAGGTGCCAAAGCCCTTTACGCTCTTGTTCTTGTGAACGTAGTTGTGATCAGCATTGAGGAAGTCGCCGTGGCAAACGACGAGATCAACCACCGGGTATTGCCTGCGGCCGTTGCCCTGATCAACATAGCCAGATAAGTCAGCCGGGTAGCGGCCAAACACGTAGAAGATTTGGCGGCCGTTGTGAAAACCGGTCGGCACTTGGCTATTCGAATCGTAGTCGCGTTCACGGCCAGGCCATGCTAGGCCCTTGATCTCGTATCCCTCTGTGTGCTCCACCAAGCAGAAGTCCGGGTAGGTGTTGCGGCCCGACCCCTCGAAGTGCATCGACAGGCTTTGAAGTCTCTTCTGAAACCAGTTCTGGAAATGAAACTCCTTGTCCTTCGCAGAGACAGATTCGATCAGTTCTCCGGCTTGGACTGCTTGGACGCATTTCTCAAACACGTCGAAAGCGGTTGTCTTCTTGGTCATGTTGCCCCTTCAATCAGTTCGCTCGGCGGCACTACGCCGCAATGCTTGTAAATGGTTGTTCTCGACACGCCATAGTCACGGGCCACCTCGGCAACGCTGGTGTTTGGATCGCGCAGCAATACCTTAATCTGGCGTATCTGTTTGGCGTCCAGCTTCGGCTTGCGACCTCCCGCCCGCCCTCGTGCACGAGCTGCGGCCAGGCCGGCTTGGGTGCGTTCCCGAATCAAACTTCGCTCGAACTCGGCCAGCGCCCCAAATACATGAAAAACCAACTTGCCTGCCGCGCTACTCGTCTCGATTTTTTCTGCCAAGCTCTCAAAGCCGATGCCTCGCTGCTCAAGGTCAGCGATGATCTGCACTAGGTCTGGCAAGCTGCGACCAAGGCGATCCAGGCGCCATACCACCAGCGTATCCCCTGCCCGTAGGGCTTTGCGGCACTGTTCAAGCTCTGGACGCACAGCGCTCTTACCGCTGATCGTTTCCTCATAGATCATGCTGCACCCAGCCTGCGAAAGCGCGTCGCGCTGCAACTCGAGGTGTTGGTCATCGGTCGATACGCGAGCGTATCCTATCCTTTGATTCATGGACGCAACCAGTACATTGAAAATTTGACGAGTATCTTAACACTCAGTGACGACAACGGCGATCCAAGAACATCGCATGGCAGGATGTCCAGAAAACCACCGTTTTATGAACACTTTTTAGCGGCTAAAAAAGGGGTGACCAACTGGCCGCCCCTTGCTCTCCTTGAGTTCGATCCTATTCAGGGTGTCAGCGATTGACGCACGGACTTGATAGCCTTCTGAAAGTCGTCTCGCGTCGCCTGGCCCGTTTCGACCTGGTAGAACAGCCACTTGATGTCATCTGTGAAAATATGTTTTATCAACGTCTTACTCATATCGCTTCGCATAATGCCGTAAAAGGTGTCGTGCAGCGCCAAGAGAAGGTGAGCTAGCGCCGTCGGATGTCGTTTAAACTCCCCCTTGCGACGTTGAGGTCTGTCAGGATTTGCGGCAGGTTTATAGTCCGGAGCGGAGGGGGCGGCAGATCATCCTAGCCTAAGATTAAGGCTCCGATACTGTAGCGCCAGCGTCAACCGCAGTGTAAACTGACAACTAACCTGACAACCACGAGAGAATTGGAGAGCCCTGTGAGCGAGAAGATGTCGAATGCGCCTGTCTACTACGCGTTGGCGCAGGCGCACTTCAATCCCGTTGCGGCGATGGCCAAGTATGTCGATCAAATCCAAGATCGACTGCGACGCGATGGGTATCCGCTGTTCGAGCCACAGCAATTCATGCAACTGGTCGTGCCGGGACCGGGCCAAGCGCAGCCACAGGAACCACAGATTCAGCAGGCAGTGTCGTGGCTGATGACGCGCAGTGACCGGAAGGCAGGATTCATTCTCGCGCCTTCAACAATCACCTACCACACGACCCATTACCAGACGCGCAACGAGTTCATTCCGGAATTGCTGCGCGGCTTGGCGGCGGTACACGAGGCGGTTTCACTCGACCACGTGAGTAGGCTGGGGCTACGCTATCTGGATGCCGTCCTGCCGCGCGCCGGAGAAACCACCGAGCAATACCTTATGGGCGGGCTGCACGGCATTGATTTCGATGCGCCCCGCCTGCATTCGATGACGGAGTCCGTGTTCGCTACGGACACTCGCCCGCTTGTGCCCAAGGGAACGCTGGTCGTCAGGGTGTATCGGATGACTGCGCCCTTGGGTTTTCCACCGGATATGCTTCCCACTGGATTGGCGATAGCACCGGAGTTCGAGGTCAAGAGCCCACGTGAGCATGGGATCATCGACACAGATCACTATGTCGAAGGCCGGATGCCAGTGGAAATGGATAAGCTGAACGAGCAGTTACTTTCGCTCCACGGCACAATCAAGTCGGTATTTGGCGCAACGACAACGGATCACGCACGCAGCGCGTGGGCCTGACTTAACCACAATCGAGGCGCTTATGTACACAACCTTGCCCGCCCGCCGTTTCATGCCGATTTCGCAACCCGTGGGTGCTGCTGTTGTCGTGATCACTTGTGCGTTCGGCGGCACCGGCAGCGTGTTCGCGCTCTCCCACGCCAATGAGTGGGGCAAGATGCTCGATACGCGCGTGCCTTATTTCGATGTTCAGGCGGCGGACTCGGATCTTGCACGCCCGGACATCCGTTCCGCCGCCGAGCATATTGCGAATATCCGGCGGGTGCTGAACCCTGCCATTGCCGATCTGGCAGCGGCTTTTGGCGTTTCCCGGCAGGCGATCTATAAGTGGATAAGCGGTGAATCCACGCCGGAAGCTGACAAACTGGAGCGCATCCGCTCCCTCAGCCTTGCCGCCGACTCCTTCCAGAAGGCCAACGTAAGTCGCGCATCATCCTTGTTGAAGATGAAGGCATTCGACGGCCGCTCCCTGCTGGACTTGGTTGCCGCTGGGCTGCTTACGCCGGACCATACCCAAACGCTAATTACCGAAGCGCAGGCAATGGATGCGGCGTACAGTCGTTCCGGCCTGGCGAAGTCGAAGGCCGCGCAGTCCGACGATTGGCGCTCGGCGCTTTCCATTCCCGGTTCCTCCGAGCGATAGTTCAAAGGACGATGGATGCTGACGCGCGATACCGACTGGCGACAAGGCGATCTTCTTACTCAGGAAACTGCGGCTAAGTTGCCCGCGCTGAACGGCGCGGCTGGCGAAGCGCACCGTGTCGTTGTGATCACACACGACTGCGATCTTCCGAACAACAGCGAGACCTCGGTCGAGGTGATCATTGCCGATGTCGTCGAAGCGGCAAACGCACAGTTCTCCTACGCGAAGAACCCGCGCAAACTACATTTGGATTATCAGGTCACTGGTGGGCATTCTGTTGTCGAGCTTCGACATGCAGAGCGGCGAATCATTCCCAAGGACGAATTTAAAAAGCACGCAGCTAGAGATAACTACGCATCGTTACCCACCGATGGGAAACGTACGCTGAAGCAGTGGCTCGCAGCGCGCTATGGCCGACCGGCGTTCCCCAACGCCTTTGAGAATCGGCTGAGGAAAGAGGTGAGCAGGAAAAATTCGGTCGAGCGCCAGATAGGAAAAATTCTCGAACCTGAAGCCAAGCACCTGGTCGGCCTGTTCTTTGATCTTGGCGAACAGCGGTCTGCGGAAGTTCCGGAAGGCGAGCCATATGCGTTGTCAATATCCGTAGTGTACGACGCGACCGAGGGCGGCCCCCAAGCGCGGCAGTCAGCGGCGAAGGTCGCTGATCAACTGCGCGAGCTTTTCGAGCAGGCTTATGGCAAGCCAGATACCGCGACCGACATTGCCATCGATGCCTGCGAAGCGGTCGCCGATACTTCCATCACTCTGGCTGACCTCCGGCGCGTGGATCAGTGGCGACTGGAATACATCAGCTTGACCGACCATGATCATGGAAATTTCATGCCGGTTGGAGAAACGCCAGCGTGACATCCCAGACGATCATCCCGCAACCCTCCGCATCCGCGAACGACCGTTTGATGGACACTTTTTAGTGGCTAAACAATGGGTGACCGACAGGCTATCCTTTTGATAGCTGGTGTGCACCCAATATAAATACCTTGATCGTCAGGTGTATAAGCAGACCGGTGCGCGTAAAGCGGCCACTTCCGTAGTGGCGTCCAGCTCTGTTGACAGATCACCGATCGGCTCAAATCGGGGTGACGACTCCTGCGGGTGGCTTTCATCCAACCTGTCAAAAATGCTGCGCGTCATAGTCACACCTCCCGCTTAGTGTTGCCGTCGCCTTCACCGCCCAAGCTGTTACCACCAAAGGAATGCGAGCTTTCACGGATCGAAGATGCCAAGCGACCACCGGCTGTTTCAGCCACACGCTCTTTGAATCTCTCAGCCATCATCGAGCTAGCGCCCTTTACCAAATTTCCGGCTGTCCCCGCAGAAAGGCTTGCTGCCTGTTTGATACCGCCACCAGGGCTGCCGGTACTACCACCAAAGCCAGCCGCTTGAGCGAACGGTGTGCTGCCGGTATCGCTCCCATCTCCTGAGTTAGCGCCACCGCTGCCAACACTGCTGCTCGACATTCCTCCCATGCTGGGCATGTCGCTTCCGCTCGACATCGAGGCTTGTGCCTTGTCGAAAGCCGCCTTAATGGCTGAACCGCCGCCCGCCAGATTTGCCGCACCACCCATGACGGCAGAACCTGCCATGCTTGCTGCGCCCGCTGCCATTCCTGCCGCTCCCATAACGGCACCTACCGCAGCTCCAGTACCGAAGTTGCCGATGCCGCCGGCAGACCCGATGCTGGACCCGGTGACAATTCCGGCTACCATCGGCGGCACTCGGTTAACCAGTGACAGCAACGCCATGCAGAACACCAACATGACGCCCAGCTCTTCGAAGTTGAGCACGTTCTGGTTCATCCTGGTGTAGAAGGTCGACAGCATGTCGTTACCAATGCCAACCAGCAGTACCATTGCCATGATCTGAACGGCAACGCCGAGGACGGTCTTGTAGTAGTTGATCGCCATGTCCGAAGTCCAGCGCGATCCGCCGAACCCCAGGAAGAAGATGCCCGCGTAGGCCATTAGCCAGGCAGCAACAAGCATCAGCAGCATGTTGACGGCGACCAGGCCCAGAAGAAGCATAATCGCCGCGCTTAGCACCGCACCCACTAGGCTATCGACCGGCGACCAGGCTGATAGGTTGTTGACGGCTTGCTTCCAGATCATAAAGCCCACGTCGACAATGCCTGACGGGGTGATTGAGGAGACGCCTGCCGCCTGCTCACCGATTCTGGCCAGTGACTGGATGATTGAGTTGGCAAACGCAGGCCCATTGACTAGCAGCCACCAGAAGAAGCCAGTGAAGATGATGAAACGGACCAGCTCGGCGAAAAACTCACCAATGTCCGCTTTGCGCAGTGCCATCATCCCGAACGTCCATACCATCGAGATCACCACCAGCGTCCAGAACAGCCACGATGCAGCGTCGATAATGACGTGCTGCCAACTGGCTGCTCGGGTGGAGAAGCCAGTTACCACCTGATCGAGCATTCCCTGGTTGGTCAGGTCAGCTTTGGCTAGGCCAGAATGTAGCAACAGGACGGTGCCGCCTAGGACAGTTTTGGTTAGCGTTTTCATCAGTTGCTCTCCTGTTCTTGCGGCGCGGTCAACTCCAGCCAATTAAGCGGCTGTTCTGTGGGGGCAATGCCGCCGCTTTCTGGCCGGCGCGAGCACAACCCCGCAAATGTCTCCTGAGTTGCCTTGTCTTCGATCTTCATGATTTCTGCCATCTGGCAGTTGGCATCGTTGACCTCCGGCATGGTCGGAGCGCGCGGGGTGTTGTCGCAGCCAGTGATGGCGAGAAGGAAGCCTGCCAGCATCGGAATGGTGAATTTGTTCATGGATGCTTCTCCTTGTCAGCGGGCCAGTTCGAGCCAGTTCTTGGGACTGTTGGTCGGCGCTATCCGCGATTCGGTGGAAGCGGCATGGGCAGCCTGTTGCTTCGCATCGAGGTCGGACTCGGCTTGCATCCGCGTTGCGATAACCTGGTGCTGCGCAAGCAACATGGCGCGCATCTGCAAGAGCTGATTGGCCTGCTGGCTGGCAAGCTGGTTGGCATAGCCGAGGGCCTGCATTTGTCCGTCCGCACCCTGCGCGTTGTGCTGGAGACGTTCCAGTGTGCGGGCATCGGCCTGCAAGGCGTCCTGCTGCTGTTTCAGGGTATGGAAGAGGTCATCATTGGCGCGCTTCTGGCTTTCACTCGCCAGGCGGCGGTTCGCGTTCATGGCTGCCCATTCGGCCGGCGTGCAGCCACCAGAACCGTTAAAGCATGGTGAGCTGCGGTAATAGGCCACGTCCTGGAACTTGCCGAGATACGCATCCAGGCTGCCGAGCTGGGTCTGGTAGTAATCCAGGGTGTTCATTGCCGAACGCAGGTTGTCCATCGTGCGGGTAGCCTGGTCCCAGATATACGCGGCTGGGGCCATGGTGTTCTGGAGCTGGTTTTCGTACTGCTGGAGCTAGGTTTGATACTGCTCGATCTGCTTGAGCGTTTGCGCTACCGACTCGATGGCAGTCATGACGTTTTGCGTCAGATTGCCCCCGTCAATGACTGGAATCCCGGCTTGAGCCGGTAGCGAGCCGCCGCCGATGGCGAGCGAGATCAGGAGCGCGGTTTTAGCCGCTAAAATTTTACGAGTTCTCATGGTCGATAACCTTTGCTGAAAGTGGCTAAGAGTCATCGAGTAGCTGCGCCACGGAGCTATTCGGTAATTGACCAGAGCGACACCGAAGCCCGGCCGTTTTTGTTTGAATCACGGTGTCGAAAAATCTACTTGCTAGCGTGCTCGGCGTTTCCCTTGCCGCTTGGCCTTTTTGGCTGCTTGCTCGGCCCGCAGCTTGGCTTGACGTAATGCAATCGTTTCCGCGGGGGTGGGTGCTTGAGGCGCCTGGGGTTGCATCACTTGCTCGCTTCCTGCGATACGGAGAACGGGAAGCTGGCCAAGGGAGTGCAACTGGTTACGCCGCTGGGGTGGCGGCTGCTGACGGATGGGCGAAACTCGACTTCTCAAACTTGCTACCGAGCCCTTACTTTTGCTTCGCCGCTGCAGAAGCTCTTGCCTCCGGCGCTCCAGGCCCGGATCGGCAAAGGTGATGGACAGGCGGCCGTCAACGGCCGCATGAATGATTCGGGCCTTGAACTCGGCGTCGCCGGTCACGGTGATTCGGCTGCCGTAACGCTCGGCCGCCATGCGCAGCGCAGCCTGTAAGCCGCGCTGGTCGTTTGCTCTGGAAACCTGCAGCTTGTCCCCGTCATCGCGCACGGCTGTTTGCCCAGCGCGATAGATGATCGTGCCCTTCTTGGTGATGTTGTCGATTTCCGGGGCGCTGCTGCCACGTGGCCCCCCATGGCCGGTCAGCGTGTGTCCCTGCAAGCCCTTGGCAGCGTCTCTGGCGCGCAGCGCACTCAGGGCCTCGTGGTTGCCCTGCATGGCTTCGGCCTTGAGCCAGTCGGCCCATGTGCGCGGCTGAAAGCCCTGATATAGCTTTTCACGCTCTCTGGTGTATTCGGCATGAATGGCATCCAGGCTAGCCCGCAACGCCTTGCTGGCCTGGGAATACAGTGCTTTCTTGCTGACCGTTCGGCCATCGACAACCTTGATCGTCGCACGGCGCAGCCTGTTCGCTCTCTTGGCGTCTTCAACAGCCCTGTCCTTGCGCCGCCTGGCGCTGCTCAGTGCGTCGGATCTTGCCAGGGCGAGGTTCTTTTGCTCGTTCTTGTAACGCGCATACAGCTCGGTGGTGTCGATCCGCATTGGCATCGGAGCTTTCTGATAGCTGCGCTTTGGCTTGGACGCATGCATCTCGGAGGACGCCTGGAAGGGGCCAATTCGAGCCTCCAAGGCCCGTTTGGATAGGTCGCGGGCAATGGTGCTGGCCTTGACCATAGTTCCATCGCTTGCTTCAACCACCAGGCCGTTACCGCGCTCGCGCAGAACCAACCCGTTATCGCGCATAACCTGGTGCAGCTCGGCCCAACTCGTCGAGCTTCGGATGTCCTCCAGGCATTTACGTTTGACCCAGCCGACCAGGCTTTCCATTCCTGAATGCTGTTCCATGTCGGCCACCCGCGCCTCGGACTGCGTTCGCCGGGGCTGATGGTTGTCCTGCTCAAGTCCGTAGTCCTGCTCCAGGATCGAGCAAAGCTCACCGAGCAAGCGGTATGACTGGAAAGGCTCGTGCATGGTGTTGCGTGTCGGATGGATCTTGTTGATCGCAATATGGATGTGCAGATTGTCGGTGTCGTTGTGCACCGCACTCACACGCTGGTGTTCGCCGTAACCCAGCCCGCTGCAAATGCGTTCTTCAATCCCTTTAAGGGTGGCTTCATCGGGTTGTTCACCCGCACGAAAGCTGACGATCAGGTGATAAGTCTTGTCGCCCTTGGCGCGAGTGTTCATGTGTTGCGTCGCAAGGATTTCTTCAATGGCGGCCGGAACTGTTGCAGCCTCACAGTTCGTTACCTGAACCATGCCCAGCCGATGATCCTTGCTTTGTGCATCGGTGATGTAGCCCACCAACCCGCCGAAATCGCTTTTACCGAGCGTTCGCATTGGGACGTGTTTGATGATCATGGCCACCTTCCGTTTTTTAGCCGCTAAAATCGTCAGCTCGCCCTGGGACGAACGATGGACTTCATCACCTCAGCCATTTCCGCCTGGGTCGCTTCGATGCGTTCCAGCAGGCGGTGAATGGTCTCCGCGCCAAAGGCGGCCGTTCTCACGTCATCGGTCAGCCACAGCTTCAGAAGGCCACCCAGTCGTCCAAGGTCGCCATTGATCCGAGCCAGCTCGCGCACACGCTCATAGTCGGTGATGCCCTGAACCCGGTAGCCCTGGCCTACGTTCAAGAGGAAGTTCGACAGGCTCTTGCCAGCAGCTCTGGCGTTGTCAGCGATGGCCTCGCGTTCCGAGGGGAGGCAATACACCTTGATTGGGGAATATGCTTTCCGGGTTGTTTTTCCTGTTTCCATGTGACGCCTCGTTACGTTGTATGACTGGCCTCGCAGAGCAGGATGACCGTTGAGCACCGCAGGTGCGAATAAGGTTCAGTGAAGAGGCCAACACGCTTGCGTGGTGGGCCTACTTCACCCATCCTGCCCGCAGTTCAGCGTTCATTTCTGCTGCATTTCAGCGCTGTTATTCCATGCATTTGTGGTGGTTACAGTTGTTTTCTGGCTGATTTAGGCCGGCAATAGCGGGGTAACAGCGGAGTAATAAGCCATAGACAGCACTCAAGTAGCGGGCTAGCAGCGCGGTAACAGCGCAGTAGCAGCGTTTACAGCCATCAAAAAACAAGTTGTACGCCAAGGAAAAAACGTCGACGTGCGCTCTGTATTCCAGTTCTCTCAGCACGCTGTTGCTGACGGTGATCTGCATTTCATTCTCCAGCGAAGTCCAATCTTTGCTCGAAAACCAAAGAGTAAGGTTTTAAGAGCCTGCCCATCCAACCCGCCCCTCAAATGTCAATAAACGCGGTATGCCCCAGCATGTGCCATGCACCCCTCAATGAAATCATTACTGATACATGAGGGGCGGCAACTGCTTTATTGACATTTGAGGGGCGGCCATCAGTAGCTGTCGCCGCAGTAGGTACAAGGCCTCTATACCTGGCGTCCAACTATCGGCCGCCGGCCGATCGCATAGCTCACCCTTTTCTTCCCCATAAGGTGTAACCGTCCGCATCAAGCGGGCGGTTATACCGCCTGGATATCCTGAAATATCCTGAATATCCTGCAACAAGCGCGAAAAATCGGGCCCCTGTGGCACGCTTTCGGGCCGCTGTGGCACGGCTTCGGGCCGGTGTGGCACGCTATCGGGCCCCTGTGGCACGCTTTACCCTGTCTTTT
>Ga0209075_1003190_pt1 | contig 13840 bp, 10 predicted proteins | sample Stecom2011_FD_187523 | JGI IMG/M metagenome (GOLD analysis project Ga0209075, IMG submission 187523) | Agricultural soil microbial communities from Utah to study Nitrogen management - Steer compost 2011 (SPAdes) (version 2) | ecosystem: Environmental > Terrestrial > Soil > Agricultural land... | reverse complement strand
AGGTCGTACAGTTTTTGTTCGGTCGCTGAGCCCGACACCGAGGGCTGATCGAGGTAGGTGGGACGAATGGCCTCGTGGGCCTCCTGCGCCCCCTTGCTCTTGGTCTTGTACTTACGCACCTTTACATATTCGGCACCCATTTCGGAGGTAATCTGGTCCACGGCCATGCGCACGGCAGTATCGGCCAGATTCACCGAGTCGGTACGCATGTAAGTGATTTTACCCGCCTCGTACAGGCGCTGGGCCACCGACATGGTTTGTCCCACCGAAAAGCCCAGCTTACGCGAGGCTTCCTGCTGCAGAGTGGAAGTGGTAAAGGGGGCTGCGGGACTCTTGGTCAGGGGCTTGCGGGTGACCTGATCCACAATAAAGTCGGCCGAAGCGCAGGCTTCCAAAAAGGCCGAGGCTTCGGCCTCGGTCTTGAAGCGCTGATTGAGTTCGGCCCGGACTTCCTGAACCTTGCCGTCGTCCTGCTTCACCATAAAGCGGGCGGTAACGCGAAAGGCCGATTCGGCATCGAAGCCAAAAATTTCCCGTTCGCGCTCGACCAACAAACGAACAGCCACCGATTGTACCCGGCCGGCCGATAGGGAAGGCTTTACCTTCTTCCACAAAACCGGCGACAACTCAAAACCCACCAGCCGGTCGAGCACCCTGCGGGCCTGCTGGGCATCGACCAGGTGCTTATCAATGTTCCGGGGCTTGGCAATGGCATTTAAAATAGCGGGCTTGGTGATTTCGTGAAATACGATGCGCCGTGTTTTGGCCGGGTCCAGCTCCAGAACCTCAGCCAGGTGCCAGGCTATGGCCTCTCCCTCGCGGTCTTCATCGGAAGCGAGCCAGACGAGGTCCGACTCCTTCACCAGCTTTTTCAATTCCTTGACCACCTCTTTCTTATCGGGCGATACGATGTACTGCGGCTCAAAGTTCTTGTCCACATCCACCCCGAAGTCCTTCTTGGCCAGGTCGCGTATGTGTCCAAAACTTGATTTTACCACAAAATTTTTTCCCAGAAATTTTTCGATGGTTTTCGCCTTGGCAGGCGACTCTACGATCACCAGGTTTTTTTCGTTCTCCTTCTGTTTTTCCGCCATGTGCTCTGCTCTCTGTTTTTGGTCCGGATGAGAAAGCATCCGGCCGGCAAATTTATAAAATAATGTGCAACAGAATCAAATGTTTAAGAACAACTTGATTTTTAAGCCCTAAAAATCGGCTATAATTTTCTAATTTTACGCCGCTGTCGACTTGCAGGCAGTCAACCACTTTTGTGTACATAAGACTTAAGTAAAATGGAAAAAACGTCTTTGTCAAAAAAAATAACCATCTGGCTTTACGCCTTGTTTGCGGCGGGAATTTTTCTTTTCCTGCTGATCTTCTTCCTCATTTCGCGAGGCGCCCTGGGTTTTATGCCCAGTTTTGAAGAGCTGGAAAACCCCCACAGCAACCTGGCTACCGAAATCTACTCGGCCGACGGCGCGCTGCTCGGCAGCTTTTTTCAGGAAAACCGGAGCCGGGTGGAATACGATGAAATCTCTCCAAATGTTATAAAGGCACTGGTGTCGACCGAAGACATTCGCTTTTACGACCATTCGGGCATCGACGCCCGCGGCTTAGGCCGCGTGCTGGTGCGCACCGTCTTGCTGCAGGAAGAGAGCTCGGGAGGAGGTTCCACCATCACCCAGCAGTTGGCCAAACTCTTGTTTCACGAGCCGGCCCGCAACATGGGCGAGCGGGTATTGCAAAAACTCAAGGAGTGGGTCATTGCCGTAAAACTGGAGCGCAGTTACACCAAGGAAGAGATTTTGACCATGTACCTGAATAAGGCGCCCTTTATTTACGACGCCTACGGCATTAAATCGGCAGCCGCCACTTTTTTCAGCACCTATTCCGATTCGCTGAAGGTGGAAGAAGCCGCCGTTTTGGTGGGTATGCTCAAAAACCCTTCGCTTTTTAATCCGGTACGGCGACCCGAGCTGACCGAGGGGCGCCGCAATGTGGTGCTGCACCAAATGATGCGGGCCCAACACCTCAGCAGAGCAGAGTACGATTCGCTGAAACAAATCCCCATGGAGCTGGACTTTAAGCGATCGGATCATATTGGGGGACTGGCGCCCTACTTTAGGGAATATTTGCGGACGACCTTGACCGCCAGTATGCCCGAACGCGCCAACTATCCCTCCTGGCAGGAGCAGAAATTCAGGGAGGACAGTCTCGAGTGGCTCAACAATCCCCTCTTTGGCTGGGTCAACAAAAATCTGAAGGCCGACGGTACGCGTTACGACATTTACCGCGACGGACTAAAAATTTATACCACCATCGACTCCCGGCTTCAAAACTATGCCGAACGGGCCGTAGAGGAACATCTGGGCAAGGATTTGCAGCCGAAATTCTCCAATGAGAAGCGCGGACGGGCCCGTGCTCCCTACACCCGTCACCTCAGCCAGGAGCAATACGAGCAAATCATCAACCGGGCCATGCAGCAAACCGACCGCTACCGCGAAATGCGGCGTCAGAAGGTGTCGGACGACAGCATACGCAAGGTGTTCAACACCCCGGTGGAGATGAAGGTCTTTGCCTATGGGGGCGACCGCGACACGGTGATGACGCCGATGGATTCCATTCACTACTACAAGACTTTTTTGAGGGCCAGTCTCTTTTCGATGGATCCGCATACGGGTTTTGTGAAGGCCTATGTGGGGGGCCCCAGTTACCGACACTTTAAGTACGACATGGCGACCATGGGCAAGCGGCAGGTGGGATCGACCATCAAACCTTTTGTATATACCCTGGCCATGCAGGAGGGTTTAACGCCCTGCGATTTGGTGCCGAATGTACCGCAGACCTTTTATTTGCCCACGGGGCAGACCTGGACGCCGCGTAATGTGGGGACCAAGCGGGCGGGAGAAATGGTATCGCTCAAATGGGGACTGGCCCAGTCGAACAACAACATCACCGCCTGGATCATGAAGCAGTACAATCCTCAGGCCGTGGTCAACATCATTCGCAGTCTGGGTGTCAAAAGTCCCATGGATCCCGTTCCGGCCCTGGCGCTGGGGACGCCCGATCTGGGACTGAATGAAATTACGGCGGCCTATGCCACTTATGCCAATAAGGGGGTACATGCCGAACCGCTGTTTGTGACTCAGATCAAGGACCGCTACGGCAACGAAATCGCCTCCTTTTCGGCCCGCAAACAGGAATCGATCGACGAGCGCAGTGCTTATCTGATGCTGAATCTGCTGCAAGGGGTGGTGAATACCGGAAGCGGCATACGTCTGCGCCTGAAATACAACCTTCGGGGAAGTATTGGGGGAAAGACCGGGACCACCCAAAACAATTCGGACGGCTGGTTCATTGGGGTTACACCGGATTTGGTGACCGGCGTCTGGGTGGGTGGTGAGGACCGCGACATCCACTTCGACAACCTCTATCTGGGTCAGGGTGCCAATATGGCGCTGCCCATCTGGGCTTTGTATATGACCGGAGCCTATGAAAACGAGGATTTGCCTTATGCTCTGGAGACGCCTTTTGAGGCTCCGGCCAATTTTCGTTTGAACCTGGACTGTCCCGATGAGTACATTCCCACTTCGGAAGAAGAGGTGGAAATGGAATCGACCGGCACCCGACGCGGGAGCGACGAGTTCTTTTAGGCCGACGCTGCCAAGGTCGTTACACATAACAAAAAGCCCTCTTGCAGAAGAGGGCTTTTTGTTTCCTGGCGCTAAAAAGCGTCTGCTTGTGGTCGCCTCAGCCAAAAAGCTGTCGGAAGGCCTCCTCGAGCTTGCCGGCCTGCACCACCCTAATGTCGAATTTCTTGAAGTCGATGCCCTTGTTGTAGCGGGGCACCACTATGGTTTTAAAGCCCAGCTTGGCCGCTTCGGCGATGCGCTGCTCAATGCGGGTAACGGGCCGTATTTCACCGGAGAGACCCACCTCACCGGTGACACATATTTCTCGCGATACGGGCAAATCGGTATTCGAGGAGAGTACGGCACTGACCACGGCCAGGTCGATGGCCGGATCGGTGACTTTGAGGCCCCCGGCAATGTTTAAGAAAACGTCTTTGGCGGCGAGTTTGAAGCCCGCGCGCTTTTCGAGTACGGCGAGCAGCATGTTCAGGCGCCGAAGATCGAAGCCGGTGGAGGAGCGCTGGGGCGTACCGTAGGCGGCGGTGCTGGCCAGGGCCTGCACCTCTATTAAAAAGGGCCTAACCCCTTCCAGAGCGGCCGAAATGGCAATGCCGCTCATTTCCTCATCCTGGTGCGCCAGCAGCATTTCACTGGGGTTGGAGACTTCGCGCAAGCCCTCGCTGAGCATTTCAAAAATGCCGATTTCGGAGGTGGAGCCGAAGCGGTTTTTCACCGAACGCAGAATGCGGTACATATAATGCCGGTCGCCCTCAAACTGGAGGACTACATCGACCATGTGTTCGAGGACTTTGGGGCCGGCCAGACTGCCTTCCTTATTGATGTGTCCGATGAGTAAAACCGGCAGGTTTTGCTCCTTGGCCAGTCGGAGAATCACCGCGGTACTCTCTCTGATTTGGGCCACACTGCCGGGGGCCGACTCTACGCCTTCCCGCTCGAGGGTCTGTACCGAATCAACGATGACCAGATCGGGCCTGACCTGGGCAATGTGGTTGACGATGCGTTCGAGGGAGGTTTCGCTGACAATGAGACAGTGTTCGCCGGCACCGGGCAGCAGGCGGTTGGCCCTAAGTTTCAACTGTTGGGGACTCTCCTCTCCGGAGACGTAAAGTATTTTGCGGTCCTTGAGCTTCAGGGCCATTTGTAGGACCAGGGTCGATTTGCCGATGCCGGGTTCTCCGCCCAGAAGAACGAGGGCACCGGGCACCATGCCGCCACCCAATACGCGGTTCAGCTCTTCGATGCCGGTATCCATGCGCGGCAGCTGATCCACGTCGACTTCGGTGACGGGCACCGGCTTTTGTCGCGGGGCGTCAGAGGCACCGGTGAGCACCGGACCCTTATTGCGGGTCTGCACCACCACCTCTTCTACGTAGGTGTTCCATTCTCCGCACGAATGGCACTTCCCAATCCACTTGGGGGATTCGGAACCGCAGTTTTGACAAACAAATACGGATTTGGTTTTGGCAGCCATAAAATAAAGCCGGCCCCGCCGGGGCCGGTATCCATTGGTTTTACCTGTTATGCAGTCCTGCGCCTTGGGCGGTACGACTTCAGATCAGCTTATTGGTGGCGGTGTCGGGGAAGATGAAGGTGGGCTTAAAACTCCGGGCTTCCTCTACTTCCATTATGGCATAGGTGATGATGATGATCACGTCGCCTACCGCTACCTTACGGGCAGCGGCCCCATTGAGACAGATCACGCCGGAACCACGTTCCCCCCTGATCACATAGGTCTCTATCCGCTCACCGTTGTTGTTGTTGACCACCTGCACCTTCTCGTTCTCGAGAATGTTGGCCGCCTCCATCAATTCCTCATCGATGGTAATGCTGCCCACATAGTTCAGGTTGGCCTCCGTTACCGTTACGTTGTGTAACTTCGATTTCACAACATGAATGTTCATGACATGCTTTTTTTGTAAATCACATTATCAATCAGCCTGACTTCTCCGGCAAAAACCGCGATGCATCCCACCACGTAGGAACGCTCCTCCCAGGAACCGACTGCCTGCAGACTGTTCCCGTCCACAATTTCAAAATACTCCACTTCCAGCTCCGGCACAGCATTAATGGCATCCACCACCTGCTGCTTCGTCTCAGCTACAGAATGTGTCGCTGCAAAATTACAAGATTCGGACAAGGTAAGCGCTATTTGGGGAGCGTTTTTTCGCTGAAGCGTGCTCAAAAGCATGTTCCGCGAGCTCATAGCCAGTCCGTCGGCCTCCCTTACAATGGGACAGGGCACAATCTCCACCGGGTAATTCAACTGCCGCACCATGGCGCGCACCACCGCCAATTGTTGAAAATCCTTTTCCCCAAAAAAAGCTTTGTGCGGCGCCACCAAATCAAAAAGGCGACTCACCACCTGGGCCACGCCGTTGAAATGCCCGGGCCGGAACTTCCCTTCCATCACCTTATCCAAATCCCCGAAATCAAAGACCCTTTGGTCGGGTTCGGGGTATACCTCTTTAACAGACGGCACAAAAAGAAGTTCACAGGCCGTGCCTTCGAGCAGGGCCGCATCTTTTTGCAAATCACGCGGATAACGCTCCAGATCGCTGGCGTTATTGAATTGGTTGGGGTTGACAAAAATACTCATCACCACCACATCGCTGTGGTCTGCGGCTTCTTTAACCAGCGACAGGTGCCCCTCGTGCAAGGCGCCCATGGTGGGCACAAAGCCGATGACCTTCCCAGCTTCTTTCAGCGCGGCAAGGCGCGCCTTAAGCTCTGATGCTGCCCTAATTATCTCCATAGGATGCTGTAAACAAAAAACGCGGCAAAATAAACGAATAAAAACCAAACACAGAAAATTATGCCTTTAAAAAACATAAAAGGATGTTGCTGCAAGAGGGCAGAACGGTAACTGGCTTTGTTTTAGAAGCATATTTTTTGTAATTTTGCAGGGCGCCTTCTTGTATGACGCGACCTTATTTATCAAATTTTCAAAATAAAATGGAAAACACCAAAGTCCTTTTCATCTCCCAGGAGATCACTCCCTATCTGCCCGAAAATGAATTGTCTGTAATGGCCCGAAACCTGCCCCAGGGCATTCAGGAGAGGGGAAAAGAAATCCGGACCTTTATGCCGCGCTTTGGCTCCATTAACGAACGACGCAACCAATTGCACGAAGTCATCCGCCTGTCGGGGATGAATCTCATCATCGACGACACCGATCACCCCCTCATCATCAAAGTCGCCTCCATCCCTTCGGCACGTATGCAGGTGTACTTCATCGATAATGAAGATTATTTTCAACGGAAATGCACCACTATTGATGAGGATGGCACTGAATTTGCTGACAACGACGAGCGCGCGCTCTTTTTTGCAAGAGGCGTTTTGGAAACGACCAAAAAGCTGCGCTGGGCACCCGATGTAGTTCATTGTCAGGGCTGGTTTACGGCCTTGGCTCCCTTGTTGATAAAAAAGACCATGAACGACGATCCCTTCTTTGCTAAGGCCAAGGTGGTTTACTCGCTCTACAACGACGCATTTGAGCAGACCCTCGATAAGGATTTGCGCCTTAAGCTGAAGGAGATGGGCATAGCCGACAAGGATTTGAAGGGCCTGGAAACGCCGGATTATGTGGCCTTATCGAAATTGGCCATCGCTCTGTCGGACGGCATCATTCAATCAAGTGCCGAGGTTCATCCCGAAGTTGTGGCCTTTGCCCGCGAAAGCGGCAAGCCCTTCCTCGAATTTCAGAAAGAAGAAGAGTACATCGATGCCTACAACGCGTTTTACGATTCATTGTAAGCACATTTAACCGAAATTATTGTATGCCAAACACCACCTTTAGGTTGCTGAAATGGTCTGCTGCGGGCATGATCTCCGCAGTTTTTATGTGGGCCTGCGACAACGATCCGGCCTCCATCGGCCTCGACACCCTGCCCGCCAACGATGTTCTCAATGCCAACAGTGTAAGCACAAACTTTTACGGAGAACAAACCCAGCCCGAACGCGTTGCCAGCGATCACATGGCGGTGAACCAGCCCCGTCTGCCCCTGGGGGAACTCAACGATCCGCTGGCCGGCTACACCAGGGCCGACTTTGTTACCCAAATCAATTTGGGCGAGAAGACGCCGGTTTTTCGCTATGACGCCCTCACCGACACCGTTGACGAGGCAAAATTTTCTCCCGTGTCGCTGGAATTGAACCTGGTTTATCGCTATGAGGACTGGCTGGGCGATCCCAATGCCGTGCAAACGATTCAGGTATATGAAGTAACGGAGCATCTGCCAAAAATTACTTCGCTGAACCGTTACCACAGCGACTTTGAGCTGGAAGGAAAAATTGCGGCCGAACCGCTCGGCGAAATCGACTTTAGTCCCCGCAAAGGCTTGACCGAAGAAGAATGGCAAAAGAAAAACTACCTCGATACCATCAGCATTAACCTGGGCGAGGAGCTGCTGGAGCGTATTTTTAATTTGCCCGAAGAAAAGCTTCAAACCCGGGAAGCCTTTCAGAACGAGCTGAAGGGATTGTACGTTACGGTTAAACCGGAGCTCTCTGCTGAAAAAACAGGGGCGCTGGTTCGCTTTGATTTGAATCTACTCACTTCCAATATGACCCTCCATTTTCAGAAGGTCTTGCGTGAAATCACCAACGATGGTGAGGAAGGGGACACGCTGCAGATTGAGCCCAAAAGCTACCTCTTTCCCATCAACAAGGAAGTGGTGTATTTCAGCCGCTACGAACATCAGCCGCTGAACGGTTTTTTTCTGGATGAACCGGAGGTGACGCACCTTTTGGTGCAGGGTATGGGCGGACCGATGGCGCGACTGGATTTGGCACCCCTGATCAGTCAGTGGACCGACTCTCTGGCTCAGCAGGGCGACCTGCGCTACGGCATCAGTGGGGTCGACCTGGTACTCCGACCCGATACGACACCCATTGCCGACCTGCATTTCCCCTACTCCCAGACACTGAACATTGCCCGGCTGAACGAAAGAGGGAATCCTGTTTTTCCGATAGCCACACGGACAGAAGAGGGGGATACCCTGGCCATATTCAACAACCAAAGCGCCGACTACGATGCGGAGACCAACAGTTTCACCTTCCGAATGAATCAACATTTCTTCGAAACGGCAGCAAAAGGCAATGCGGAAGTCCCCCCCTTGTACCTGGTCCTTCCGAATATGCAATTCAATTTTAACCGCCTGCGGTTGTACAACCGGCACCCCGATTTCGGTCCTGTGCTCAAGGTGAAGTACGTCAGTTATCCCTCCAACGGAACACAGCAATAAGCCCATGCGCCTAGTCATTCAGAGCGACTACGAAAAAATGTCGATATGGACAGCGAACTACATCGCTGCGGCCATCAATCGTATTACCAAAGAAAGAACCTGCGTACTGGGGCTGCCCACCGGTTCCTCTCCACTGGGGACTTACCGGGAACTCATCCGCCTTCATCAGGAAGGGAAGGTGTCCTTTAAAAAAGTCGTCACTTTCAATATGGACGAGTACATCGGGATTCCTCAGGAGCATCCCGAAAGCTACTACAGTTTTATGTGGAACAACTTCTTTTCGCACATCGACATCCCGCGTGAGCAGGTCCATATCCTAAACGGAAATGCGGCCGATTTAAAGGCCGAGTGTGCGGCCTACGAAGCAAAGATTAAGAGCTGTGGGGGCATCGACCTCTTTTTGGGCGGCATTGGTCCCGACGGGCACATTGCCTTTAACGAACCGGGCTCCTCCCTTTCGTCACGCACCCGGGTCGAAAACCTTACCTACGACACCATTCTGGCCAACAGCCGCTTTTTCGACAACGACATGGCTTTGGTACCCAAAAAAGCACTCACGGTTGGCGTAGCTACCGTGCTCGATGCCAGGGAAGTGGTGATTGTCGTAAACGGACACAGCAAGGCTCGTGCCTTGCGTCATGCCGTGGAAGAAGGGGTCAACCACATGTGGACCATCAGCGCCCTGCAACTGCATCCCAACGGAATGATTGTTTGTGATGAGGCCGCCTGCCACGAATTAAAGGTGGGGACCTACAAGCACTTTAAGGACATAGAGCAGGAGAATCTCCTGTAGTATGAAAAAGAATTTCGGGACCTGCTTTTTTTCGGTCTGCCGAAGGATTGGTTTGTCCACCATCAAAAAAGCTGCCCTCAGGGGCAGCTTTTTTTGATGTGAAACGGGCGCTGTTAAAGCACTATTTCAGGGCCATAAGGCGACTGATGTACTTGCCCAGAATATCGAATTCGAGATTGACCAGGGTACCCGGCTGAATCTGGTGAAAGTTGGTAAACTCGTAGGTATAGGGAATGATGGCCACGGAAAAGCGGTCGTCGCGACTGTTGACGACGGTGAGACTGACGCCGTTGACACAGACCGAGCCCTTTTCGACGGTCATATAGCCCTGAGCAGCCTTTTCCTTGTCGATGTCGTAGCGGAAGGTATAGTACCAGCTGCCGTCGGCCTCCTTCACCTCCAGGCATTCGGCCGTTTGGTCCACATGCCCCTGCACAATGTGTCCGTCGAGCCGACCGTTCATAATCATGCTGCGCTCCAGGTTCACCTTGTCGCCCACCTTGAGGCGACCCAGATTGGACTTCTCCAGGGTTTCCTGAATGGCGGTAACGGTGTACACCTCGCCTTCCTTGCGCACCACGGTGAGACAAACGCCGTTGTGGGCCACGCTCTGATCGATCTTCAGCTCAGGGGTGAATGAACATTTCAGGCTGAGGTGCAAATTGCCCTTATCCTTTTCCAATGCAACAACGGTTGCAGCTTCTTCAACTATTCCTGAAAACATATACAAACATTTTACTTTTAAAGTGCTAATTTAGCAACATTTTCCCGGTTTTAATCAATTTATTCGTCACGAAACATGGTATTGGTAACAGGAGGAACGGGACTGGTGGGTTCGCATATTTTACTCCACCTTACCCAAAAGGGACAAAGGGTCAGGGCCATTTATCGTCAGGCCGAACGCATTGCCGAAGTGGAACGCCTGTTTCGCTTTTATACCCCGGAAGCAGCCGAATTGCTTGGCCGCATTGAGTGGGTGGAGGCGGACTTGTCGGACTATTTTGCCCTGGAGGAGGCGCTGCAGGGGGTGCGCCAGGTGTACCACGCTGCCGCTAAAGTCTCCTTCAATCCCGGCGAGTCGGACCGCATGCTGAAGGTCAACACCGAAGGCACGGCCAACCTGATGAATGCCTGCCTCCACTGCGGCGTGGAAAAGGTGTGCTACGTCAGCTCCATCGCTTCGCTGGGCAAGGCCCTCGATGGCGGGGTCATTGATGAGCAGGTGGAGTGGCAGGCCGACGACCACCGTTCGGCCTATTCCTACAGTAAGTTTCGTGCCGAAATGGAAGTGTGGCGCGCCTCCAAAGAAGGCATTCCCGTAGTCATCGTCAACCCCTCGGTAATCATCGGTCCCGTTAACTGGCTCCGCAGCAGCGGTCGCCTCTTTTACTCGGTACGCAAAGGCCTGCCGGTCTACACCGGCGGTGTCACCGGCTTTGTGGATGTACGCGATGTAGCCGCTGCAGTGGTGCTGCTGATGGAAAGCCAGTCGGTCAACGAACGCTTTATTTTAAATGGGGAGAACCTGAGCTACCGCGACTTCTTTACTATGGTGGCCCAGGCGCTGGGACGCAGACCGCCCTTCCTGAAGGTGGGGCGACTGATGACAGAATTGGGCTGGCGCGTTAATCTCTTGTTTTGTTACCTGGCCGGTAAGGCACCGGCCATTACCAAGGATACTGCCCGAACGGCTCAAACGGTTTCGCGCTACTCGGCCGACAAGTTCAGCCGCCAATTCAATTATCGTTTTACGCCACTTAAGGAGGCTATTGAAAACACCGCACGCTGGTTCAAAGCGGAAGAGCAATGAGTAAAAAAACGGGCTCCAGAAACACAAAGGGCGCTGCGCGTCGAAAATCCGGGCAGCGGCAGACAAACACCGCCTGGAAACGCCGCTTGCTGATTTGGGGATTTCGGGCGGGGGGACTGGCACTCTCTGCGCTGCTGGTCTTTATTTTACTGGTCTACGCCGGTCTCTTCGGGCGCATTCCGGCTACGGTGGAGCTGGGGGGACTGCGGAACCATAATGCCTCGGTGGTGTATGCGGCCGATGGCAGTATGATTGGGAAGTACTTTATCCAAAACCGGCTGAATGCCGACAATGAGCAAATCAGTATTCACGTTAAGAATGCCCTCATTGCCACCGAGGACAGTCGCTTTTTTGAGCACCGGGGCCTCGACTTCATCAGTCTGGGCCGCGTCTTTGTCAAGACCATCCTGCTGCGCGATACACGGCAGGGGGGCGGCAGCACCATCAGCCAGCAGTTGGCCAAGAACCTCTACCCCCGCCGACGCATCGGCTGGCTGTCCTTCCCCGTCAACAAAACGCGTGAGGTATTTATTGCGGCGCGTCTCGAGAAGGTCTTCAGCAAGGACGACATCCTGGGCCTTTACCTCAACACCGTGCCTTTTGGGGAGGACATTTACGGCATTGAGGTGGCCGCCAACCGCTTCTTCAGCAAGTCCTCTGCCCAACTGAATCCCGCCGAAGCCGCCACCCTGGTAGGCATGCTCGCCGCCAATACCGCCTACAGTCCCCGCCTCCACCCCGAACGGGCCCTGGGACGCCGCAATGTAGTGCTCGACCGCATGGCCCATCAGGGCTTTTTGTCGACCGAGGATTGCGAACGCTATAAAAACCGGCCCCTGCAGACCAACTACAGCCGCATCGACCACAGCCACGGTCCCGCCCCCTGGTTTTTGGAGGAGGTACGCCAGCAAAGCATCCAGCTTCTGAAGGAAGGCGGGCACGGTAAGTACCGCTTGGAGACCGACGGACTGAAAATTACGACGACCCTGGATGCCCGGCTCCAAAGCTTTGCCGTATCGGCCGTGCGCCAGCACATGTCGGCCCTGCAAAGAAGCTTCAACGAACACTGGGGCAAGGAAGAGCCCTGGTCGCAGCAGCCCGAGATTCTTGCGGAGGCCATCCGCAAGAGTCCCCGCTACCGCCTGCTCAGTGAACAGGGACTGGAGCACGCAGCCATTATGGAAAAAATGCAGAAGGTTCAGACCCTGCTGGTCTATACCCCCGAAGGCGAGAAAAGGATGGAGTGCTCACCCATCGACTCCATTCGCCACAGTCTCCGTACCCTGCATACCGGTTTTGTAGCTATGGATGCCACCAGCGGGCACGTACTGGCCTGGGTGGGCGGGGTTGATTTCCGCTTTTATCAGTACGACCATGTAAAGGCCCGGCGGCAGACGGGGTCGACCTTTAAGCCCCTGGTGTACGCCACTGCGCTGCAACAGGGCTATTCGCCCTGCGAAATGTTGTCGAATGCCTCCAGAACCTATGTCGACTACGACAACTGGACGCCCACCAATGCCGACGGCATGCACGAAGGCTGGTATTCGCTGAAGGGGGGACTGGTCCACTCGGTGAACACGGTGACGGCGGAGCTGATTGAACGAACAGGCATTCCCGCGGTGGTTTCCACGGCCCGCAAGATGGGCATTGAAAGCAGTCTCCCCAACGTGCCCTCCCTGGCGCTGGGCAGCGCCAGCGTCAGTCTCCTCGAGATGGTGAGTGCCTACACCGCCTTCCCCAACTACGGCAGGGCACGCAAACCGGTGATGGTGCTGCGCATTGAAGATGCCGAAGGAAAGGTTTTGTATGCGGCAGAACCCCAAAGAGCCCGCGAGGAGGCCTTCAACGAAGAAACCGCCCGCTATATGGTGGAGCTCTTGCGCCAGACGGCCCAAAGAGGAACGGGCAGGGACCTCTACAGCCGCTACCGTCTGCAGGGCGATTACGGAGGGAAGACCGGCACCACGCAGAACAATGCCGACGGCTGGTTCATCGGCTTTGGTCCCCGTATCGTAGCCGGTGCCTGGGTAGGTGCCGAAAATCCGGGTATCCGCTTTCGCAGTACCGCTCTGGGTCAGGGCGCCCGTACGGCCCTCCCCATCTTTGCCCGGGTTATGCAACAGGCCGAACAACAGGCGGCCTACAGCTACTTGCGCAGCGAACGCTTCTATCCACTGCCCGAACACCTGCAACTGGCCATCGACTGTGAAGATTATCTGGAAGATTACCGGCCCGATGAGGGACCGGGCTTTTTCGAAAGGCTGTTTGGTCCCTCCGACCAGCACAGGCCCCAGGCGGCTCCCGGCGACAGTCTGGACGACCGCGGCTTATTGCGCAGGGTAAG
>Ga0209075_1003189_pt1 | contig 13840 bp, 12 predicted proteins | sample Stecom2011_FD_187523 | JGI IMG/M metagenome (GOLD analysis project Ga0209075, IMG submission 187523) | Agricultural soil microbial communities from Utah to study Nitrogen management - Steer compost 2011 (SPAdes) (version 2) | ecosystem: Environmental > Terrestrial > Soil > Agricultural land... | reverse complement strand
TGTATACTTTCAAGATTTTATTGAAAATGATGGCTTTGATATTCGCGCGACTGTTATGAACAACCGAGCAATTGCGTTCAAAAGACTAACTCGTGGAAACGACTTTAGAGCTTCAGGTAGTGGCGACGTTATTTTTGAATATGAAAACTTAGACAAAGAGTATATTAGTTTAGCCTTTAGTATTGCCAAAAAACTTAATTCACAATCAGTGGCTATGGACTTCGTAAAAAGCAAAACTGGTGAGATAAAGTTAATAGAAATTAGTTATGGGTTTACTGCTGATGGTTACGAAGAGGCTTTTGCTGGCTACTGGGACTCCAAAATAAACTGGCACGAAGAACAGTTTAATCCGCAAGAGTGGATGCTAGAAGTACTAATAAAGCCCCACGCAATTAGATAATTTCTTTTGACAAAGGTTAAAGCTTTATGTTGTGGTACAAGCAATGAATAAACTTGTTATTTCAAAAAGGAGTTTAGTTCTAGGCCTAAAACTTTTTTGTGCGATACTTTTCGCGATTTGGTTCGCAAATATACCTCACGAAATATTTCTTGATAGAGCTAATTATTTAAACTACTTAACTAATGCCGATTCAATTATTGAAATCAGGTCTAGTAGGGGGTATTTAAATTTATTGGCGAATGAACCAGTTTGGCTTTATATAAACTCGATTTTAGCTGGTGTCAGCAACTCTGTTCAATACGAGACCATATTAAAGGTTTATCCCTTCCTGATTACACTGGTCGCTAGCTATTATATATTGATATCAAGAAATGATTTTTTTATTCCTTTTGCTTTCCTTATTTTGTTTTTGCTCATTATCCCGCAAGGCTTGAGTTACACACTAGGTGGGCTGAGGCAATCTATTGCAACAACTTTTTTATTGCTGTTTGTAATCGTTAACAAAGAAAAGAAAGTTAATCATATAAAAGTAGTTTGTTTGCTTTTTATACTGTCATTTATACATAGTTTGTTTTTTATTATTACAGCCATTTACTTCCTGGTTTTCTTTGGTAAAAAAATAAAAAATCTTCCAAGAGTTTTAAGTTTAACAATATATGTTTCGATTGCAGTTATGGTTGTATTTTTATTGTTAAAATTCTCTGGTTTGAGTGGCTATGCACGTCAAGGGGAGTCATTAGAAAACAACGTAACTCACAGTGGTTTCTTGTTTTTTGTTTATTTAATGATTCTTATTTTGTTTGTTAAGATTTATCCGACCTTGGCTTTAGATAAGAATACAATCGTAGTAAATACGGCTAACCTCGCTTTTATTTTCTTGGTTGCTTATTTGCTGATGTATTGGATTATGCCGGGTACGGGAAGAATTTTAAACTCATTGGTTCCATTTCTACTGTTTTTAATAGCTATAAAGATAAACAGATATACTTTGGGGATTCTTCTTTTAATTATACTTGTGGTTTTTCTGACTGTTTCGCCTAATAGCAGAGCCAACTCAACATACTTAAACTATGAAGATTACTACCAACATGTTTTCTTTATAAAATAGTTCCATTTGATTCTCATTGGAAAAATTAAAATAAAATGGATGTAAATACGGTATCTTTTTTCGTCAGTACCATTTCCAACGGCGGCGCTGAAGCTGTCTGCGTCAACATTGCCAATGGCTTGGCTGAGCGCGGCTGGCAAGTTGATCTGTTAGTTCTACACACAAAAGAGCAGGCTTACTTAGAGCGCCTTTCCCCAAAAGTGAATTTAATAGACTTGAAAGCAAACCGTGCGCGTTATGCTGCGCCGGCATTGCTTTGGTATGTGTTGCGTAATCGCCCTAAGCAGTTGGTAGTGTTTAAGTATGAGCTGATAGATTTGGTGGTGATGCTTAAAAAGCTGTTTCGATTTAATACCAAAATAATCGGTCGCAATATCAGTATTTTGAGTGAAAGCCGCAAAGCGTCAAGCGGGGCAAGCGGCCGCTCCTTAGTAAAACGTTGGCTAGGTACACCTATCGAGCAGGTAGATTGTTTAATCAACCAATCTTACGAAATGCAAAAAGACTTGCTGCAGCACCACCCTGTACTAAAAGATCGCAGTGTGGTGATTCATAATCCTGTGGCGACGCATATTGAAGCTTATGCAAAAGCGAATCCGAGTAAGAACGTAAACGAAGAGTATATTTTATGCGTGGGGCGGCTAGCACCTGTCAAAGCATTTCATCAGGCTATCGCTGCTTTTGCTTTAATTGCCAATCAATACCCCAAGTTTCGCTTAAAATTTGTTGGGCAAGGCGAGTTGCAGCCAGCACTTGAGCAACAAGGTCGCGAGCTGGGTATTGCAGATAGAGTCGATTTTGAAGGTTTTCAAACCGATGTTATTCCTTACTATCGCAATGCAGCGCTAACCCTGCTGACTTCTAATTATGAAGGCTTTCCCAATGTACTTATTGAATCCATCGTGTTGGGTACGCCTGTGGTGAGTTTTGATTGTCCCAGCGGCCCGCGAGAAATTTTGGATTATGGCAAGTACGGTAAGTTGGTTCCGCCAGGTGATATAGAGGGTTTGGTGCAAGCAATGACGAGCATTCTGGAAACTCCCAATCAATTTAACCTTGCAGAGCGAGCCAGTTTTTTTAGTGTTGAGAAAGCCATTGATAAATACATTGATGTGCTGAAAAAGGTTATTTAATGCAAGTTACCCACATCATCACCGGCCTTAACAATGGCGGTGCCGAAGCCGTGTTATACCGCCTATGCACCAACGACACAGGCGCTACGCATACGGTTATTTCTTTAATGGATATGGGCAAATACGGCCCTATGCTAGAGAAAGCCGGCATTACTGTACATTGCTTAAACATGCCCCAAGGTAGGGTAACCCTGAGCGGTTTGCGCAAGCTTTATACGTTACTCAAAAAAGCTAAACCCGATGCGGTGCAAACATGGATGTACCATGCCGATTTAATTGGTGGCGTTATTGCAAAGCTTGCAGGCGTTAAAAAAGTATTTTGGAATATTCGTCATTCAACCCTAGAGGCAGGTAAGTCCAAACGCAGTACTATTGTTATTGCCAAATTGTGCGCCCGTTTAAGCAAACGCGTGCCTACAGGCATTGTGTGTTGTGCCGATGAAGCCTTAGCAGTGCATGCTGCTATTGGTTACGACAAGAGCAAGATGACGGTGATTTATAACGGTTATCGCTTGGATCAGTTCAACATCAATACCGAAGCTGGAAACGCTGTAAAACAAGAGCTGGATATTGCACACGTACCCTTGGTACTTGGATTAGTAGGACGCTTTAACCCACAAAAAGATCATGCCAATTTACTTAATGCGTTGGCTTTATTAAAAGAAAAACATAAATATTTTGTCTGTTTACTGGTAGGCGCAGGTATTAACCCCGACAACACAGAGTTATATGAGCAGTTAAAAAGCTTGGGCTTATTGGAGCATGTACATTTGTTAGATCAACGCTCTGATATCCCTGCTGTAATGAATGCTTTAGACGTGCATGTACTGTCTAGCACTACTGAAGGCTTTCCAAACGTCGTCGCTGAAGCCATGGCCTGCGGCACCCCTTGCGTTACCACGGATGTAGGCGATGCGGGGTTGATTGTGGGCGATACCGGCTGGGTTGTGCCGCCGCGCAATGCAGAAGCCTTGGCTGATGCAATAGAACAAGCTTTGTTAGAAAAGAAAAACAAGCCAGAGGCTTGGCAACAAAGAAAACAGGCGAGCCGCGCAAGGATAGAAGAAAACTTTAGTGTTGAAAAAATGGTAGAAAAGTATCACAGAGTATGGGAACACAGCGATAGTATTTAAATGTATTCTTTTTTGATATATAGACCAAAATTTGCGCATGTTAGGCTGTTGCAGTTTAGGTTCAAAGGAAATTACTGATGAAGGTTAAGAAAATAACCCTAAAAAACTTTCGTTGCTATCAAGATCTAGTCGTCAATATTCATGATGAATTAACTGTGCTAGTGGCTATTAATGGCGAAGGAAAAACATCTGTTTTAGATGCTTTGCGCATCGCTTTGTGGCCTTTTGTTAGCCAATTTGATTTGGCCAGAACAGCTTATAGCGACCCTGCCAACACTATTACCATTGATGATGTGCGTATTGTGCCGCTGCCTGCGGGGGCTATGCAGATGGCACGTCAATTACCGAGTGAAGTAAGCATTGCTGTTGACCTTTATGGTAACCCCCTTCAATGGACAAGGGTGCGTAAAAGAGAGTCGAAAGGCTCACAAACACTTGATGGTGTAGGCACAAAGCAGATTAAGTCTTTTGCTGAGCAGTTACAGAGTGAAATTCGATTACCAAAGGGGCAGCCAAAAAATTTGCCGTTTTTTGGCTATTACGGCACTGGCAGGTTGTGGAGCCATAAGCGTATTACGAGCAGTAAACGCATTGATGATATTGCTAACCAAAGTATTCGTACTTTTGCTTATCAAGATTGTTTAGATCCTGCATCTAGCTTCCGTCAGTTTGAAGAGTGGTTTTCACATATTTATAAGGTAGCGCGTGAGCAACAAATCTTAGCATTGGAGCACAATGAACCTTTAAAACTAGAAGAAACCGACGCTTATCAACTCATCAAGGTGGTGCAAAAAGCCGCAGACACTATTCTTTCCCCCATAGGGTGGAGTAGGCTGGAATACAGTGAAAAGTTTGAAAAATCTTTGATTATGCATCACGCCAAACAGGGGATGATGAAAGTAAACCAGTTAAGCGATGGCATTAAGAATATGCTGGGTATGGTAGCGGATATTGCGTATCGTTGCGCTTTATTGAATAGCCACCTGGGCGCCGCTGCTGGCGAAGAAACAACCGGGGTGGTGATGATAGATGAGGTGGATATACACTTGCATCCTCATTGGCAGCAAACGGTTTTGTCATCGCTAACCAAAGCTTTTCCCAAACTGCAGTTCATTGTTACCACACACAGCCCACAAGTAGTAACAACAGCACCATCCGAATGTATTCGCATTGTTGACGAGGGCCAAGTTTATGCGGCTCCTAAAGGTAGTCAAGGAGCTGAAGCATCTCGCTTGCTAGAAACCATTTTTAAAGTGAAATCAAGGCCGCCATTGCAAGAGAATACTAAGAAGCTAAAACGCTACATGGATCTTGTGTATTCTGATCAATGGAGTTGTGAAGAAGCACAAATTTTGCGCAATGAGCTAGATGAAATTTATGCCAACGAAGAGCCGCAATTATTGGATTTAGATTTATTTATTGAAAATAGAATTTGGGAGCAGAGCCTTGAAGAAGATTAAAAAAGGTTCTGAGTCTGTTGAGCTGGCTGCTTTTGTAAATAAAGATAATGTTGATAGTGTAGAAATACAGGCTTAAGTTTTCGAAAGATGATTTAAAAGGTGATGGAATGGGAACTACAATAAAAAAAATAGATATGCCAAGCGGTGCGAAGGAAAGCTTTGATGATGTTTCGGCGATCAAAGGAACTCTAACACCTGAAATTGTAATAGCTTTATGTGGGCCAATGGGGACTCCACTCCATGCTGTTGCCGAAAACTTTAAAGAATTACTTTTAGGTTCTGATTATCATTATGAAACAGTTAACATAATCAAGCTAAGTGATGAAATTAGAAATGTATCAGAATTGCAAAATGAGAAGTCAATTTCAAAGCTTATAGAGGCTGGAAATACACTTCGTGAAAAATACGGAAATGAGGTGCTTGCAAAACTTGCGATAAGAAAGATTAGTCTTGAACGTGAAAAAACTTCCGGTAATAAAATGCCAGAAGATTCAGCCCCTGAAGCGACGGTTCGCCATTGCCATATTATCGATTCAGTTAAGCATAAAGATGAACTAAAACTACTTCGGTCGGTGTACGGTGAGATGCTTTATGTGGTTGGCGTGTATGCACCTATTGAATTACGAATAGCTCAATTAGAAAAAAATAAACAAGGTAATGAAAATATCTATGAATTGATAGATAGAGACTCAGGTGAAGAAAACGATCATGGTCAAAGAGTTTCAGATACATTTCCTTTAGCAGATTTTTTCTTAAGAATAGAGCAGCAGACTGACACTCATCGAAAAAAGAGAGTTAAGCGCTTTTTAGATCTTATTCTTGGAACTTCAATAATTACCCCAACCTTAAATGAGCGTTCTATGTATGCAGCCTTTTCTGCCGCTCGGAACTCTGCTTGTTTGTCTAGGCAAGTTGGTGCAGCAATATCTGATGAAAAAGGAGATGTTCTAGCAACGGGTTGGAATGATGTGCCTAAGGCTTTTGGAGGTTTGTACCAAAATGACTCATTAATTGGGGCTTCAGACCAAGATCATAGGTGTTGGAATATTAATGGAGGTAAGTGTTTTAATGATGAAGAAAAAGACCTTATTTCGACTGCAATTATTGATCTGCTTATCAAGGAAGCGGTTCTTAAAGAGGCTGATAGAGAGAAAACATTTGAAATTATTCGAAAAGGTTCCCAGTTAAAAAATTTAATAGAGTTTTCTAGGGCGGTGCATGCAGAAATGCACGCGCTACTTAACGCTGGCGCGGTTCATGGTAGTAAAATTTCAGGAGGTAAGTTGTTTGTTACAACATACCCTTGCCATTCTTGTGCTAGACATATCGTTGCAGCAGGGATTAAAGAAGTTTATTTTTTAGAGCCATACAGAAAAAGCCTTGCAACAAAACTGCATGAAGATGCTATAACGGAAAATGAAAATGATAATAGTAAGGTAAGAATTATGCCGTTCGACGGTGTTGCCCCCTCGCGTTTTTTACATTTCTTCTCTTCTCACCCTCAAGGAAGAAAGCAAGACGATGGTAGATTAAAGAGAGCTGAAGCATACCCTGTTACATCTGTTACAATGGAAGCCATTCCAACGCTTGAATCTTTGGTTGTTCGGGGTTTAGAATCACAAAAGATTTAATCAATATCGCTAACAAGCTAGGGCTATTGAAATGAATAAAATAGAAGAAAAGAAATTTTCGCAGATGTCTTTTTCTTTTGATGTGGCGCCAACTGGGGACATTCATGGTAATCATGGTGTAAGTTTCGAGGCTTCTAAGAATATTTTTGAAAAATGTATAGTTTTGACCTTCCCGCGACGTCAAAGTAGTGAAATTAGCGATCAGGATTTGATTTTAAGAATCTTGCAAAGAAGTAAAGGTTTTGCTGAGTAGCTGTCGCTAATTTACCATGCATATGTTTACTTGTAATCAAATAGAAGTATTGTCGCGTATTTTCTCTTCTAAAGTTTTTTATAATTTAACCAGACTCGATTTCAATCTACTGCAAAGTTTACTTCTAGAATCAAAAATAAAACAAGAGTCTGTGGACCATACTATAAAGCTAGGTAAGTTTTTTGACTTGGTTTTTGAAAAATTAAAAACACCTGGTATAAGAAATGAGTATATTTACAAATCGGCTATTGCCCATAAGCGTTTATTGGGCGTCCATTCATTAAATACTGCGGTAATGCTCAATGAGTTTAGAGCAGGGACTTCAAAGGCTGATGCTGTTGTGCTTAATGGTACGTCGACTGTTTATGAGATTAAGTCTGAAAGAGACTCGTTATCGCGATTAGCAACTCAAATTGCTGATTACCAAAAATTATTCTCACATGTAAATGTAATAACTAGCGTTGAGCAAGTTCCTGCTGTTTTGCTATCGGTGCCTGAGCATGTGGGGGTTTTAAGTTTAACCAACCGTTATCAAATATCCACCGTTCGAGAGGCTAGTGATTATAAAGACAACTTGTGCGTAGCAAGTATATTTAACTCATTACGCCGTGAAGAAGCTCGGACTATTTTAGAAAATTTAGGTGTAGAGGTTCCTACGGTTCCAAATACACAAATGTTTCAAGTGATGCAACAGCTATCTAACAACCTTGATCGCATTGCTGTGCATGATGAGATGGTGAAGGTGCTAAAAGCTTCAAGAAGCCAAGCTAACCTACATGAATTTGTTAGCAGTATTCCTAGATCTGTGCAGGCCGCTGCTTTATCGTTGTCGATGAAGAAGAAACAACAGAAAAATTTTATAAATACAATGAACATGCCATTGCATGCTGTAATGGATTGGAGGTGACTTATATGTATTACCCTTTTTTTCGTGGTAAGCAGTTTGAGTTGATTGTAATTAGGGATATGGCAGCGATGCTTTCTGAAAATAATATGACTCCAATAGTAGAACCAGTAAGAGAAAATTTAGCGGGTCTCAAAAAAGCGCTGGATGCCGTTGTTGAAAGAAAAGGTAAATCTATTGTCGTTATTAACCCGAAAGTTGGTGATTTTCAGCACGACTCTAGCCCTATTGTTGATTTCTTCCAAAAAGAATACTCAGGTGCTGATGGGATAAGTGTTGGCATTGTACTAGATAATGAAATGAGTGCTAAGGTCGCACTTAAGTATCTTAATGAATATCAAAATTTAAAGCCTATCTTAATTCATAATGGATTTATGTACCCCAAAGAAGTGGCCGAGAGTCTTGGATCAAATTTGGAGCGCACGGTAAATATTTTTATAGATAATAATGAGGGTATGCTATATCGCCGCCATTTTAAAGATAGCGTAAGAGTTTTGATTAAGGATGGCTTCGAGTCTATGCGTAATGCTGATTACGGCTTAATCGATAGATTTTCTGAATTGCATCTAACCTATAAAGACATTAATGTCGATGGGTTTGGAGATTTTTTGACGGTGGGGAATAGCTATAGTGAAACTGGCGGCCCTGCTTATGCTGTTGCCATTCACCTAACATTTATTAACTCTGAGCAGGATGATGTAATGTTTGTATATCACTTTGTTTCAGATGATAAAAATAGCCCTACGGACCCGGCTGGTAAGTTTGCACAAGCTTTGAGTAAGCTTATCAAATTATTAGATAGTGGCAGTTCTATGTTGTATGAAACAGAGGCGATAAGAGAGTTTAGGGAGCTACACGATAGGGGGCACTTCCCTGGGTTAGGAGTTGTGAAGAAACTTTCTATGATGCATCACATTGAAACCTTAGCTATTTATCAGAAGAATCATGGTTAGTAGTAAATATTGTTGTCCTGCTTGCTTTGGTGATATAGACCTAGAGCAGCAAATATTTCCGTCTTTAAACGCGAAGCTTGGCGACTGTGATTTTTGTCAAAGCAAAGATGTATTAACTCTTAAGCCGGAGCAGCTTGTCGAGTCATTCTTGCCTTTAGTTGAAGTGTATAAGCCAAGCGATAAGGGAAAGAAGCTAGTTGAGTATCTTAGGGAAGATTGGAAGCTATTTGAAAACCCTAGTTTGAACCCACAAAATGCTTTAGAACTAATTGATACTATCCTCGGTGATAAGAAATTGGCACAGTCAATATGCACACCGGATGATAGGTTTAAAAGTGAAGGAATTAGCCGATGGGAAGCATTTAAAAATGAAATAATGCATGAAAATAGATGGTTTCTTAATAAAGGAATTAATCTTGACTTATTAGAAGAACATTTGAGCCTTTTAATTGCAGAGAAACCACCTATGAACTGGTTTAGAGCACGGTTGATTAAAGGTAATAAAGACTTTACTTTAAGTGATATGGGGCCGCCTCCAAAAAAACTATCAACTTCTGGCAGGGCAAATCCAGCTGGCATTCCTTATCTTTATTTAGCATCTGATCCTGCAACCGCGTTTGCGGAAGTGAGGCCACATAATAAAGAAAGTGCTTGCATTGCCGGATATTCTATTTGCGAAACTCGAATTATTGATTTACGAGATCCTCGCAGACGTGTTTCACCTTTTATTTTGCAAGATCCAGATAAAATCGGAACTTTGCTTGCGGAATTACCATTTCTAGAGCGATTAGGTAGTGAGTTGAGTCGGCCGGTGCTGCCTTTTGAGGCGGTTATTAATTATACTCCTAGCCAATATCTTTGTGAGTTTATAAAGTTAAAAAACTATGATGGTGTAATTTTTAAAAGCTCTGTTGGAACTGGGTTTAACTTAGCTTTATTTGATTCAAGTAAAGCTAAAGCAAGAAATATCGAAAAGCGTATAGCCGAAGTCTCTGTCCAAATACTTTAAAATATTTTACTAATAGGCTTTCTTTTGTCTAAAAAAATCATTCTCGTTTTAAATGGCGTTACGTATTTTATCTCGCACCGCCTACCCATAGCTGTTGAACTGAAACGCCAAGGATATGAGGTGCATATTGTATGCCCCGATGCTAAACCCGCTGACTTTGATCAGTACGGTTTTACTTATCATCAGGTGGAAATGACGCGCAAGGGTATGAACCCTTTAGCTGAGCTAATGGTTATAGCTAAGCTGTACCGTTTGTTTAAGCAAATTAAACCAGATTTAGTGCATTTGGTTACTATTAAGCCTTATTTATATGGTGGCATTGCCGCGCGCTTGGCCAGAGTGCCGGGTGTGGTGTCAGCAGTGGCTGGTCTTGGTATTATTTTTAGCCAAATTAACTTAAAAACAAAGCTACTACGCACTGTTTTATATCCGCTATTTAAGTTGGCATTTGGCCATAGTAATCAAATTGTTATTTTTCAGAATAAAGACGATAAACAGGCTTTGCTTGACTGGATTAACTTACCTAACAACAAAGCGACGGTAATCCGTGGAGCAGGGGCTGATTTAAATCAATACCCTTATTTACCCGAACCAGAAAATAACCCACCAATTATCGCTTTTGCTGCACGCTTATTGAAAGACAAAGGCGTGGAGCAATTTGTAGAAGCATCTAAGATTTTAAAGCAGCGTGATGTGGCCGCAAAGTTTTGGCTTATTGGAGAGCCTGATGCGGGCAATGCCAATACGATTACTCAACAACAACTCTACGATTGGCAGCAGACAGACTTGGTTGAGTGTTTGGGGTACCGCACTGATATTCCGCAGCTATTTTCTAAGGCCAATATTGTTAGCTTGCCCTCTTTCTATGGTGAAGGTTTACCCAAAGCGCTTATTGAGGCTGCTGCCTGTGGTCGTGCTGTAGTTACTACCGATTGGCCGGGTTGTCGCGATGCTATCACCCCGAATGAAACCGGCTTGCTTGTGCCAGTAAAAAATTCAGCAGCGCTTGCGGATGCCATTCAAAAGCTGGTTGAAGATAAAGCTTTGCGTGAAAGCATGGGCGCTGCTGGACGCAAGCTGGCGGAAGAGGTGTTTGATGTGAATAAGGTGGTTGAACAGCACATGCAAATTTATAAAGAGTTAGAGATAAAATTATGAAATACCTAGTCACAGGAGCTGCCGGTTTTATCGGCATGTACGTTGCCAAGCGTTTATTAGAACAAGGCCACGAAGTGGTGGGTTTGGACAATCTCAACGATTATTATCTGCCTGAGCTTAAACAATGGCGTTTAGCTCAGCTTGAAGCTTTTGAAAGCTTTCGCTTTATTAAGTTGGATTTAGCCGACCGCGAAGGTATGGCCGAGCTATTTGAAAAAGAGCAATTTCAGCGTGTTATTCATTTAGCTGCGCAAGCAGGTGTGCGTTACTCTATCGAAAATCCTTTTGCTTATGTGGATAGTAACCTGATTGGTATGATGACAATTTTAGAGGGTTGTAGACATAATGCTGTGGAGCATTTGGTGTATGCCTCTTCGAGTTCTGTATACGGCATGAACGATAAAGTACCTTTTGCGGAAAAGGATATGGTGGATAACCCCGTATCTTTATATGCTGCTACTAAAAAATCGAATGAACTGATGGCGCATAGTTATTCCAAACTTTATAACATCCCTACCACAGGATTACGTTTCTTCACCGTGTATGGTCCAGCAGGTCGACCAGATATGGCACCTTGGTTATTTACTGAAGCCATTTTAAAGGGTGAACCCATTAAGGTGTTTAATCACGGTAAGATGATGCGCGACTTCACTTACATAGACGACATAGTAGAAGGTGTTATCCGCATCCAAGACGTTATCCCAGCCGATAAAATTCCTTATTCACTATTTAACATTGGTAATAACGAACCTATCGAGCTAGCACGTTTTATTAAAGCGATTGAAACTGCCACAGGTAAAGAAGCTGAAAGAATTATGTTGGGTATGCAGCCTGGCGATGTAGAACGTACCTATGCGGATACTACACGACTAGAGACAGTAGTGGGTTATAAGCCACAAACTGAAATTGAAGATGGTATAGAACAGTTTGTTACTTGGTATAAAGAATTTAAGAAGGAAATTTAATGAAAATTGCAGTGGCTGGCACCGGTTATGTAGGGCTTTCTAATGCCATGTTATTGGCACAGCACAACGAAGTTGTAGCGATTGATATCGTGCCTGAAAAAGTAGCATTGTTAAACAACAAGAAATCGCCTATTGAAGACAAAGAAATTACTGATTTTTTATCTAATAAAGAATTAAACTTTCGTGCAACGTTGGATAAAACAGAAGCCTATACCAGTGCAGATTATGTGATTATTTCAACACCTACTAACTATGATCCAAAGTTGAATTATTTTGACACCAGTAGTGTTGAAGCCGTTATTAAAGATGTAATGGCTATTAATCCTAATGCTGTGATGGTTATTAAATCTACCGTTCCTGTAGGTTTTACTGCTGGGTTAAAAAATTCTAATGTGATTTTTTCTCCTGAGTTCTTGCGTGAAGGTTTGGCGTTGCACGACAACCTTTACCCATCTCGCATTATTGTAGGCGAGCGTAGTGAGCGTGCAGAAGTTTTTGCAAAATTGTTGCAGCAAGGCGCAATTAAACAGGATGTGCCTGTATTGTTTACCGATAGCACTGAAGCTGAAGCTATCAAGCTATTTTCAAATACTTATCTGGCCATGCGCGTAGCCTATTTTAACGAGTTAGATAGCTATGCTGCTGTAAATGGTTTGAACACTCAGCAAATAATTGAAGGTGTAGGGTTAGATCCACGAATTGGTGGTCATTATAATAACCCAAGCTTTGGCTATGGCGGCTATTGCTTACCGAAGGATACTAAGCAGCTGCTCGCGAACTACGACAAAGTACCAAATAATATTATTGGTGCCATTGTTGAAGCGAACCGCACTCGTAAAGACTTTATTGCTGACCAAGTAATTGAGCTTCTGCAAGCCCAAAACATAAGCACAGAAGTAGACAAGCCTATTGTTGGTATTTATCGGTTAGTGATGAAAGAAGGTTCGGATAATTTCCGTGCCTCTGCAATCCAAGGGATTATGAAGCGTATTAAAGCTAAAGGTTATGAAGTGGTTGTATATGAGCCTGTATTGAAAGAAGAGCACTTCTACCAGTCTCGAGTTATCACAGATTTGGCAGAGTTTAAAAAACTAAGTCGAGTAATTGTGGCTAATCGCCTAGATGAAAACCTGAAGGATGTTGAAGAAAAAGTCTATACGCGTGATTTGTTTCATAGTGATTCATAGTAAGTGTAATCCCCCCGAAAAATCGCAGCAGTTATTTATAGAAAATTCTATTAAAATATACTCAAGGAGTTTTTATAGCCGCTATCTATAACTTTTTGACGGCGGCTCCAGTATTTTTGATGGTTGTAGCCGCTAAGTAAAGACCACGCAAACTGAGACAGTTTAGAGTTTGGATTAAAAGCCATTTAAAGTCCTCGTGTTTGAGCACGCCTGCTAAATTGGGCGATTATAAAAGAGATTGGCTGTTTTGTTAAATTAGATTAAACGGATGCAGGCGATTACAAATCGCCTTTACGGAATATGTGATGTTTTCTGGCGATTGCAAATCGCCCTTACAGCCTCTGGCAAAACGTGTTGAATGGTTGTTATAAGTTAGAGCAAGCAGAAAAATGGACCAAAACATTAAAATATTCACCACTCAAGATGGCCAAGCACAGCTTGAGGTAGCGCTTGAGCAGGAGACGGTTTGGTTAAGTCAGGCGCAGATGAGCTATCTGTTTGATACTTCAACGGATAATATTGGTCTGCACTTGAAGAATATCTATA
>Ga0209075_1003188_pt1 | contig 13842 bp, 15 predicted proteins | sample Stecom2011_FD_187523 | JGI IMG/M metagenome (GOLD analysis project Ga0209075, IMG submission 187523) | Agricultural soil microbial communities from Utah to study Nitrogen management - Steer compost 2011 (SPAdes) (version 2) | ecosystem: Environmental > Terrestrial > Soil > Agricultural land... | reverse complement strand
CATTACCCGCGAGGGCTACGAACGTTTAGAAAAAGAGTTGGATTACTTATGGCGGGTAGATCGTCCTGAGACTACAAAAAAAGTGACTTGGGCGGCAAGCCTAGGTGATCGCTCAGAAAACGCAGATTATCAATATAATAAAAAACGTTTACGCGAAATAGATAGGCGTGTGCGTTATTTACGTAAATGCTTAGATGAATTAAAAATCGTTGATTACAACCCTGTACAAGACGGTAAAGTATTTTTTGGCGCTTGGGTAGAAATTGAAAACGAAGCCGGCGAAACTAAAAAGTTTCGTATTACCGGTTACGATGAAATTTTTGGCCGCAGCGACTATATTTCAATAGATTCACCCATGGCACGGGCGCTACTTAAGGCACAAGTGGACGACGAGGTTACGGTCAACACGCCTAATGGTAAAACTGTCTGGTATGTTAATAAAATCTATTACCACGATAATCAAAGCTAATTACAATGAAAGACTTGAACGATTTAAACCCACTTATAGAGCTTTTACGCTTTAAGTTGAACTCGGGCTCGGCCTTTAGTGAGTACGAACTTATGCGCTGGCTACAGGAGCCAGAGCAAGGTGTGTTTAGAGTCGATGCGTTAGCCCATCCACTGACTCTGTTTCAAAGCCACTTTATTTTAATGCACGCACTCTATTGTTTAAAAAAACAATGGTTACAGCAAAACACAGCTGTTTTAGATATTTCTGCATTGCATATACAAAAGCGAGCTTGGCCTGAGCATGTGAGCAATGAAACAGAGATCAACACATTCGACCCCTTAATGGACTATTATCTAGACTTAGCTCAGCTAAAGACAACCGAAGAAGAAGTAGAACAGTTATTAAACTCTTTTTGGCTTAAAATGCGCTTACCTGAGCAACAACCGGAAGATTTGGCTATATTAGAGTTAGCTCCACCAGTAACTGCTCAGCAAATAAAAAAACAGTACCGAAAACTTGCGATGCAACATCACCCAGACCGAGGCGGAAACGAGCAAATGTTTTGTCGGGTTCAAAGTGCTTATCAAAGATTAAGGATTCAGTTTTCATGAAAAAATTACTTACCTCAGTGGCCTTATTAATGTCACTGTCATTTTCTACACAGGCGCTGGTGATTTTACAGTATCACCACATTGCTGATGACACGCCGGCTATTACCAGCACGCGTATTGATGACTTTATGGCTCACATGGAACTGCTACAAAAAGAAAAAATGGTGATTGTTGATTTAAAAGAAGCACTACATAAGGTTAAAAATAATGAGCCTTTGCCTAAGCAAGCAGTCGCCATTACCTTTGACGATGCTTATTTCTCTATCTACGAAAACGCTTGGCCTAAGCTTAAAGAATTAAAATGGCCTTTCACTATTTTTGTAAATCCAAAGCAAATAGACAATAAAATTGCCAACATGATCAGCTGGGAACAGCTCAAAGAAATGCAAGATGCTGGCGCTTTAATTGCCAACCACGGCCAGACTCATGCTTACTTAATTGAACCTCATGGCGAGAAAGATTTAGCGACTTTTTTAGACAAAGAAATTAATGATGCTGAAAAGCGTTTAGAAGAAGTATTAGGAACCACTCATAAGATATTTGCTTACCCTTATGGCGAGTTTAATACTGAAGTGATGCAGTGGTTAAAAGAAGAAGGCTATATTGCTATTGGCCAACACTCTGGAGCGGTAGGTCCTAGCACTAATTTTCAAGCTATCCCTAGATACCCTGCCGGTGGTATTTACGCTAACCCGTCCACTTTGAAAACCAAGTTGCGTACCCTGGCCTTCCCTATCAGTGCTGAACAGTTTTTAAACCCTGTTTTAGGCGCTAACAATCCGCCTGCACTTGAGCTTGAGTTCAGCTTAAAAGACATTCATCTGAGCCAAATTCAATGTTACTCAGGTGCCGAAGGCGCTCTGACTACCGACGTTAAGAAAGATGGCAACCTGATTAAAATAAGTACTGCGGCCAAAAAGCCAATTACCGCTGGCCGCGACCGTTATAACTGCACAGCACCAAGCCGTAAAAACCCTGGTTGGTATTATTGGTATTCACAATATTGGATTAATACTGACGTCAGCAATCGCTAAGTCAGTAACTGATATCCATAGCTTTGTAATGCTTGCTCGCGCTGCTTCCAGTCGGGCAAGCATTGGCTCATTAGCTGTTTAAAGCCTGGGCCATGATCAAAGTGCTTTAAGTGACACAGCTCATGCACCACCACCAGCTCCATTAACTCCTCCGGTAGCTGCACCAACGCTATATTCAAATTGATATAACCACGCTGCGACAAACTGCCCCACCGTGTCCGCATTTTCTTTACCCTCAACACTGGCTGCTTAGCGCTGTATTGTGAAAAGAAGGGCCACCAGCGCTCGATCATTTGTTTTAGCTGCACTTTACTCAATGCTCTTAGCCAAGCCTCTAGCATAAGCTGAATTTGCTCTGGTGAGCTGTTTAGCGGCACAAACACCACGTCTTCAGCTAACTGCAATTTGGAAAGCGGTTTTTCTATTATGGGGTACTGTTTGCCACCAAGCATCACCGCTTGCGAGCGCTGCTTCTGTAAGGCTTTATGTGCTTGATATTTTTCCAACAACCAAGATTCGTTGGTCTTTAGAAATGCGAGCACTTGGCTTTTGCTGATACCGACAGGAATACGAACATCGACTTCGCCTTTAGCGCTGAGCTGCAAGCGCATGCTTTTCCGTCTGGAAGCAGTAATCTTTACGGGTACGGTTTCGTCAGCAATATTTAGGGTCAGCTGTTGTTGATAAGCAGTGCGTGAAGTCATAGGCCTATGGTAGGATGTAGCGAATTAGTTGGAGTGTATCAATGGTCGATCTTAATAGCATCCCTTCGCTGGATGACGAAGAATTAGAAACATTAGGCATTTTATTAGAAGAAGAAGCAGAGCGCCAAGACAGCTTTGATTTCTTTGCTATTCATGGCCTGTTAACCGCTTTAATCTCTGGCCCATTAGAGTTTGATATTAAAACCGTGTGGGAATGCGCTTTTGAAGAAAACCTAGGTTTTAGCAAAGCTGAGAAAGAACAAGTAGAAACCATTCTGCTTAAGTTGGCGAAAGAAATTCAGGCTTGGTTAGACTCTGGCCATGACTTCCCTATTCCTGCCGACTTAACCTTAGTCGATGAAGACGAAGAGCCACCCATTGAAGGCTGGGCTATTGGTTATATGACAGCAGTTTTACTGCAGGAAGACCACTGGTACGCCAACGATGAAGAAACCGTTGCCCAGCATTTGTTTCCAATCATGTACGCTTCTGGCTTATTTATGGATGAACCAGAAATGGCTGATATCGATGAAGACATCAACCTCTCCGATCAAATGTGTAAGAATATTCCTGCTGCAGTTATCGAACTGTATCTGTTGTTACACGCCAAGTAGCCACAATGGCTACAGGCGTAACAGCTTAGTCTACTAAGTAGTATTCTACCGTCGACACCACTCTGATCTTCTTTAAGTAAGGAGTGTTGTCGTCACGGTCTTGAATGCTAATTTGCCCTTGAGTGGCTATACGCAACTTGCCTAATTTGCTGTCTGAATCTGCCGCAAACTGCTGTGCGCTGATGCGTGCGTTTTGTACAGACTCTTCAATTAATGCAGGCTTTAAGTCGTTTAATTGAGTAAACATATAAGTAATTCGTTGGCTGTATTCGTCGCCACTAAAGGCAATGCCTTGCTTACCTAGGTCTGCTAACCCTAGCTGTGAGCTTCTAACTAAATCGACTTGGTTGGTGTAGACAGTGATGGTTTGTAAAGCGCTGTATCTTAGGTTGGCGTTTTGGTCACCATAACGCTCTGCGTATTTGTCCGTTACTAAAGGCGCAGCGGTTGTTATTTCACTTTCCTCAAAGCCTTGTGCAGTTAAAAACTTCTGCACCGCTTCAGCGCTTGTATTCATGCTCTGATAAAGCTCAGTTAAGTTGTTGGAGGCGGCGACAAAACGAATTGGCCAAACCGCTACATCGGCAGGCACTTCTCGTTCAGACAACCCTTTCACTTTAACCACACGCTCGTATTCTTTAAATTGAATAGCGCTGCTGGCCATCAGCCAGGCAGAAACAATTAAACCCAAACTGATAAAACCGCCCAGTATAAAAGCGGAACGTGTTTGATTATGCATACTTAGCCCTCTGTTAAAACGATGAGTTTGGCTGCTTTAAAAATTCTAGTTCTTCAGCGCTCGATTCGCGACCAAGTATGTCGTTTCTGTGCGGGTAACGACCAAAACGATCAATAATGACTTTATGTCTAATTTCAAAGCCGTAAGTTTCTTCGTCGGTGTGTTCTTTAAATAGCTTTTCTGCCTGCTCATGAATCAGCTTAGACTCACTGTGCATATAGGGCATCAGTAGTAACTTTCGCTCATCGCGGCTGGTGAGCACTTGCAATGCACCGGCGGTTACTGCTTCTTGTGCTAACACTAAAGCCATAGGGTCTTGAGAAAAAGCGGCCGGAGTGTCGCGGTAAACATTGCGTGAAAACTGATCCAATACAATAATTTCAGCCAAACGCCCAAGTGCGGTAGTACGCCAACTATAAAGCTCTGCTGCCGCTGCTTGTTTTATTAGCCCATCAAAACGGTCTGCTATTTCTTGGTCAAAGGCAGGGTCTTTGTTAAACCACTTTTCACTGCCTGCTTCAAACCAGAATTTTAATACTTCGCTTTTCATAATCGTTTCCTCGTATAGATTTAAACATTATGGATTTAAACGTTGTTTCTGCCATTCACCGTCTACTATTGAATATTCGACACGGTCATGCAAACGGTTAGCACCACCCTGCCAAAACTCTACGCGAGTCGGCAGAATACGAAAGCCTCCCCAAGTATCTGGTAACGGTATTTCTTTATCAAAAAACCGAGATTGCGCTTCTGCAAACTGTTCTTCTAAAGCTGCTCTACTGGTTAGTGGCTGGCTTTGTAGCGACGCCCATGCACCTAATTGGCTTTCGCGTGGGCGTGAATGGAAATAGGCTGCAGACTCTTCACGACTGACCTTTTCTACCCTGCCATGAATTTGTATTTGGCGTTCCATGCTCATCCAGAAAAAGTGTAAGCAGGCTTTGCCGGTCTGAATTAAATGCTGGCCCTTATTGCTTTGATAATTGGTATAAAAGACTAAACCTTTTTCATCATAAGACTTCAATAAAACAATACGCGTCCAGGGTTGGCCTTGTTCATCAACGCTAGACAGAGTCATGATGTTTGGTTCTGGTGGTTCGCTGGCGCGATATTCTTCCATCCAAGCATGAAACTGGGTTAAGGGATGGTTGGCTGCAGTAGTTTCATCTAAACGTCCTTGGGTGTACTGAGTACGGATATCCCACATATTGACCATAAAACTCTCCTGTAAATAGGCTGACATTATGGCCAATAGCGCACTTTCTGTCTTGTGTTATCATGCGCATAATTATTTTTAGGTGATTAATATGTTAGAACAAAACTATCCAACTGCTTCTTTATGGCGTCGCCTAGCAGCATTAGCTTACGATGGCTTAGTGGTTATTGCTTTACTTATTCTGGCAGGGTTTTTAATTCAAGCGGCTTACGCTCCTTTTCATGGTGGTGAGCCCGTTGGCGAGCTTCCTAGGCCTCTTGTGTTGAGCCTATTGTTTTGTATTTGTTTTTTTTATTACAGTCACTCTTGGCATCGTGGTGGACAGTCGATTGGCATGAAAGCATGGCGTTTAAAACTGGTTAATTTAGAGCCAAAACCTATGCAAGTAAGCCAGTTTATGTTGCGTACTGCCACTGGGTTTTTCTCTATTTTCTTTTTTGGAATTGGATTTTTCTGGGCGTTATTCGATACCAAACAACGTAGCTGGCATGATATGGCATCACTAACGCGGGTTGTTTATATCCCTAAAGACATGGACTGATAGGTTGATGTTTTAATAAACACAAACTACAAAAAGTAAAAAAACTAAGTGGGCAAAAGCCCACTTTTTGTTGGCCGCACGCTTTAGCTGTTTGCAGCTATTAGCCAACTTTCCGCATCATGTAATACGCAGCGATAAAGCAAAGGATGGTAGGCACCAAGGTAGCTAATAAAGGCGGAAAGCCTGAAATAATACTGACCGGTGCCAGTAATTCTTCTGCGTACTTGTAAATCAAACCAACCATAATACCGGAAAAAATTCTAAAGCCCGGCGTAACAGAACGCAGCGGTCCAAAGATAAAAGAAATACCCAATAGCACTAAGGCAAAAGTACCAACAGGTTGGTTTACTTTGGCCCAAAATGAAAGCAGGTATTTATCGGCATTCAACCCTTCTTTCTTTAAGTAACTGGAATAGTTATATAAGTCGGTAATGGCCATATCGCGTGGCTCATACATCACCACATTTAACCCTCTAGGGGTTAGCTCGCTACGCCAAACACCGGTTTCAAACTTACTGGCTTGAGTATGGTCGGCATAAATATCGAGCTGATCAATGTCTTGCATATGCCAAGTGTCTTCAAAATAGAGTGCTTTTTTCGCATAGCGCACTTTATTTAAATTCTGGTCTTTATCGAAAGTGTAAATGCTTAAGCCATATAGAACACCGGCTGGATCGGCCGCTGAAAAACGCGTGTATTCTCCGCCTTCACGGTGCCAATAACCTTTGCCTTTATTCGACATAATTTCATTTTGGCCTAAAGCAACGGTTTTCATAGACTCGGCCTTGCGCTCTAGGTTGGGAATTGCAAACTGTGCGTTTAAGACACTGATAATCATAAATACTGCGGTAGGCTTTAATACGGCTAAGCTGATACGGGCAATCGAAATACCGGCGGCACGCATAACGGTTAATTCGCTGCTAGCAGCCAAACTGCCTAAACCAGCTAAACAGCCCACCAAACAAGCCATACCCATATATTCATAAACACGGCGCGGTAAACGCATACTGATGTATTGCAACGCCTGCGGTAATTGATAACCGCCGCGCAAGTCGTCTATTTCGCCGATCAGGGCAAAGATAGAGTCTAAAGACACAATCACTATTATTACCACTAAGGTGGCTAAAATAACGTTATTCGCTATGTAGGCATCGAGCTTTCTCATGCGCTGATTCTCCGCACATAAAGACGACGCTTAATAGTCGGCAAGATAATAAAGAAACAGCCTAGCAGGGTGAAAAACAAATGTACTCCCCAAAAGCCAAGCCAAGGGCTGAGTTTGCCACTTTCAATAGAGCCAGTTAGCCCTGCAATAAGTGACACATAAATAATAAATAAGATAAGCGCTGGGAACATTTTAGCAAAGCGCCCTTGCCTGGGGTTTACCTTGGCCAATGGAAACGCAAGCAATATCACCACGGGTACCATAGCAATAAAGGATAAGCGCCAATGCAGTTGTGCACGCAGTTTAGGATCTTTTTGGCCAAACAGGTCTTTGGTTGGAATGGCGTCTTTACGAATGCGCTTACGGTCTGGTGATTCTTCGGCGATTTTGACACCATAATGATCAAAGTCTAAGACTTTCAGTTCCGCAGTGCCTGGGGTAAGGTCGTAACGGCGACCTCCGTGTAATTCTAAATAACGTGAACCCGATGTAGGGCTAACGTATTGAGTGCCGCTTTCGGCCACTATTAATGAGTCGCCATCGGCAATAAAGACGTTACGCATTTGTTTTTTGTCTGAGCTTAAAGATTCGGTATAGGTAACACGATCACCGCGGGACATAGACTGAAAGCGCCCGGGGGTTAGCAATTCAAATTCTGTTTTTTTCGATTCTTCAACAAATAACTCTTCGGCGGTGTCACTGCCATAGGGGCTTAACCAAAGTGAACAGAACCCCACCAGCACCATAAAAAACACACCCGGCACCATGGTGTAGCCTAATAAGCGGCGGTCAGAAAAGCCGGTGGCGGTTAATACCGTCATCTCGCTTTCTGCGTACATACGGCCATAGCCAATAAGTACCGCGATAAATAACGACATAGGAATAATAATTTGTAAGAAAGAAGGCAGACGCAGCAGTAAGGCCATGAGTACGACTTGCATCGACATTTCGCCGGCGGCAGCATATGCCATGGTTTTAATTAAGCGGCCACTGATAATAATCATCAGTAACACGGTGGTAACCGCTAAAAAAGTCCCCATTATTTCTTTTTGTAAGTAACGAAATATAATCAAATGTGTTTACCTTGTTTCCATCCACTCACTAACGAGTTTTAATGGTTACTGATATAGTAACTAAATATTTTGCTGTTATGTTAAGGAGTTACCATGCACTACCAAGTATCAACTCAAACCGCCACCGAGATTAAAACCGGCTGTATTGTGGTCACTCTTGACCAATCAGGCAAGCTTTCTAATGCGGCTCTTGAGTTAGATAAAGCCACCGATGGCTTGCTTACTCGTGTTTTTAAAAGCCAAGATATTCAGGGCAAGCTCGGTCAAACTTTACTAATTCCTACGCCGAACAATATTGGTGCAGAGCGTATTTTAATCGTTGGCACGGGTAAAGAAATTTTAACAAATAAAAGCGCGTTAAAGGTAATTAATGCTATTGCTGCGGCTGTGTCTAAATTAAGTGGTTCTGTGACCGCTGCTTTAAGCGAGCTATCCAACGAAGCTGTCTCCGAAAACTGGCTAGCACAGCAACTGGTAATGGCTTTAGGCAATGCTACTTATACTTATACGCAAACTAAGTCTAAGTCAGAAGACGATGACACCCGCCAACCCGATACACTTATTTGGTTAGGCAATGACGTAAGCGCAGCTCTACAACAAGGCGATGCTATTGCTCAGGGCGTGTCTTTCGCCAAAGAACTAGGCAACTTACCGCCTAATATTTGTACGCCTTCTTACCTTGCGCAACAAGCCGAACAGCTAGGTGCAAATGGTAGCTTAAAAGTAACCATCATTGATGAAAAAGAATTAGAAGAAATGGGCGCTGGCGCATTTGTGTCCGTTTCTAAAGGTTCTTCTGAGTCTGGTAAGTTTATTATTATGGAATACTTCGGTGCTGCTGATAAAAATGCAGCTCCGCATATGCTGCTGGGTAAAGGCATTACCTTTGATACCGGTGGTATCAGCTTAAAACCTGGCGCTAAAATGGACGAGATGAAGTACGACATGGGCGGTGCCGCTTCGGTGCTGGGCAGCATGAAGTCTATCTTACAACTGAAGCCTGCCATTAACGTTGTCGCTATGATTGCTACTGCCGAAAACATGCCTGCGGGTAATGCCAGTAAGCCTGGTGATGTAGTCACTACTCTGTCTGGGCAGACGGTTGAGATTCTAAACACCGACGCTGAAGGCCGCTTAGTACTTTGTGATGCAATCACTTACGGCATCGATAAGTTCAAACCCGCCAGCTTAGTTGATATCGCTACTTTAACCGGTGCTTGTATGGCCGCTTTAGGTGACATCAACTCTGGTTTATTCAGTACCGATGAAACCATGGTGTCTGAATTACAAGCCGCCGCCACAGACAGTGGAGACAAAGTATGGCGCTTGCCTTTAGAAGATGACTACCAAGAGTTGTTAGATTCTAACTTCGCCGACATCGCCAACATCGGTGGCCCATTAGCGGGCGCAACTACGGCTGCTTGTTTCTTGTCTCGCTTCGTTAAAGACACCGCTTGGGCGCACTTAGACGTTGCTGGTACGGCTTGGCATAGTGGCGGCAAGAACAAAGGCGCTACAGGCCGTCCTGTGCCGCTGCTGGTGACTTATTTACTAGCGAAGTAGTATCTAAAGCTGAAGATGTTTAGGAAATGTCACTTTAAGCTCTGAGCTTTTAAACGCAGAAGCTTAAAGTGGCGTTTCTATTACCAATAAAAATGACGAGAAAAAAATGAATTTAACCGAATTACTTAACAGCCGTTTCTCTGTGCGTGGCTATAAACCTGACCCTGTTGATTCAAACGTCTTAGAAGAAGTATTTACAACTGCACAGCGTGCTGCTTCCAACTGTAACGTCCAGCCTTGGCAAACATACGTTGTTTCTGGTGCTAAGAAAGACGAGTTAAAAAAACGTTTGGTCGCCACCGTCATGCAACAACAGACACCAAAGCCAGATTTTAACTGGAAAGTGGCTTATCAGGATATTCATCGTGAACGTCAGTTTGGCGCTGCCAATGCACTATATAGTGCGTCTAACATAGAGCGTGAAGATAAAATGAAGCGCAATATGGCCATGCTACGTAACTGGGCATTCTTCGATGCGCCTCACGTTGCGTTTTTTACGATGGATACATACCTAGACATTATGGGTGCTGTCGATGTTGGCATTTACGCACAAACGCTAAGCTTACTCTTAAAAGAACGTGGAATAGACAGCTGCTTTCAAGGCGCACTTGGGCAATTCCCGCAACCCTTGCATGAGTTTTTAGAGTTACCGCAAGGCCGTGGGGTCTTGTTTGGAATGTCGTTCGGCTATATCGATGAGACAGTAGACGCCAACCAATGCCGCACAGATCGTGCAGCACTGGAAGACGCTGTTACCTTTATTGAATAAAAGGCTTAATGTTGGTGGTCGTGCTCGTCGTCAAAATCTATTGCCATATAGATAGATGACTGTGGAAACTGAGTTGGGTAGGCAACGAAGTAACTGGTCGTTCCTTCAACTTCAGCCGGCCACCAGCTAGAGGCTGTACGCGGGATATCTGCGTAGTTTAGTCTTTCAATGCTAAATTCTAAGTTCATTTCTTTAGCTTCAGGAAAGAAGCCATTAAAGAACTCAGGAAAGCCTAACTCAGAAGTATCTAACTTACCTTCTAAAGCCAGCTCTTTCATTTTTTTAGCCCAGTCTGCATCTTGACTGGCTTCGATTAAAAAATCAGCCAATAAGTTAGTATGCTTTTTCTTCTGTATACGTGCGTTAGACATGCTTTTTCCTCAATATTCTGTAGGTATCAACTTAGGTTTATATTACGAATAAATCCATAAATTGATTTACTGGAGTGTTCTCTAGTTTTTGCTGGTTATTACAAAGGGCGGTAATCTGATTTACCCTTTGTACTGGAAAACGGGTGGCTAGATTAGTACGAAACTTCTGTTCTAGCAATGGAATTGCTTCACCTCGGCGACGACGGTGCCCAACTGGATACTCCACCACGGTATTTTCGGTATGCGAACCATCCTTAAAAAACACTTGAACGGCGTTAGCAATCGAGCGCTTATCGGGGTTAAGGTAGTCTTTACTGTAGCTCTCGTTTTCAACTACCTCTACTTTTTCGCGTAAAGTATCTATTAAAGGATTAGCCAAATGAAAGCTGTCTTCGTAGTGCTCGGCAATTAAAAAACCGAACATTAACGGTACTACCGTCATGTATTGCAGACAATGGTCACGATCGGCAGGGTTTGCTAAAGGCCCCACCTTAGAAATAATACGAATAGCAGACTCGTGAGTAGTAATTACAATTTTTTCGATATCGGCTAAACGATCTTTCACTTCTGGGTGCAGCTTAACCGCCGCCTCAGCAGCCGTTTGCGCATGAAACTCGGCTGGGAAACTCACTTTAAAAAGTATGTTTTCCATTACATAAGCTTCATACGGGCGTTGAAATCGAAACTTGCGCTCTTCTTCAGGCTTTAGTGACAAATCTTTATTGTAATGACTAAATGACACGTCATAAAAGCCCCATTGCGGTGCACTGAGTACACTGGGTATGCCCATTTCACCACGCATGCTCATATCGGCCAAACGTACTGCCCTGCTGGTAGCATCGCCTGCCGCCCAAGATTTACGTGAGCCGGCGTTAGGTGCGTGGCGATAAGTGCGCAATGCCGAACCATCTACCCAAGCTTGCGATACCGCTGCCATAATTTGATCGCGGTGGCCACCCATTAACTTGGTAACCACTGCGGCAGTAGCAACACGAACCAGCAACACATGACAAAGCCCGACACGATTAAAGCTATTTTCTAACGCCAAAATGCCTTGTATTTCGTGAGCCATAATCATGCTCTCTAATACCTCGCGCATAGTAAGCGGACTTAAGCCATTGGCTACACGTTGCTGTGACAGGTGATCTGCCACTGCCAGAATGCCACCTAAGTTATCCGATGGATGCCCCCACTCTGCCGCCAACCAAGTATCGTTATAGTCGAGCCAGCGAATTATGCAGCCAATATCCCAAGCGGCTTTCACGGGGTCTAAACGAAACTGAGTGCCAGGCACACGGGCGCCATTAGGCACAGAAGTTCCTTCTACTATTGGACCAAGAAGCTTAGTGCATTCAGGAAAACGTAAAGCCAAGATACCACAGCCTAATGTGTCCATTAAACAATGGCGTGCAGTGCTATAGGCTTCTATGGAAGAAAGATTGAAGTTAAGAACGTAGTCAGCGATGTCCTGAATTTCTTGGTCGTAATCAGGACGTGTGTTTTGGTCGGCATTGGTGTTCATGCATTACTCCTTCTATCGACAGTCTGATATTAAGAATCATTCACATAATTCATACTACGCCTTTCTAAACAAAAATCAGCTGGATATTATCTAACCAACAAAAGATAACGGTATAAAGTGAGGAAGTGAAGATTCGATAACTACAGCGAGGTATTCTTTAAAAGGAAAAGGAAAAGGAAAAGGAAAAGGAAAAGATAGTTAGGGTAAATAATAGTAACAAACGAAAAAAGGGCTAGTTAAATTAACTAGCCCTTTTGATATTTATGCCTGAGCGGGAACGAATTGCGCAGCTAATAGTTTTAAGCGTTTTTGTTGCATTTTTAACGAGTATTCAAGTTCTTGAAAGCGAGTATGCAAGGCTACGTTTTCCCATTTTTCTAACAGGTTACGACGAGCTTCTTGATACTTACCTGCTTGCAGCTCTGTCCATTCAGCTAAGTTTGCTCGAAATTGTTCGTACTCTTGTTCAAGCATCTCTTCCCAAAGCTCTTTCTGTGCGCTCTGAGCAAGTTTGTCTTGAGCTCGCTTAAACTGCATCTGCACCTTGGCGCGCTGGATCTTAAAGTTAGAAACGCGCTTTAGATCGGTTGATAAGCCAAGCCAAGAGGTCAACGCAATAAACCATTTAGTTGGGTCATACTGCCACCAGCGCACACCGTTACGGTAGTCGTTCTGGAAGATGTGGTGGAAGTTATGGTAACCCTCACCATGAGTTAAGATGGCAAAAAAGGCATTATCACGGGCGGTATTCTCGTCGGTATAAGGCTGTTTGCCCCATTTGTGTACGATGGAGTTAATAAAGAATGTGAAGTGGTGAGCGGTTACTATGCGCAGGAAGCCTGCTAATAGAATCATGCCCCAGAAATCATTAAATATAATACCCAGCGCTGCTGGTATAGCAATGTTCAAGCCTAATGCAATGGGTAAGTAGTGTTTATACTGCCACATAACGATAGGGTCTTTCTGTAAGTTCTTTACGTTATCAAAGGTAATGCTGGCACTGCTTTCGTAGTTTCTTAGCATCCACCCCATATGAGAGAACCACAAACCACGCTTGGCTGAGTATGGATCTTTGTCAACATCATCGACATGACGGTGGTGAGTACGGTGACCCGAACACCAGTCTAAAACCGTGTTTTGTAGTGCCATTGCGCCAAACACTGCGTAGTACAAACGCAGGCTCCAATGGGCTTTATAAGTGTTGTGTGACCATAAACGATGGTAGCCGGCAGTAATGGCTAACTCGGTCATAAAGGTTAATGCTATATAAGCCAACCAAGCGGCTAAGCTATAACCCACACTTATGCCGTACCAAGGTACTGCCACTAAGGTGACAAGAGTGGTTACGGTAAACATGATGGCCGCTGGCCAGTTAATTGGTGCTTGTTCTTTTTTTACTGTGTTGTTCATAAGACCTTACTAAAACAGCAATGAATAATATTATTTCGTTAGCATAATAGCTTAAATCT
>Ga0209075_1003187_pt1 | contig 13849 bp, 13 predicted proteins | sample Stecom2011_FD_187523 | JGI IMG/M metagenome (GOLD analysis project Ga0209075, IMG submission 187523) | Agricultural soil microbial communities from Utah to study Nitrogen management - Steer compost 2011 (SPAdes) (version 2) | ecosystem: Environmental > Terrestrial > Soil > Agricultural land... | reverse complement strand
CATTTCAACGCATTTGAGTTTAAAAGCTGTCCTTTATGGGCAGCTTTTTTAGTTTTATCGATAAATACATGAGTTTCATCAAATAATTGAAAAGCATTCGATAATTAAAAACGCCCGTTCGGAAACTTAAAACAACCAGTCGCTGGTTTGCTCCATTTCAATCAAAATAAATACCCTACATTTGAGGTAACGAGAATAAAACAAGAATAAACACTTATACAGGCAACCTACTGTAAGTTTATTTCTTAAAAGATATGCCTTTCCTAAATCAAAAGGTGTTAAAACACGAGGACACTTACTCCTAATCTGCACTTGCGGATAAATGTAAGAGCGTTTTTGTAGTATAGTTTAGCGAAGAAAGGTTAGCCAATGGCTAACCTTTCTATTTTAGCCTTTATTTATAAAAAATTCAGCTCATCCTTCCATGTAGTTGCACCTTGAAGCCCTCCTGTATGAATAAACAAAACTTTATCTTCTGGACCAATCAATCCCTCATTGTAGTCTTTCACCATAGCAAAAACTGCTTTCCCAGTATAAATGGGATCTAATTTTAACCCTAGGTCGGCATACACTTGGTTGATAAAGTCCAATAACTCTTGGTTTACTCTTGCATATCCACCAAAATGTCCATCGTTGATCATTACCAAATGTTTCAAATAGTATGCTACACTATCCTCATCGTTCAATACCTGTCTTAGTAACTGTTGAATGTCATTTTGAAGAAATTCTCCTTTTAAGGCAGAGACAACATGAACTTTAGTTTTTTCAGAAGCACTCAGCAAAACACCAGCAGCGGTTGTTCCTGTTCCACCAGCCAAATAGACATGATCATAATCGTTTGTTGTTTCCTGCAGAATATGTTGACATCCAACCACACCATAATAACTCTTACCACCTTCAGGGACAATATAGTAATCTGGATATTTACTGGCCAACTCCTTTAAGAAAAAAACATCATCCTTTTTGCGGTATTCACTTCGGGAGATAAAAACAAGTTCCATCCCATACTCGGCACAAGCCTTTAGGGTGTCATTACTTTCCGACCTTAATTCATCACCTCTAACCCATGCCATTGACTTTAATCCTGCAACTGAGCAAGCTTTTGCTGTGGCGATTAAATGATTAGAAAAAGGACCACCAAAAGTCAGAATTCCGAATTTAGAAAGTGCTTCTGCCTTTAATAAGTTGTATTGTAATTTTCTCCATTTATTCCCTGAAATAATTGGATCGATTAAATCGTCACGTTTTATATCAAAAGAGAAAGGTTCGCCCTCCACAATGGAAAGACGAACCTTTTCTAAAATTGATTTTGAAGTATTCAATTCCTCAAAATATTATTGTTCTTGTTGTTTTTGAAGTTCCTCTTGAAGTTGCTTCAATTGTTCAGGTGAAATTTGCTGTTGTGGTGCCATTTGTTGTGCTTGAACAAGCGTACCTGGCGCTCCTGACTTAATGACTTCGATTTCGAAAGACAAAGTTTCGTAAGGTTGAATTCCACGGTTTCCGTTTTCACCATACCCTAAATCATAAGGTAAAACCAATCTATAACGACCACCTTCTCTCATTTTAGGAATCGCCAATTGCCAACCTTTAACAACACTATTCAGTGAGAAAGATGGAGCAGGTTGATTACCTTGAGCAGATGTCATATAACTGTTTTGAATCACTTCTCCATTGGAAAGCGATAAAACATAATGAGCTTGAACATCATCCCCTTCTTTTACTTTTTTCCCCGTTCCTTCTTCTAAGGTTGTCAGAACAAACCCTGAAGGGTCAACAATTGTATTGGGTCTTTGCTTTGCTGCTTCAATCATTTCTCTACCTTGTTCTTTAATTGAAGAATAACGCTCAGCTTGTTTTAAAACTTTAGTGTGAATTCCAATAGCGGTAAAAGGTTGAATAAAATACCCTTGACCATTAGGTGAGTACACACCATCTTCACCAAAAGCTAATTCATAAGAAGAATAAACAGAATAATCTCCACCTACTTTCATGTCTTTAGCAGCAATCTTCCATACTTGAGGGATTAAAATATCATCTGTTGTTAAGATCATCGAGTTTTGAAATTCAGGAAGTCCCGTATTTTCATAAGTGGATACCAAGGTATCACCCGTAATACTAGTAATCGTTAGAAGGATATCAAACTCTTTATTCAAGTCAATCGCTTCACCTTCACCAGGCGTATTTTCAATAAATATATATTCTTCATCTGGATTTTCGTCCTTCACATTATCAGGATTCTTTTTGGCCATATCCATCATAAACTTTTCTCCATTCGATTTATTCAAGTCATTATGAAAGTTCATGATCATCGTTTGACGCTCATTGAGGTCAATGATTGTATCAGCACCAACTAAAGAGTTTGCAAAACCAATTCTGGCCACATCGAAGTTAACTATATCCAAACCGTTTTTCACAACAAGTGATTTTCTCAATCCTTCACCAAAAACAGCTCCGTAACAATGAGATATTTCTTTCATTGTGTAATTGGTAGTATCGATACCTTGACCACTCGCGTGTGTTTCTTCGAGCATGTCGTTACAATCTTTGGCAGAAAGGTCTTTTGACGATAAGTAATCATAAAACCCTTTTTCTAATTCTGTCTTGTTCAGGGTAGCGAAAATTTCTTCAGGAATACTTTTGAAACTAGCTCCAATATCAGCACCTAATGCGTAAGATATTCTTTGTTCAAAATCTTCTAGATTAATTTCAGAAGCATCTTTTGGTGATGAGCTACACGCCACAAAAAATGCTGTAATGGGAATAAAAAGTAATTTTTTCATACGTTAGTTAAAGGGTTTTAAAAAATATGTTTTTGCAAAGTAAATAAGTATAGTTACATGAACACAAGAAAATGTAAACTATTCTCCAAATAAAGAATCAACAAACGCTTTTTTATTGAAGGCTTGTAGGTCTTTCATCTGTTCACCAACCCCAATGTATTTAACAGGGATTTTCATCTGGTCTGAAATACCAATAACAACACCACCTTTAGCGGTACCGTCAAGTTTTGTAATTGCCAAAGCATTGATTTCAGTTGCAGCAGAGAATTGTTTGGCTTGTTCAAAAGCATTTTGACCAGTAGAACCATCCAAAACGAGTAAAATTTCATGAGGTGCACCTGGAACCACTTTTTCCATTACTCTTTTGATTTTAGACAATTCATTCATCAAATTGATTTTATTGTGCAATCGCCCAGCGGTATCAATAATTACAACATCAGCACCTTGCGCTTTTGCTGATTGGAGTGTTTCAAAAGCAACAGAAGCTGGATCCGCTTGCATACCTTGTTCCACAATCGGCACCCCTACTCGTTCAGACCAAATAATCAATTGATCAACAGCAGCTGCCCTGAAGGTATCTGCAGCACCTAGCACTACATTTTTCCCCATTTCTTTGAATTGGTAAGCCAACTTTCCGATAGTTGTTGTTTTCCCCACACCATTCACACCTACAACCATGATTACGTGAGGGTTATTGTCTGGATAGCTTGGAATCTCATATTCAATATCGCCTGTATTATTTTCTTCCAATAAACTTGCGATTTCTTCCCTAAGAATACCTTGCAGTTCATTGGTATTGACGTACTTTTCTTTCGCTACACGTTCTTCAATACGATCGATAATTTTTATGGTTGTTTGAACACCAACATCAGATGTAATTAGCACTTCTTCTAATTCATCAAGAACATCTTCATCAACCTTTGATTTACCAACAACAGAACGTGTTAGTTTAGATAAAAAACTTGTTTTAGTCTTTTCAAGACCTTCATCAAGTTTCTTTTTTTTATCCTTAGAAAATAACCCAAATAATGCCATAGTTTAAAAAAAAAGAAAAGCTCCCTACCAAAGGCAAGAAGCTAATTATAAAATAATATTGATTAAAGATGCTATAGTTATTTCGTTTTAGCGAACCAATCTTTAACCTCTTCGTTACGTACCATTTCTTCTCGGAAAGAATACGTTCCTCTTTCGTTTTTCACCATCTTAATCACTTTAGTGTGCGCTTTACCACCACCTGTTTGAATCGATGCTACTGATTTCTTTGCCATAACTTAACTATTTAATTTCTTTATGAATTGTCATTCTCTTAAGAATAGGATTGAATTTTTTCAATTCTAAACGCTCAGGCGTATTTTTTCTATTCTTAGTACTAATATATCTTGAAGTTCCAGGCTTACCTGACTCCTTGTGTTCAGTACATTCTAATATTACTTGAACTCTGTTTCCTTTTTTTGCCATTTTCTTTCTTTTTCCTAGTGAATAACTCTACTAAGGTTATTGACTATTTTAAATATCCTTTCGCTCTTGCTTCTTTTACACATGCAGTAATACCATTCTTATTGATAGTACGCAACGCTGAAGTTGAAACTCGAAGGGTTATATACTCTTTCTCTTCTGGAAGATAAAACTTCTTCTTTACTAAATTAGGGTAAAACTTACGTTTTGTTTTAATATTAGAGTGAGAAACATGATTCCCTACCATTACTCTTTTCCCTGTTAATTGACAAACTCGTGACATAATTAAAAATAGTTTATGCTTAATACAAAAGCGGCTGCAAAGAAATATATATTTTCTGAATTAGCCAAGGGTTCGGAGATTTTTTTTTACTTTATTAAAAAAAGAACTTCTCCCCTTTTTTTTTACGAATTGCAAATATAGACTTTTGATAGAAACTAAACAAGTTTTCATTATTTAAAAATTATGATTTTTTTTACGTTTACATCTACCTCTTGAATCAAAATAGGGATAACACTAATTATCAAGCTGATAAACAATAAAAACAAAATAGGTAAGTCATTGTTTTTTATATCTAAAGTTAGTGATTTATCTACTCTAGACCATAATCGATTACTTGATAATGTACTTCAGAACCTTTCCTTACATCTAGCGTGTCAAAGTTTTGGATCGTTAAATCTTTAAAACTGCGTTTAATTAATCCTACATCTTTAGCGTAAACTTCATACATTTTTCGATAATCCACCAAGGAAAAGAAATCATCATATTCTACTTCTGTTGTTTTTTCAAAAAAGATATTGTTGATGGTCCTACTTGAATTGACATTGGAATAGTACACCAGCTCTTCTTCCTCTGGATTAAATGCGTTTACATCCCATTCAACTCCTTCTTTGACAGCAAATATCATTTTAATTTTCCGCTGATTTTCCTCAACGACCTCTCCTCTACCTCCATCAATTATTCGTGTCCATACACGGTGGTCAAGTAGATTTCCTGAATTTAAGTCATATTTAGATTGAAAAAATTTCCGTGCACGTCGTCCTGAATTATCGACAAATTCTTCCCCTATTTTTGTTTTTAAACGATATCGAATAGAATCATGTTGAGGATTTAAATCTACATCATGAAATACCTCCAAAACATCGTACTCAAGAAAATGACCTTCCTCCATGGGAAAGTAGGCATAGCCAAAGTCAACAGTTTCTTTTTCCTTACAAGCAGAAATCAACACCATCAAAACAGCCAATATAATTAAAGGTCTATTCATATCATTCTATCTAGTGGTTTCAAGATACTAATAATTTGGGCTAATTCCTTTTTCTTTTAGGTTTTGTAAGTGCTTGGTCAATGCTTCGTCTTCTAAATGCTCTCCATTTCTGTAATATTTCCTCCCCAATTCTTTTCCTGCCTCGTCATAGGTTGTCCACCAACCATGTTTTTTTCTTCTTTTCCAACGTTCAATAATCATCGGTTTACCATTGGGATGATTTTTTACAATCTCACCATCATATACCCCAGAAGAATAACGTCCTTTGGTTTTCACCACGCCATCAGGAAAGTACTCTATAAATTCTCCGTGAAGACGACCATCTTTATAATTGGCCTTACGCAAAACTAACTTAGTTTTTGTATCTGTAACTTCAGGACCGTAATAAGTAATGCGTTCACCATTCAACACACCATTAACATAAGTTTCCTCATAGCTGTAATGACCTGTAGGTAAAAAGTGAGTCCAAACGCTATCCTTTTCTTGATTTCTATAAATTCCATGAGCAATCAACTTTTCATTCTCATGATAATAAAATGCTTCCGATCGATTACTTCCTTCGTCATGAACAATAATTGTTCGAACAGTCTTAGATGGGTAATAATAAACAAATTTCCCTACTGGTTTATCGTCCTTGAACTGACCTTTATACCGAATTATTTCAGAATTCTCATAAAACTTAACCCACTCTCCCTGTTTTTTACCATTAGCGTCAGTTTGATTTACTTGAGCTTCAAGTCCGAAACCAAAACCAACCAAAACAAGTAAGCCTAAAATGTAACTTTTATTTAATAATTTCATTTGCTAGTTCTTTTAAATTTTTCACTGAAAAATCAGGTATTATATCCACTTTTTCTTCAGACTGAATTAACGCAGTCTTCATTCCAAGATTCATTCCAAACTTCAAGTCAGACGCAGTGTCTCCAACCATCACCGAATGTTCAAAATTAATGTCTGGAAAATCACTTTTTGCCTCAAGTGCCATTGCAGCATTTGGTTTCCTTCTGTCTGGTTCTTCGCCCCTTAGGTTACTTGCAAAATAGACTTTATCAATATAAACACCTTCAACTGCTAAAGCTTTGATCATGAAGTTGTGAATTTCGTCTAAATCTCCTTCAGTCATTATTCCTTTCCCAATACCTTGTTGATTGGTAACGACAATTATTTTGGAAAATTGTGGAGCCAACAGCTTAAGTCCTTCAATCACTTTCGGTAAGAAGATAAAATCTTCAACCCTTGTGATGTAGCCTTCGAAATTCCTTTGATTAATTACACCATCTCGATCCAAAAACAAAGTCCAAGTAGGATCCTTCTTTGCATTCAACATGTTAAATTTCAGTTTCAATTAAGTAAACATTTCTTGAAGAGGAGTTCCTTCCAATCAATTCTGCAATGAATCCAGCCAAAAAGAATTGACTTCCAATAATCATTGCGGTTAATGCAATATAAAACTCTGTACGTTGTGCAATTAAAGGCGAAAGTCGGTCGGAAAAGAAACTAAGAGTTTTATCTATCCCAAGATATAAAGCAAATCCAAATCCGATCAAGAAAAGTAAAGTTCCAATAGCTCCAAAAAAGTGCATTGGTTTTTTACCAAATTTTCCAATGAAGACCACTGATAACAAATCTAAAGGACCATTCATGAAGCGATTGAGTCCAAACTTTGTTGTACCAAATTTTCTTGCTTGATGTTGTACTACTTTTTCTCCGATTTTATTGAATCCTGCATACTTGGCCAACGGTGGAATATACCTATGCATATCACCATACACCTCAATACTTTTCACCACAATAGAACGATAAGCCTTGAGTCCACAATTGAAATCATGTAAATAAATACCTGTTAACTTGCGGGCTGTCCAATTGTATAATTTAGTTGGTATTGTTTTAGAAAGCGGATCATACCTTTTCTTTTTCCACCCAGAAATCATGTCATAACCATCCTCTTTGATCATTCGAATCATTTCCGGAATTTCTTCTGGTGAATCTTGAAGATCGGCATCTAAAGTCACCACATAGTCTCCTTTTACAGCTTCAAAGCCTTTCTGCAAAGCAGCTGACTTCCCATAGTTTCGCTGGAATTTAATCCCACGAACATTTGTATTGCTCGCCCTTAATTTCAAAACAGCATCCCAAGAGCCATCTTTACTTCCATCATCCACGAAAATAATTTCATAAGTGAATTTATTGGCCTCCATTACAGAGACAATCCATTCGTGTAATTCAGGTAGTGACTCGACTTCATTATAAAGCGGGACCACAATAGATATTTCGATTTTTTCAGCCATGACTGAACAAATATAAAAAATTCTTCCGCTCAAAGTATCCTTCTTTAAATTTTACACCAGATTTTATTGAAAGGCTTTTGAGTAAATGAGCAAAACTACTCCCTACAAATTGAACAACGGAAAAGGAGTTATTTACAGTTAGTGGTGAACACATCCTACATCACCCACTTTGGGATTACAATAATAGAGAACTATTCTGATTCATAAAGACTTATTTTTCTGATTTTTCCTTTATCTTGCGAATGCTAAAATTATAAAACAATTAACTACATATTATGAAAACAATAAGGCTAACGTTATTCTCTTTATTTATCATTGTTTCTTCATTTTCTCTAGGACAACTTTCAAAAAGTTCTCCCAAAGCCATAAGTGACAATATCATTGTTAGAATGCAGAAAAATGAGGATCCAGCAATGCTCAGTAAACTTGTTCCAACTCACTTTGAATTAGAGGTAGCTGAAGTACTTTCTCAACATTCAGATATATGGTTATTAAAGTTCAATGATGACAATACAAATATTGATGAAGTATTAGAAGTATTGTACCGTGTGAATACAGTATTGTTTGCACAACCCAACAGAGAGGTAGAATTAAGGGCTGCGCCAAACGACCCTTTGTACACCTATCAATGGCACCATGACAACATCGATTCTGAGTTGGCTTGGGACATCACTACAGGTGGAACCACAGCAAATGGTCACGATATTGTTATTGCCTTAATAGAAAGTGCTGATATCATTAATCACCCAGACTTACAAGACAATCAGTGGATCAACACCGCTGAAATTCCAAACAATGGAATTGATGATGATGGAAACGGATATATTGATGATTACAACGGTTGGAATGTTTCTACCAACAATGATGCTATTGGAACAGGTTCTCATGGAACAAGTTGTGCAGGAATGATGGGTGCAAAAGGCGATAACGGAATAGGAGTGTCTGGAATCAATTGGAATGTTAAAATCATGGACATTGCTGGACATAGTTCTCCATTTACAGAGTCAAATATTATTGCAGCCTACAACTATGCATTAAGCGCACGTTTACTTTGGAATCAGACCAATGGTGCAAGTGGTGCTTTTGTTGTTGCTACAAGTGCATCATGGGGGGTAGATGGTGGAGACCCAAATAGCTATCCAATTTGGTGTAGTTTTTATGATGATTTAGGTCAAGCAGGAATCCTCAACGCTGGAGCAACTACAAATCAGAATCAGGATGTGGATACCTTTGGTGATGTTCCAACAGGTTGTGCAAGTGACTACATGATTGGAGTGACGGCAACCAATTCTTCAGACATCATAGACTTTGCTGGTTATGGAGAACAAACCATCAATATCGCAGCACCAGGGTCTAGCATTTATACGACCGCCGCAAATGGTCAATACACTTCAACTTCTGGAACTTCATTCGCTTGCCCTTTAACAGCAGGCCTCATTGGTCTATTATACAGTGTTCCCTGTAGTGATTTAGATAATTTAGCGATGAGTAATCCACAAGCAGCAGCAGATATGGTAATGCAAGCCCTTTATAATGGAGTGGATCAAAGTCAACATCTAATAGACCGAACGATATCCGGAGGGAGAATAAATGCAAAGAACTCAATTGACCTACTCATGCTTGATGTCTGTAGTTCTTGTTCAACGCCCAACAACATCAATGTAACTACAGTTAATGACTATGATGCGAGTATTGTATTTGACCATAATCCTGATGCAACCTCATATGTGGTATCTATACAAATAGCGGGAACTGGAGTTTGGACAGATTACACAACAACAAATAATAGTTATACATTCACAGGTCTTACCAGCTGTACAGAATATGAATTTAGAATTACTTCAGACTGTTCTGGAGAAATCGGAAATTCATCAGCCATTGGAACATTTAAAACCTCAGGTTGTGGAAATTGTATTGACTTAAATTATTGCGAAACAAATGCAATCAACCCTGCATTAAGTTTAACGGTAACAAGTCCTGCTTCCATTCAAGGAAATTATAGCTATCAAGAATCTACCTCATTTGGAGGTCCCGTAGATAATGGATATCAATATGGTGAATTAGTACTTGTTAATGATGGCTCTGCGAATCCTAATGAGGGCTGTAACCCACTCACTAATGGTGCAGCTGTAAATGGAAATATTGCAGTTGTTTATAGAGGGAGTTGTGACTTCACAGACAAGGCAATGAATGCTCAAAATGCAGGTGCTACAGCAGTGATTGTCATCAACAATGTTGCCAATCCAAGTACAATTAATATGGGTGGGACAAACAACAATGTGACTATCCCAGCAATTATGATTTCGCAAGCTGATGGAGCCATATTGGTGAATTCGATCAATAATAATGAAGCTCCGAAAGCCATTCTAGGTCAACAAAACGAATGGGTTGAATCTTTCCTTATTGACGGAAATACAATCACTACAGGAGATAACAATGGATATGTTTTGAATGACAGTCCTATCGCATTGATTCTTGGCCAAAACTATCCATTCACCTTAACACCTGGCTATGATGGTCAAGCGCTAGAAGAATATACTCGAATTTGGTTAGACATCAACCAAGATGGTGTATTTGATGTTTCTGAAATGATCTATGATCAAGGTACAGCAGCAACTGGCGTGCTCACAGATAACCTAACGATTCCGGCTACTGCTTTAACAGGAAGTACGCGAATGAGGGTTCAAATGGCCTATCAAGGTCTTGCTAATTCATCGCTACCTGACGTATGTGGAGACCTTACATCCGGAGAAGTTGAAGATTTCTGTGTGACTCTAAGTTCAGGAAGTGATTGTGGTATTAAAGTGACATCGACAATCAACGACCCGGCATGTTCACAAGTAAACAACGGTGAAATCTCAGTAAACGTTACTGCTGGAACCCCACCCTATAGTTACCTATGGAATAATGGACAAACAGGATCAAGTATTTCCAATCTTACTCCAGGAAATTATAGTTTAAGCATTACGGATGGAAGTGGCTGTGATACGACTATCAATTTCGCATTAACCTACACGCTACAGCTTTCAATTAACGAGACAATCACGCATCCAAGCTGTCAAAACACAGAAGATGGAAGTATTACTGTTAATGCAAATGGAGGCAATAACTTTACTTACAATTGGAACAATGGCCCCTCCTCTTCAACGTGGTCAGGTATTGGTGATGGAACTTACCATGTAACGGCAAGTAATGATATAGGTTGTACTGTCTCAGGATCATACAGTTTAAGTGCCCCAAACACTCCTGCTCCAACTGCAAGTTTCACTACCAACGAAAATGGCTTATCTGTTACCTTCAACAATACTTCAACTAATGCAAGTACTTATTTATGGGATTTTGGTGACGGAAACACTTCTACACTCGAAAACCCGACACATGTTTATGCTGAGAAAGCAAACTATAATATTTGCTTAACTGCATATGGAGAATGTGACACAACAGAATATTGTACAAGTATTAACGTCAATGACGATCTTTCCGTTATAGGTGAAGGGGAACTAGAAAATGGAATAAATATTTATCCTAATCCTGTTAAAAACAAGGTGACCATAGAGAAAATCAATTCTAAAGCATCACGAGTTGTGATTTACAATGCCAGTGGTCAGTTGATTGATAAAGTGTCACTTTCAACCGCATCAACAGCAATCATTGTGAGTGACTGGAAGCCTGGTGTTTACTTCTTCCATATCATGGATGAAAGCAGAAATCTAATTTCAACACAACGTGTAAGCGTGTTGCAATAATTAATTCTATTAGATAATGAATTGAGTCAAGATTTAAAAGTCTTGGCTCTTTTTTTTTGAATTGAATAAGGAAAAAATAGCCCCAAAGAAAAAGAGGAATAAATGCAGTACATTTATTCCTCTTTTTGCTAAACCATGCTAAAACTATAAAACCCGATTATTCAACTATGATTAAATAACCTATTGCAAATATAAGGATAAAAATCTTTACAAAAAGAAAAAAAGTAATTTATTTTTAAATCATTTCGATCAAACACGTTAACTATCTAGTTTTGCGTCTTTTCAAAAAGAAGAAATGTTACCTTAACAATTGGCAAGAGAAAGAACCAGGATAAATATAAGATCTTTTTCAGATAAAGTATTAGCTATAAAATAGAATGGTGAATGAAAATAAAAAGTTAAAAAATATTCTTTAGATTTTACTTGTCTTTGAGTAGAGTAAACTCTATTTTTGGGCAAATTAACAATAAGTAGAAAACCCGCGAAAAATGAGCGTATTAGTAAATAAAGATTCAAAAGTAATTGTACAAGGATTCACAGGTAGTGAAGGAACTTTCCATGCAGGTCAAATGATCGAATTTGGAACAAACGTAGTTGGTGGAGTTACTCCAGGAAAAGGAGGCCAAAAACATTTAGACAAACCAGTATTTAACACAGTTCAAGATGCTGTAGATAAAACAGGTGCAGATGTATCTATCATTTTCGTTCCACCAGCTTTTGCTGCGGATGCAATTATGGAAGCTGCTAATGCAGGGATTAAAGTAATTATCTGTATTACTGAGGGTATTCCTGTAAATGATATGGTTAAAGCTAAAGAATATATTTCTGCTTATGACTGTAGATTAATTGGACCAAACTGTCCGGGTGTTATCACTGCAGGTGAAGCGAAAGTAGGGATTATGCCAGGATTTGTATTTGAAAAAGGATCTGTTGGTATTGTATCTAAATCTGGAACATTAACATACGAAGCTGCTGACCAAGTAGTGAAAGCAGGATTAGGTATTACAACTGCAATTGGTATTGGTGGTGACCCAATCATTGGAACAACTACTCAAGAAGCTGTTGAATTATTAATGAACGATCCTGAAACTAAAGGAATCGTTATGATTGGTGAAATCGGTGGTAATCTTGAAGCAAAAGCAGCAAGATGGATCAAAGACAACGGAACTAAACCGGTTGTTGGATTTATCGCAGGTGAAACTGCACCAGCAGGTCGTACAATGGGTCACGCAGGTGCTATTGTAGGAGGAGATGAAGATACTGCTCAAGCCAAAAAAGCAATTTTAAGAGAATGTGGTGTTCATGTTGTAGACTCTCCAGCAAAAATTGGTGAGAAGATGGCTGAATTATTAAAATAACATTCAACATAAATATTAAAAAAGGGAACCAAAAGGTTCCCTTTTTTGTTTCAAATATAAAAGTAATAAATATGGAAATTAAAGGAAGTACAGCATTGGTGACAGGAGGAAATTCAGGATTAGGAAAAGCAACAGCAATGCTATTGATTCAAAAAGGAGCGAAAGTTATTATCACTGGAAGAGATCATCAAAAAACCATTCATGTCGCAAAAGAAATTGGAGCTATTCCCTTTCAATGTGACGTAACAAAAGATGAACAGATTGATGAGCTTTATAAATTTATAGAGGGAGAGCATGGAAAGTTGGATATACTTGTAAATAATGCAGGTATTGGAATCAGAAAATCATTATTAGAACTTACTCGAGAAGAATTACAGCAGGTATATGAAGTGAATGTATTTGGAGCTGCTATGGTAGCGCAAGGAGCTAGTAAGCTTTTTGTTAAGCAGAACTATGGAAATATTATTAACATCGCATCAACGGCATCATTAAAAGGTTATCCTACTGGATCTATTTATGCTTCATCTAAATTCGCGCTCAGAGGAATGACACAATGTTGGCAAGGTGAGCTGAGGAAAAACAATATCCGTGTAATACAGGTTAACCCAAGTGAAGTCCCTACAGCTTTTGGAGATGAACAAAACAGAACTGAAAGACCATTAGAATCAAATAAATTAACACCTAAAGATATTGCTATTACAATAGTTAATACTCTAGAGATGGACAACAGAGCATATATTCCAGAAGTTACGGTTCATGCAACAAATCCTTTTTAAAAAAAGAAAATACACATCAATTTTATCAGCTCAACCACAAGAAATAACAATTTATTTCTTGTGGAAAATAGTTTATAATAATTTATATAACGGAGTTTGGATAAAAATTAGAATATTTATTTTGTAAACCTTCGTGGACACTCGAAAATTTATAAATCGAAGATTTAAATTTACG
>Ga0209075_1003186_pt1 | contig 13851 bp, 8 predicted proteins | sample Stecom2011_FD_187523 | JGI IMG/M metagenome (GOLD analysis project Ga0209075, IMG submission 187523) | Agricultural soil microbial communities from Utah to study Nitrogen management - Steer compost 2011 (SPAdes) (version 2) | ecosystem: Environmental > Terrestrial > Soil > Agricultural land... | reverse complement strand
GGTGGGTGATGTGCCTTCGGGGCTCCCAGAGCTGACCATGCCCTCGATGGACTGGGGGCTTTGGCAGCAACTGGCGGTCAGTGCCTTGCTGATCAGCGTGGTGGGGTTCGTGGAGTCGGTTTCTGTGGGCCAGACGCTGGCCGCAAAGCGGCGCCAGAGAATCGACCCGGATCAGGAGCTGATCGGCCTGGGTGCGGCCAACCTGGGCGCGGGTTTTTCAGGTGGTATGCCTGTTACCGGTGGGTTTTCACGTTCCGTCGTCAACTTTGATGCGGGCGCAGAGACACCAGCTGCGGGTGCCTATGCTGCCGTCGGAATTGCCCTCGCAACTTTGTTTCTTACACCAGCCATTGCCTTTTTGCCCCAGGCCACTCTTGCCGCAACCATCATTGTTGCCGTAGCAACACTCATCGACTTGCCGGCGCTGGGCCGCACTTGGCGCTATTCCCGTACTGATTTTGGCGCCATGCTGGCGACTATTGTCCTGACGCTTGTGCACAGCGTGGAAGCAGGCATTATTGCTGGGGTTGTGCTTTCTGTGGGGCTGTTCCTGTACCGTACCAGCCGTCCCCATAGCGCGGTTGTTGGCCGGGTTCCGGGCACGGAGCACTTCCGTAATGTGCTGAGGCACAAGGTTGAGTTGTGCTCGAAGGTGACCTTTTTACGTGTCGATGAAAGCCTGTATTTTGCCAATGCCCGCTTTCTGGAAGAGGCGGTGATGGATTTGGCCGCCGGCGAGCCGAAACTGAGAGATTTGGTCTTGGTGTGCCCTGCGGTTAACCTGGTGGACGCGTCGGCCCTCGAAAGCCTGGAGGCTATAAACGAACGGCTGAAAGATGCCGGGGTTCGGTTGCATCTTTCCGAGGTGAAGGGGCCTGTTATGGATCGCTTGAAGCGCACTGAGTTTCTGTCGCATCTGGGTGGGCAGGTATTTCTCAGCACTTACGAAGCCTGGCAGGCGCTCACTGATAGCCGGGGCCCACTAAAAGACGTCGCCTGATGCAGGGCTCTGTTCCGGCTTTGCTTCGTATAATCCAGACCATTGGTTATGGGGTCGGTAACACCGTTATCATGTAGCCGGTTCCGGATTTCAGCGAGCGCTTTTTATTATGGGCATGACCGACAATCTGCTATCGACCGGGCAGTGGTTTGTAACACTGTTCCTGTTTCTGCTTGTCCTGTTGCAGGCCGCACGCACTGTGCGTTGGCGCACCTTGCGTTCAGACAATGTTCTGCAGCACTCTTTTTTTGGCGCAGCGGTTGCCTTGGGTTTTATCTGGCAGTTGCGCGCCGGCATCTATCCCGGCCTCGCCATTCATATCTTTGGTATCACCGCGGTCACTTTGGTGCTGGGTTGGGGGCTGGCAGTATTCGCCGGGCTTTTGGCCCTGGTTCTCACTGTGATTACCGGCCGGGAGCCGGTCATCATGTTTGCTGCGAATGGCTTGATTACCGTGATGATTCCTGCGCTTGTAACCCATGGCATCATGCTTTGGGAGCGCCATCGGAACTTCAGTAATTTCTTTGCCTATATTTTCTTCTGCGGTTTTTTCGGGGCCGGTATATCAGTGGCTGCGGCAGGACTGGTGATGTGCCTGATGCTCTGGTTTAGCGGAGTGTATGAGTTTTCAGAACTGGTTCACGACTACCTGCGGTATCTTCCGTTGTTCATGATTCCCGAGGGCTTTGTGAACGGCGCGATTGTAACGGGCATGATGGTATTCCATCCGGACCGGCTAACAACGTTAGATCCGCGTCGCTATCGATAGCTGGGCGTGCTTGAAACTACCAGCCTGCAGGCTGCGCTGCCTCAGATGAGGCAGGGTGGCTCTTGCGCCACTGCTGCGTCCACTCAAGAACATTGCCAGCTGGCATTGGTCGTCCAACCCCGTAGCCTTGCATATACTCGCAGCCTAAATCGCTCAAGGCACGGGCATGGTCAAAAGTTTCAACGCCTTCGGCCAGAATAGGGTGGCTAAACCGCTGGCCCATAAAGATCACACTTTCCACGATTGCTCGATCGTTTGAGTCGTTGAGCATGTTGATCACAAAACTCTTGTCTACCTTCACCAGATCGATCGGTAAAGTGTTGAGGTAGGACAGTGACGAAAAACCCGTGCCAAAGTCATCCAGAGCAACGCGGAACCCCAGTTCCTGACAGCGGGCAAGCACATCACTGGCACGTTTTATGTCCTCCAGAGAGGTCGATTCCAGAACTTCCAGGGTTATTTGTTCCGGCTTGATTGCCGGGTGACACTGCAGATAGTTTTCCAGGTAGGAGGTAAAGCTCCAGTCCATCATGTGTCGCGCACTGATGTTTATGCTGACAGACAAATCCTCGCCCGCATCGTGCCAAAGACCCATCTGAAAAACTGCCTCTTCAAGAACCCACTGGCCCAGGGGCACTTCCAGGTGACTGGCTTCCAGCGATGGCAGGAACGCGTCTGGATAAAGCAGCCCTTTGTGCGGATGATTCCAGCGGATAAGTGCTTCAAAACCAATGACTTTACAATCGGCTATCCGCACCTGAGGCTGGAAGTGGAGCTCAAACTCTTTGTTTTCCAGCGCCCGGCTGAGCTCTATGAGTTGCGCGCGTCTCTGTTGGCGATGTTCGTTCTGTTCCGGGTCAAAAACGTGTAGCAGGTTTCGCCCTTTGTCCTTGGCTGCGTATACGGCCTGATCGGCATGGCGAATCAGGCCTTCAGCGTCGGCGTTGTCTTTAGGGTAGCGGGTGATGCCAAGGCTTGCTGTAACAACGATCGAGCCTGCCTCTCCACCAAGATCAACCGGTTCGTTGATGGAAGACAGTATGCGGTCATAGATAGCGTCATGGTTATCGCTTTGCAGGATAAGGCCAAATTCATCGCCGCCAATTCGGGCCACTGTGTCGCCGCTGCGCAAGCCTTGCGCCAGGCGGCTGGCCAGGATACACAGTATTTTGTCTCCCGCCTCTGCTCCAAAGTTTTCGTTAATTGCCTTGAAGCCATCCAGATCAATGTAACCGACCGACAGGCTTTTTTGGTGGATATCCGCCTGTATCTGAGCATGGTGCAGGCGTTCTTTCAGTAGCTGTAAATTGGGCAAGCCAGTGAGATCGTCGTAATTTGCTGCGCGATCTATGTCTTTGGCATGATTTTTCAGCTCTGTAATATCGGTGAAATTAGCCACATGGTAATAGCTTCCGGGTTCGTCCAGGTGAATGCGACTGATGGACTGCAGCTCGACAAATTCTTCCCCGTTTTTCCGTCGGTTCCAGATCTCCCCTCGCCAGTGCCCCGACTCTTCAATGCTCTGCCACATGGCCCGGTAATAGGCCGGGGAGTGTCGCCCGGAACTGAGAATGGAAGGGTTAAGGCCCAGAACATCGGCACGGCTGTATCCTGTAATCCGCGAAAATGAAGGATTTACATCGAGTATGCGGTTGTTTTGATCCGAAATGATGATGGCTTCGTGGCTTCGGTCAAACACACTGGCCGCTATACGAAGGCCGCGTTCGCTGTGCTTGTGGTCCGAAATATTGTTCATGATAACGATAAAACCCGGCGCCACGCCCTGTTCATCTCCAATAGGCAGCCCGTAGGCGTGAACCCAGAATGGTTCCCCGGCGCGGGTGTAGAGCAAAACCTCTTCTTCGAATTGTTTAACCCTGTGCAGTTCGCGGGCAATGCGTGTAAGCGCTGTCGTATCTGTGGCGGGGCCTTTGAGCAGCTCGCTGGGGCGGATACCGGTAATGTTCTGCAGCAGATGGCCGGTATATTCCTCAAAGACCGGATTAGCCCACTCAATCGTGCCTGCGGCGTCAAGGATCAGAACCATATTGCGGCTGGCGCTCGCAACCAATGACAAGCGCTTGGGGTCAACCTTGGGGGTGGGCGCTTTGTCTACTGGATCCTTTATACTTGGCATGGCTCAATTTGTGCCTCCGCAGACATTTCGGCGGTCATATTTAGAAAGCAGTCGTTCAGGTTACTTCTGATTGCGGATATCAGGTTTGATGTACATCAAGTCTACGCCTGATGTTTCAATTGCGCCAGCGAGAGTGTTTTTGCAGTTTGCGTTGCAGGGTTCTCCGGTGCATGTTCAGAGCCCTGGCGGTGGCGGATACATTGCCCTCATGCTCATTGAGTACCCGTTGAATGTGCTCCCACTCCATTTCTTCCACCGACGGTGGTTCAGGGCGAAGCTCGGGAGCAGTTGCCAGAGCATCAAAACCGCTGATGAGCTGATTCACGGTAACCGGCTTGCACAAATAGTTGATTGCCCCGCGGCGCATGGCCTCAACTGCTGTGGCAATGCTGCCATAACCCGTGAGTACGAGAACATTCAGATCAGGTTGTCGGCTGAGCAGCTCGGGCAGAAGTTGCAGGCCGCTTTCGCCGGCAAGGTTCAGATCGAGCACGCACCGATGGAAACTTTGTGTGCTCAGCGCGCCAAGCGCTTCAGCATGAGATTGGGCCTTGGTGGCTTCGACACCTTGGCGCTTGAGGGCGCGTTGAAGTATCTCCAGAAAGGCAGTGTCATCGTCAATAAGCAGCCAGTTATCAGTGGTTGTCACGTGTTACTCCAGGTTTCCAGACTGGACGGTCCGGCTTGGGGCATATCGATGATCATGGTCGTGCCATGCTGGTCAACCCGTGCCTTCAGTGTGCCCCCCAGGCGCTGGATGGTCGCGTTGGTAAGAAAGAGGCCAACGCCCATGCCATTTTCCGAGCCAACAATCTGTTCGCCCAGGCTGTTCTGGAAGGCATCTTCCAGCCCGTCACCATGATCTTCCACCACCATTTCAACCCGGTTGTTTTCTGCGCAGCGAACACTGACAGCTACCCAGGAGGGGCTGGCGGTCAGTGCGTTGGCCAACAGGTTCAGAATGGCCTGATCCAGGGTGGCATCTACCGCAACCCGGCAGTCCGGAACTGCCGCCGACCAATCAATGGGCGCAGCGGGCCATAGCAGCGTTGCCGACTCTTTCAATCGTGCCACCCAGTCCTTGGCAGTGAGGCTCTCAAGCTGCGCAGTTTTTGCTTGTACTGCGGCTCTGGACAGTTGCTGCAGGTGTTTGCTGCAAAGAACAAGTTGTTGCTCCATCAGGTTGAGGTCTTCGGCGAGCTCGGGGTTCGGGAACGCAGAGCGGAGTTCTTCCACTAGCAAGGTCATGGTATTCAGGGGTGTTCCCAGCCTGTGGGCAACGGCCGCTGCGGAAAGCCCCAGTGAAATGATCTGTTCATCGCGCAGGCGTGTTTCCCGAATGGTTGAAAGCTGCTGCTGTTGCTGCCCTAACCTTCGTGCCAGGGCACCGACCACTAGTAGCAGAATTGCAGCCGTCATGGCGAAGGTCACCCACATGCCGGCCAGATGCAACTGGGCCAGATTGGCATCGTGGTGATCATGGGTAATGGGGGTGTGCCACAAAACCAGGGCGGTATAAATGCCGATTCCTGCCAGAGTCAGTGCAATGCTCTGACTGAGTGGTACCAGAATGATTGCTACCGCTATAGGTAGCAGTAACAGGGACACAAGGGGGTTGGTGTAGCCGCCGGTGAGAAAAAGCCAGGCGCCAATCAGGGCCAGATCTACTGCCAGGCCAACACTTACACTGATTGGGGAGCGTGGTGGTCTGCGGGTAAACCAGAGCCAGCACAGGGTCGCAAAAATGCCGTAGACCAGGCAAAGGATGAGTGCTTCAGCCCGGTGGGCAAGGGAGATAACTGTTTCGGCTACCGCGATGGCAGCGAGCTGGAGCGTAACGATGGCCAAACGCATACCCAGCAAGTAGCGGGCAGCTTGTTGAAAACCGGTTTGAGAGTGAGTGAGCCATTCCATGGGCTGGATTCTAGCAGGGCAGGGTGTTTATTGGTGCTAGAGGCAGTGAAATAGTTGATAGGTATCAAACAGGGTAGTAACAGGCCAGGTCCTGGCTGATCACATCGCCGGTCAGCTGCAGTGGGTTCGTACGCAGGTCAAAACTCTGGATTGCGGCCTCAGGAGAAACACCTTGCCTGTGTGTGCTTGTGCCGCGGAGTCGATCTGGTTGGTAAACGCTGTTCCGGCCATTGGGGAAAAGAGCCGCGTAGGCGATACCGGCTTCTACCAGGTCCTGGAAAAAATGTGAGCCGTAAGAAAGATCCGGCACCATATCGCCGTCCATTTCTGCCACTTCAACCAGCACGGCCACGCCCGCGATGTCCGCAAAACGAACTGGCACGCCCAGCTCGGGGCTGCTGGTGCCCCAGCGGCCGGGGCCAATAAGCATGGTTTTACCTTTGTCCATACGCACCTGCTCGCCTAAGAGGTTGGCAACGTCGTAACGTTGGCTCACGCTAAGCTGCCTGTAAACGGCAGCATCCACCCGGATAACGCGCTGGATTCCCAGGTTGATATTGCCCCCCATAAAGTGTCCCTGGGTGCGGAACAGAAGGTTCTGTGCCGGTATTTCCTCGGGTATTGCAACGGCGGTGGTTTCGCCGATGGTTGCCAGCGGCCTGCATTGCACCAGATTAAAGGCCGGTTCTCCGGCGCTGTTCAGATGCAGGGTAAACTCCACGTCCACCGGGTGGTTATATCCTGCTTCGAGGGTTTTCAACAAGCAGGAGAGGCGGTCCACAAAAAGACCATTGCGTACCAGGGGTTGAAAGGTCAGGCGCCATACCGGTGTTGGCAAATTCAGCTCCCGGGCTCGTCTGCTGGCGGGCTGGTCTATTTCGCCCAAGTGGCCCAGTGGCAGATCGGAAACCTCCTTTGTGAGCTGGCTCAACGGGAGGGTGGTTAAATCTCCTTCTCGCAGATCCAGTACATCCAGTAGGTGCTGGGAGAACTTGTAGCTTTCATCCTGATTGCGAAAGGGCTGGCGGTGGGGGTAATCCAGTGCCATCACACAGGCGTGGTCGCCTTCAATCCGATCAACGGCCCGGGTGCCCAGCCCCATGACCAGACGAACCATGCCAGCGGCCGGGTCCATATCGGTATCCCAGGCAAAGGTATTACGAGAAACACCAACACCCGCAGCATCTGGCAGGTAGTAGCGGCCATGGAAGCGACCATTGACTCGCTGAATCAGCAGCGCCATGGGTTCTTCCCGCTGGTCGAGGCCGCGTTGTTTACGGTATACCAAGGCGTCGTCGCTCATGGTAGAGGCATAAACCTGGCGGATGGCGTCCTCCAGAGCGTCAAGCCGGTGTTCCGGAGCGCCCTGGTTGATCACGAAAACGCTGTCGTACTTGCCGGCAAAGGCGTTGCCAAAACCATCTTCCTGCAGGCTGCTTGAGCGCACCAGAATCGGATATTGCCCGTAGTGATCCAGCAGCCGCTCCAGTTCACTCCGGATTTCCGGTGGGAACTCACCTTCCAGTAAGCCTTGGCGCAAGGTTGCCGCTTCACTGAAATACCCCTCGGGAGCACGCTGACGCATGATCGCTGGCCACAACCCATTGTGTACGAGAAATGCGTAATAGGCGTCTGAGCCAAGATAGCGGGAATCATGAGGCTCCAGGCTTTCCTGCCAGATAGCTGGCTGATTGGTAAGCAGGATGCTGCGGGCGATCAACATGCCAGCGGCCTTTCCACCAATGTACCCGCTGCCGATCATTCGCGCGCGTATCGCGAGCAGGTCCTCAAGATTCAGATAGTTTCTGGCCAAGTCCAATATGCGCGAATCCCGGCTGATCAGTACGTTCAGCACCCGCTCATGAATAGCGGCAGCCTGTTCTTGATCATCATCTTGCATGGCACTGGTAACCTGCATGAACAGACGGTCCCAGTAATCCAGAAGCGGTTGTCGATGTAGTTGCGCCACCTCCAGACCGGCTTGTAGTCGGGTGGCATCGCTGCTGTCGGAGACCGGCAGAAAACGACCATCGCGCTCTCGATGTGGCAGAAACATGGTGGGGGATTGGCGACACCAGGCTTTGATCGGCTGAACCTGTACATCGTCCTCCAGGCGGTGCACATCCACCATTACCTGGGTTGTCTGCCGGATGCGATCCAGCGTTGTGCGGGAGTGCCGGTCCGGGTAAAGAGCAAACCAGGCGACCGTATCCAGTTCAAAGAGGAAGGGGCAAACCACCCGGAAAAAATTGCCTACCATGGCGTCGGTGGCCCAGGCGTTGAGCAGATCACTCAGGCAGTCGCACACATAGAATGCGCCGCGCCCATGTTCTTCTATCAGGCGCCATACTCTACCGGTGAAAGCTTCAAAGCCATCCAGAGCATCGACGTTTTCGGTGTGGATGTTGGTGTTTGCGGGCACCAGCGGAGGATGCTGGCCAAAACGCAGATAAATGATACGGCGCCCGGCGGACGCCGCAGACTCAATAAATGGAGTAACGAATCGGCGATAGTCGTCCAGATCGTTGACTCTCCAGACCACATTATCGCCAATTCTCAGGCCGTCAAGAACGTCATCCAGCCCCGGGAGGCCGGTGGAAACCCGGTTGCTATCCTGTGAGTTTCCGCCGTTCCTGCTCATGAGCCCTACTCCATAATCAGATAACGCCCATAGACTGCATGGCACGGGCGACCTTGATAAAGCCGGTCACGTTGGCGCCCAGTACGTAGTTGCCTTCAGAGCCAAACTCGGCAGAGGTCTCGTAGCAGCTCTTGTGGATGTCGATCATGATGTCTTCAAGACGCTTTTGCGTGTAATCGAAGGTCCAGGAATCACGGCTGGCATTCTGCTGCATTTCTAAAGCAGAGGTAGCTACACCACCAGCGTTAGCGGCTTTGCCTGGGCCGTACATCAGCTTGGCCTTCTGGAAGATGGCGATGCCTTCAGGCGTTGTAGGCATGTTGGCGCCTTCAGCGACTGCGATACAGCCATTTTCAACCAGTGTTTTGGCGTCGTTGGCGTTGAGTTCATTCTGGGTGGCGCAGGGCAGAGCTATGTCGCAAGGAACAGACCAGATGCTGCCGCCTTTGACGTATTTCGCGTCTTTATGGAACTCGGTGTATGCGCTGATGCGACGACGATCTACTTCCTTGATCTGTTTGATAGCTGCCAGATCAATGCCTTTTTCATCTACGATGATGCCACTGGAGTCGGAGCAGGCAATTACTGTAGCGCCCAGTTCATGAGCTTTGGCAATGGCGTAGATAGCGACGTTGCCGGAGCCGGAAACAACCACTTTTTTGCCTTCCATGGAGTCGCCGCGGGCTTTCAGCATTTCTTGTGTGAAGAACACAGTGCCGTAGCCAGTTGCTTCTGTACGTGCGCGGCTGCCGCCCCAGTCGAGGCCTTTACCGGTAAGTACGCCAGACTCGTAGCGGTTGGTGATGCGCTTGTACTGGCCGAACATGTAGCCAATTTCCCGTTTGCCCACGCCAATATCACCGGCTGGGACGTCTGTGTATTCACCGATGTGGCGGTACAACTCGGTCATCAGGCTCTGGCAGAAACGCATAATCTCGTCGTCGGAGCGGCCTTTGGGGTCAAAGTCGCTGCCGCCTTTGCCGCCGCCGATAGGCAGGCCAGTCAGGGCGTTCTTGAAGATCTGTTCGAAACCCAGGAACTTGATGATGCCCAGGTATACGGACGGGTGAAAGCGCATGCCGCCCTTGTAGGGGCCCAGGGCGCTGTTGAACTCTACGCGGAACGCACGGTTAATCTGGATTTCGCCGCTATCGTCCTGCCAGGGCACCCGAAAGATAATCTGGCGCTCAGGCTCGCAGATGCGCTGAATGATTTTCTTCTCGGCAAATTCCGGGTATTTCACCAGAACGGGTCCCAGAGTCTCAAGAACTTCGTGTACAGCTTGGTGGAACTCGTTTTCACCCGGATTGCGGTGCAGAACGTCTTGGTAAATCAGTTCCAGTTTCTCATCAAGTCGGGCGGTCATAGAGTCTTCCTCATTTCGGTTCTTGCTTATTGCAGGAAAGTGAAAAGGATGGTGGAAAAATGGGGCGGTGATTTGACCATATTGCGGCAGGTTTGGCAAGCGAGCCCCGGTGGCAGGGGGGTTGAACACCTACCCCCATAGAGATGCGGCATTGTGTCTCACGCGCTGCGGCGGCTGCCTGTTTATCATACCCGGACACTTTTGTTCCAGAGATTAATAGGCGGAAACGCCCCGGGGAAGCAGTTGCATGAAAGAACCAGTATTTGCGAAATGCGCATGGATCGCGGCTTTAGGATTCGCAGGAATGCCTGCTCTTGCACTGGCGCAAGCCTCCGGGGATAGCCTTGTTATTCGGGTTACCGAAGGGCAGGCCAGTGACAATTCCGCTGCTGTGTTGGCCAGCGAGCCTGTAAGCCGGCTGGCCTCGGATCCTGCAGTCTCGCTCTCCCGGATGGGCGGTCGCGGCTTGGAGCCTGTGGTGCGGGGGCAAAGTCAGGAAAGAGTGGATGTGTTGCTGGACGGCATTCGGGTGGAAGGCGCTTGTCCCAACCGCATGGATCCACCAACGAGTCGCCTGAGCAGCGCACTGGCGCCGGCTCTGGAAGTCCGAACCAATAACCGCACCCTGCGTTGGGGCCCTATTGCCGGCGGGCAGGTGATTGCCACAACCGCCGAGCCTCGGTTCAACGACGGTGTGACCACCGGCCAGGTAACGCTTGGTGGTTCAGATAATGGAAGCGGCAAGCTGGTGAACGCCGCAGCGGCCGTGGGCAGTGAGGCAGCCTGGTTAAGGTTGTCTGGTGGCTATGACGAAGCGAATGATTACGAAGACGGTGATGGCAACAAAGTACGCAGCGCCTACGAAAATGCCGAAGGTCGCGCCGACGCTGCCTGGACAGCGGAGACTGGTTTCTTCATCAAGGCCATGGTGAGCCGGCAGGAAGAAAGCGATGTGAAATACGCCGGTTCCGGTATGGATGCACCGCAAACCGACACAGATATTTACCGCATGGAGATCGGTTCTCCGGTAGCAAAGGGCGAGTGGAGTTTGCTCGCGTGGCAGGCCGATGTGGATCACATCATGGATAACTTCAGCCTGCGCCCGGCCGGCATGATGAAGATGCAGACGAATTCCATCACCGAAACCCGAGGCCTGCGTTTCACACTCGACCAAAGCCCGAACAGCGTAACCGATTGGGCCGTGGGTGCAGATCTTGAGGCAAACGACTGGGATGCCACCCTGTTCAACGTCAGTAACCCTATGCCAATGACGGTGTCGCTCATGTGGCCGGGAGTGGAGCGTGAGCGAGCGGGGCTTTTTGCAGAAGGTTTTCGACGCGTTGCCCGTGACATAAAAGTGGGAGCGGGCCTGCGTTACGACCGTGTGGAAATGAATGCGACCAAAGCGGACGACGTGGCAAGTATGGGTATGACTCCGGCCATGCTTTACCAGAGTGCTTACGGTACGGCGGATGTAGACGTTGAAGATAACAACGTAAGCGGGTTCGTATCGGGCGAATGGCGCCTGCCACAGAACCAGGCGCTAACCTTGATCGGCAGCCGCAGTGTGCGCAGCCCCAGTGTTACGGAACGCTACCTGGCGCGCAATACCATGGGCGATAGCTGGATTGGCAACCCGGATCTGGATACCGAAAAACATTACAAACTGGAGCTGGCCCTGAGTGGCAGCAAGAATCAGTGGAGCTGGAAGCCTGTTGTCTGGGTCGATCAGGTGGATGACTTTGTGCTGCGTTACAAAGAAACGCAGGCCCAGTGCGGCAAGGCCAACGGTTGTACTCGTTACAAGAACATAGATGCCCGCTTGTTGGGTGTTGAGGCAATGATTGGGTGGACCGATGGCACCTGGAGTAGCAGCAGTGCCTTGGCGTCGGTTCGCGGCGAAAACCGTGATGATAATAAAGCCCTGCCGCAGATTCCCCCGGTTCAATTTGTACAAACTTTGGGCTGGCAGGCGATGGGTCATAGCATTGAGGCCGAATGGCAGCTTGCTCGCCGTCAGGATCGCATCGATCCGCAATCGGGGCTGGATGCGGGGGTTTCACCCGGGTATGGCGTGTTCAACCTTTCCGGTAGCCATCCGTTAATGGAGTATCTCACCTTTAATTGGGCTCTGAATAACCTGTTTGATAACACCTGGGCGCCGCACGTGAGCCGCGCAAACACCGATCCGTTCAACCCTGATGCGATCCGTGTAAACGAGCCGGGGCGCACGTTACGCGCGGCACTGACGGCCAGGTGGTAAACCTTGCAATGGCGGTTGCCCGCTACTCATAGCCAGCGGGTAACTCTTCGCCCCGTGCAGGATTACTCCCCCTGCACGGGGCTTTTTTGTAGGAGTCTTTATGAGTTGGCCCTGTTGCTATGGACTATGCTCTAACTGACTAAATTGCAGGAGAGTAATCGTAGGTAGCTGAGGGGGAGATGGGTGTGTCCTACTCTTGAATATATTGATAACCTATGGTTATTACCTAATAACTGTTTCCGAGGTGGCTGGTGGTGAGACACATTTCTGTACTGGGCGCGATTGTGCTTGGGTTGGTTTGCGCGGCACCCGCTCTGGGTGCGGATACGTCTGGCCAGTTGCAGACTGCGCCAGTTGAGCGCAGTGAGCTGCAGGAAACCCTGGTTCTGGATGGTGTGATTGAGGCGGTTCAGCAGAGTACCGTATCTGCACAAACCAGCGGCACCGTTCAGCAGTTACCTTTTGATGTAGACGATTCGGTGGCTGCTGGCGATCTGATTGTGCAGCTGGATAGCAGTGAGCAGCGCGCCCGGCTCAATCAGGCGCAAGCTGGCCGGGACGAAGCCAGGGCTACCCTGGATGATGCCCAGCAGCAATTTGACCGGATTGAGAGCATCCACGAGCGCGGGCTTGTGTCCCGGCAGGAGTTTGATAGTGCCAGGAACAATCTGGCGGGTGCGAAGGCACGGTTGGAGCGGGCCGAGGCTTCATTGGCGGAAGCCCGGGAACAGTTGAGTTATACCCGTATTATTGCGCCTTACGGCGGCATACTGACTGAACGCCATGTGGAACTCGGTGAGTCTGTCAGCCCGGGCCAGCCCCTGCTCAGCGGGCTATCCCTGGAGCAGTTGCGGGTTGTTGTAGATCTGCCCCAGCAATATGCCGATCTGGCCCGGCGCGACCGCCAGGCGAAGGTGACCCTGGGCGATGGCCGGGTGCTGGAAACCGGCGATATGACGTTCTATCCCTACGCCAATCCGGCGACTCACACCTTCCGTTTGCGGATGCGCCTGAGCGAGCCTAACGGCTCGTTGTTTCCGGGCATGCTGGTGAAGGTGGGTGTTCCGGTCGCAGCGCGTGAAGTGTTGTGGATACCCGCCAGCAGTCTTGTTCGCCGCAGTGAGCTGAGGGCCGTGTTTGTGCTGGATGAACAGAACCGCCCACGGTTACGGCAGGTTCGTACCGGTGCGCAGCAGGACGGCCGCCTGGAAGTTTTGGCAGGGCTGAGCGAAGGCGAGCTGGTTGTTATCTATCCCGGTGAGCTGGTGGGTTCAGATCGCTTGAACAGGGAGGCTGGGAATTGAGCAGCAAACTGCCTCCGGTTGGCCCGTCAGGGGCGATTGCCCGGGTTTTTCAGGATAACCATCTAACGCCTTTGATAGCGCTACTCTCTATCATTCTGGGCGTGCTTGCGGTTGTGGTCACGCCAAAAGAGGAAGAGCCGCAGATAGACGTCACCATGGCGGATATCATGATCGCGTTCCCGGGGGCCAGCACCCAGGAAGTGGAAAGCGCCATCGCAACGCCTGCCGAGCAGGTTATGAGCGAAATTTCCGGCGTTGAACACGTGTATTCCGTGTCCCGTCAGGGTCAGGCCGTTATTACGGTGCAGTTTGAAGTCGGTATTCCGCGAAAGGAAGCGCTGGTCCGGCTTTACAACCAGGTGTATTCCAACCAGGACTGGCTGCCGCCGGAACTGGGTGCCTCTCAGCCGGTCATCAAACCCAAAGGCATTGATGATGTGCCGGTCATGACGCTGAC
>Ga0209075_1003185_pt1 | contig 13852 bp, 10 predicted proteins | sample Stecom2011_FD_187523 | JGI IMG/M metagenome (GOLD analysis project Ga0209075, IMG submission 187523) | Agricultural soil microbial communities from Utah to study Nitrogen management - Steer compost 2011 (SPAdes) (version 2) | ecosystem: Environmental > Terrestrial > Soil > Agricultural land... | reverse complement strand
AATTGAACGATAAAACGGGTAGAAAGCTATGCGCGGGTTTGTGAAGCAGTTTATACGGTTGTCGTTTTACTGTGCATTGATACCGTTGATGCTGGGTGCGAGCGCGCAAGCGGTTGTTCTTGAGGGTGTGGGTCACGCGAGTATCTACAACGAGGATCTAGCGTCTGCCCGTGCGGAAGCTCGCAGTGCGGCCATGCGTGATCTCGCCTTGCAGTACGAAGCGCAGGTGAGCACTAGAGATACTATGGAAAACGGCGTTTTAACTGAATCCCGAGTGCGCCTTGCCTCTAGTGCCCGAGCGCGGAATGTTAAAGTGATTGATGAGCATCGTAGCGGCAATCTTTTGCGTGTAACTGTACGCGGAGATATTTCTGCCAGCAGGGCTAGCTGCGATGGCGGAGACGCCGCTCGGTTAAAAAAACGGGTTGCGATTACCGGCTTTCCATTGCTGTATCCGGGGCAGGCTAGGGTAGGGCGTATTGATGATGCTGGAGAAATTCTGCCGCAACAGCTGCAGCAGGGCTTACGAGAGGCTGGAAACTTGCAGGTGTTTTCCGCGACGACCTCCCGTCTTTTCCCCGACCTACTTAATGCGCCCACTTTGCAGCAGGGTGACAACCGGCTTACCAATGTGGTTCAAGTAGCCCGGGAGATGGGCGTTCAGTTTGTTGTAGCCGGTGTCATTCGAGACATTGGCGTTGCGGATCCCGCGGCTTGGGGCTCCTCGGTATTGGATAAAATGCAAAGGCGTTTTGGTGGCGCTGATATGCGTCGGCGTTTCGCGGTGGATTTGATGGTTTTTGACGGATTCAGCGGCTCACCTGTTTACCAGCAGCGCTTTGAGACTGCCGCCGACTGGAATGCCGGCCCTGGCAGTTCTGTCGGTTTTGGCTCGGAAGGGTTCCGTAAAACCCAGTATGGAGAGGCTGTGGCGGGTGCTATTGGAGAAATGACGCAGGCGGTAGCTGAAGCCCTCGCGTGCCAGCCGTTTATGGCTCGCATTACCCGGGTAGAGGGTCAACTTGTGACCTTGGCTTCAGGCGCGACCGCTGGTTTGCGGCCCGGAGATGAGTTGCACCTATACCGCAGCGCCCGGTATTTTGATTCTTTGGGGGGGACTCCGGAGCTGAGTGACAGTCAGATGACGGTCACTCTGAACAATGTTCATCCAGACTTCAGTAATGGCAAAATGCCGGTAACGGGTGGGCAGGTAAACATTCAGCGAGACGACATTGCCATTATCTGGTAGCGTGCACTAACGACTGCGTGCAGATATCACTCAGACACTTCAGCCGCTGCAATATCGCGAATCTTTCCAATCATGGAGCGCAAGCCGTTGCCTCGGGTTGGAGAGATGTGGCGGAACAAGTCCAGTTGTTCGAAAATCTCATCTATGTCGGTGGCCAGCAAGTCCCTCGGGGTTTTGCCGTTCAACGCGACCAGAATCATGGCTGCGAGGCCCCGCACTATCATTGCGTCAGAATCAATCAACAAGTAGAGCTTGCCGTCGGCTTCGTGGTAGTGGGCAATCAACCAAACCTGGCTTTGGCAGCCGTGCACGTAGTTCTCTTCAATCCGCGCGTCGTCCGGAAAGGCGGGTAGCTGTTTGCCTAGGTCAATGATGAACGCATAGCGTTCTTCCCAGTCATCAAGAAACTCAAAGCCGTCGAGAACGTCTTCCAGAGTAGGGTTGGATCCTAGCGGGTTGTCGAGAAATTCTTTTTCCGTAGCTGGCATTTACAGCATTCCCAGTTCTAGCTTGGCTTCATCGGTGAGCATGTCGTTGTTCCAGGGCGGATCAAAGGTCAGCTCTACGGTTACCTTATCTACGTTGGGAACGTGCTCTACTTTGGTTTTTACATCGTCGGTAATAACCGGCCCCATGCCACAACCGGCGGCGGTGAGGGTCATCAAAATGTAAATGTGATTGCCTTCTGGCGTACCATTTTCAATCCGGCACTCGTAAATAAGGCCCAGATCTACCACATTCACCGGAATTTCCGGGTCGTAGCAGTTGCGGATGGCTTCCCACACTTGGTTCTCGTTAACCGTGCCATCGTCCGGGGTATCAAAGCTGCTTTCCAATGGCTTTTTACCCAAAGCATCAGCGTTGTGGCCTTCAATGCGGGCAAGGTTGCCGTTGACCGCAACGGTAAAGGTACCGCCCAGTGACTGGGTGATGGTCACAAAGGTGTCTGCCGGAATCATGATTTCAGTTCCAACAGGAACAAGGCGGGCTTCCACCTCGCGTTTGGTCAGGACGACTTCTCTTTCTTGCATGTATGTGTAGACCTCGTTTTGTGCTTTTAAGCCCCCTCTCCCCGGCCCTCTCCCGCAAGGGGAGAGGGAGTCGGTAAGCCGGGCTGGGAGTAGCCGTTAAGCTTCCCCTCTCCCCGGCCCCCTCCCGCAAGGGGAGAGGGAGTTGGTAAGCCGAGCTGGGAGTAGCCGTTAAGCTTCCCCTCTCCCCGGCCCCCTCCCGCAAGGGGAGAGGGAGTTGGTAAGCCGAGCTGGGAGTAGCCGTTAAGCTTCCCCTCTCCCCGGCCCCCTCCCGCAAGGGGAGAGGGAGTCACTAAGCCAAACTGTGAGTTGCCTTATAGCCCCTCTCCCCCCGCGGGAGAGGGGTTGGGGAGAGGGGGCGATGCAATATCAACTTACAGTAAAACTCTCACCACACCCGCATTCCGCGGTGGCATTGGGATTGCGGAACTGGAACATGGAGTTTACGCCTTCGGTAACAAAGTCGATCTCGATGCCGTTCACCATGGCAAGGTGTTCCTCTTTTACAAACACATCAACGCCATCAATGTGGAATACTTTGTCGTCAGCGGCAGCTTCGTCCACCCACTGGGTTTCATATTTAAAGCCGGAACATCCGCTTTTTCTGATTGCCAATCGAATACCTTTGGCGCTCGACGCTTTGTCGAGTTGCTTGCGCACGTGCTTGACGGCACTTGGCGTCATTGTGACGCCTACGGTCGGCGTGAAGACTTCAGCTGTCATGGTGTCTCCTCCATCAGGCAAACAGGCGCTGGACTTTTTGTAAGGCGGTAAACAGTTGTTCCACCTCGTCCAGTGTATTGTAGAACGCAAAGGAGGCCCGCGCTGTACCGGGAACTCCGTAGAAATCCATCAGTGGCATGGCGCAGTGGTGGCCAGTGCGAATCGCGATGCCTTGCTGATCCAGCAGGGTACCTATATCACTGGGGTGCAAACCGTCGATTTTAAAGGACATTACGGGAACTTTTTGCTTGGCAGTTCCGATAATGCTCATGCCTGGAACAGTTTCGACCAGCTGGTTGGCGCGCGCCATCAATGCATTTTCTGCCGCTTCCATGGCTGGCCGGTCGAGCCCGTTAAGGTAGTCTATTGCAGCCCCCAAACCTACAGCCTCAGCGATGGCAGGCGTACCTGCCTCAAACTTGTAGGGCAGAACGTTCCATGTGGTGCGCTCAAAAGATACCCGCTCAATCATCTCGCCGCCGCCCTGATAGGGAGGCATGTCTTCCAGCAGCGAGGCTTTGCCATAAAGCACACCAATGCCGGTTGGGCCGAACAGCTTGTGAGATGAAAACACGTAAAAGTCACAATCCAGTGCCTGCACATCCGGCTGGAAATGGGGGACTGCCTGAGCGCCATCGAGCAGGGTGATAACACCGCGAGCTTTGGCTTGGCTCACCAGTTCCTTTACCGGGTTGATCGTGCCCAAAACGTTGGAAACGTGGGTGATGGCCAGAATGCGCGTGCGATCGTTCAGCAGGCTGTTGAACGCATCCATATCCAGTTCGCCTTCTGGCGAGACTTGAATTGGCAGCACCTTTGCGCCGGTGCGCTCGGCGACCATCTGCCAAGGTACAATGTTGGCATGGTGTTCCATATGGCTCACCAGAATTTCGTCGCCGGTTTTGAGCTTCGGGGCCAAACCATTGGCTATAAGATTAATGGCCTCAGTGGTGCCCTTTGTCCAGATGATTTCCTGTGTGCTACCTGCATTCAAGAACGCGCGAACGGTTTCACGGGCGCCTTCAAAGGCGGCTGTTGCACGGTCACCTAGGGTGTGTGCACCCCGATGTACATTGGAGTGCATTTCCCGGTAGTAGCGGTCCATGGCATCCAGAACAGCAAGCGGCTTCTGCGCCGACGCACCGTTATCAAGATACACCAGCGGCTTTCCATTGACCTGTTGCGACAGGATAGGGAAGTCCCGGCGGATGGCTTGTACGTCAAACGCCTTTTGGGTAGCTGTGTTAGCCATGGACAGGTCGTTCATACCACTTAGGCCTCTTGGAACGTTTGGTCGAAGAACTGGTTCAGGCGAGCTTGCACCGTGTCCCTCACAGCCTCCACCGGAATTTGAGCAACCAGTTCGTTGATGAATGCCATGGTTAGCAGTACGTTGGCTTCCCTGCGACCGATGCCCCGGGAAACGAGATAAAACAACGACTCTTCATCAAGCTGCCCGATGGTTGCGCCGTGTGCACACTTTACGTCATCGGCGTAGATTTCCAGTTCGGGCTTGGTATCAATTTCAGCGCCAGTGGAGAGCAAAAGATTTTTGTTGCTCATGTTCGCGTTGGACTTCTGGGCGTCCGGGTGAATATGAATCCGACCGTTGAATACGGCGTGGGATTTATCCGCTGCGATGTTGCGATAGGTTTCTTCGCTGTCGCAATTGGGTGCTACATGCTCGATGGTTGTGTGGTTGTCGTAGTGCTGTGTGCCTTGGGTTACAACAACGCCGTTGAGCTTGCACTCCGCGCCTTTGCCTTCCAGTCGTACCCGTAGGTCGTGGCGTCGCAGTGGGCCGCCAAAGCCTACACAGTGGCTTTCGAAACGGGACCTGCGTTGCTGGGTTACACCCGTAGCACCGATGTGTTGTACGTTTTCACCGCCCATGCTCAGGCGGATGTTGGTTACATTCGCACCTTCTGCAAGGGTGAATTCAGTGACCGAGTTTACGAAAACCGCTTCCTGACCGCTGGAAATATACTCTTCAACCAGAGTGAGTTGGCTGTTGCGGCCGGCATCCACAAAAATGCGAGGGAAGGCTGAGCCACTGGCGTCTGCTGTCACTTCATGGATGATGAATAATGGTTGGTCGAGCACGGCGTCCGGCTTTAGGCGAATCACCAGCCCATCTTCAAAACGTGCCGTGTTGAGCCCAGCGAATTGCACGGCTTTTGCGTCAAGTGTGCTATCTAAGCGCTCAACCAGCTCACTGGCTTCCGCATCTGAAAGATCGCCAAAACGCTGAATAAGTATGTTTTCGAGATCCGGGTACTCACTGGCTTCTGGCATTACAACGCCATTGATGAACACCACCTTATAACCGGGTACCGCCAGAGCGCTCCCCGTTTTACCAGTAGTTGGCAACGAAGTGGCCATCTCGTCGGTCAGTTTCAGATACTTACTGGAGTATTTCCAGTTCTCTGTTTTGCGCGTTGGTAGAGGCATATCTACCAGAACGGTACTACGCTGCTTACGCAGGGCCAGAAGTGGCTCTGGCAATGCCTGGCCAGCCGGTTGCAGGAAGGCGCTGGAAAGAAGGCTTGGTGCTGGTTTCATTCCGCGGTCTCCTTAATTGGCTGAATTGGAGAGAGCTGAGCTGGCTGCAGTTTCGTCTTCCTTGATGCCAAGCCAAGCGTAACCGCGCTCTTCCAGTTCCAGAGCCAGTTCACGGCCGCCAGATTTCACAATCTTACCGTCGGCCAGAACGTGAACGAAGTCTGGAACAATGTGATCGAGCAGGCGCTGATAGTGGGTCACCATCAGAATGGCCCGGTCTTCGGCACGCAGGGCGTTGACGCCGTCAGATACAACTTTGAGTGCGTCTATGTCGAGACCTGAGTCGGTTTCGTCCAGAATGGCCAGCTTCGGCTGCAGCATGAGCGCTTGCATGATTTCGTTACGCTTTTTCTCACCACCGGAGAAACCTTCGTTTACACCGCGCTTGAGAAACGCAGGGTCGAGATCTACCTGCTTGGAGATTTCCCGGGCCAGTTTCATAAACTCAGCGGCGTTCATTTCAGACTCGCCCCTGTGGTGACGCATGGCGTTTACCGAAGTGCGCATGAACTGCAGGTTGCTTACGCCCGGAATTTCTACCGGGTACTGAAATGCCAAAAACACACCATCCCGAGCCCGCTCTTCGGTCTCTTTTTCAAGCAGGTCTTCACCGTTCATGGTGACGCTGCCTGAAGTAACTTCAAATGCGTCGTTTCCTGCAAGTACCTGAGCAAGCGTACTTTTACCCGACCCGTTCGGGCCCATAATGGCGTGTACTTCCCCGGCCTTGATCTCCAGGTTAATGCCTTTGAGGATTTCTTTGCCCTCAACGGATGCGTGCAGGTTTTTGATGCTCAGCATTTGTAGGCTTCTCTCTATGTTCTGAAAATCTGTGTATGTATCTTGAAAATACCTTGATGCCCCTGAAAATCTTGGGGCAGTGGGCGGGTAGAGCTTTCCGGGATCGTCAAAAACATGGATGTTTTTGTCGAGCGTACAGGGACGTATTCACCGCGTATCCCGGAAAGCTCTACCCGCCCGCTGACTTACGCAAAAAGCCAGCGGGCATGTTATTTAACCAACCGAACCTTCAAGGCTGACTTCAAGAAGCTTGCCGGCTTCAACCGCAAACTCCATGGGAAGTTCCTTGAAAACGTCCTTGCAGAAACCGTTCACAATCATGGAAACGGCCCGCTCCATATCAATCCCGCGCTGGCGGCATAGGAACATCTGCTCGTCGCTCACTTTCGACGTGGTGGCCTCGTGCTCAACGATGGCGGATTTGTTCAGACTCTCGATGTACGGGAAGGTGTGCGCACCGCACTGGTCGCCGATCAACAGCGAATCACATTCGGTAAAGTTGCGCGCGCCTTCTGCCCGGGGGCCAAATTTGACCAAGCCGCGATACACGTTGGAGCTTTTACCGGCTGAAATACCCTTGGAGATGATAGTGCTGGTGGTGTTCTTACCCAGATGAATCATCTTGGTGCCGGTGTCAGCCTGCTGGTGGTTGTGAGTCAGTGCTACGGAATAGAACTCGCCAACGCTGCCTTCACCGCGCAGGATGCAGCTGGGGTACTTCCACGTGATGGCCGAGCCGGTTTCTACCTGAGTCCAGGACACCTTGGAGTTCTTGCCGATACAGGCGGCGCGCTTGGTTACAAAGTTGTAGATGCCGCCTTTGCCGTTTTCGTCGCCCGGGTACCAGTTCTGTACCGTGGAATATTTGATCTCGGCATTGTCCAGAGCAACCAACTCAACCACCGCTGCGTGTAATTGGTTTTCATCGCGCATGGGGGCGGTACAGCCTTCCAGATAGCTTACGTAACTGCCTTCATCGGCAATAATCAGTGTACGCTCGAACTGGCCGGTGTTTGCCGCGTTGATGCGGAAGTAGGTGGACAGTTCCATGGGGCAGCGAACGCCCTTGGGAACGTATACAAAGGTTCCGTCCGAGAAGACCGCAGCGTTAAGGCCAGCAAAAAAGTTGTCTGTATGGGGGACAACAGTGCCGAGATATTTTTGTACCAGTTCAGGATAGTCGCGCACCGCTTCCGAGATAGAGCAGAAGATAACCCCTGCTTTTGCCAGCGGCTCTTTGAACGTGGTGGCAACCGATACTGAGTCGAAAACGGCATCTACGGCTACGCCAGCGAGCTTTGCATGCTCGTGCAGGGGGATGCCCAATCTTTCATAGGTTTTCAGCAGTTCGGGATCTACCTCGTCAAGGCTCTGGGGCATGTCTTCCTTGCGCTTCGGGGCCGAGTAGTAGGAAACCGAGTTGTAGTCGATTCTGTCGTAGCCCAGATGAGCCCAATCGGGTTCTTCCATTTCAAGCCAGCGACGATAGGCCTTGAGGCGCCATTCCAGCATGAACTGCGGCTCTTTCTTGATCTCAGAAAGGCGGGTGATAACGTCTTCATTCAAACCGGGCTCGAAGGTATCGACTTCGATGTCTGTTACGAAACCGTGTTCGTATTCCCGTTTGATCAGTTCGTTCACCTCTTTGTTGGCGGTCGTCATGATCGTCGCTCCGTATTCTCTCTCGCGGGCTCTAAGACCCTTTGGTTTGCCGGCAACCGAAGTGGGTTGCGGGGCCTGATCTGTCTGCTTCTGGTTCGTAATTGTACAATACCATACTAAATTAGTCAGGTATTAAATTGCGGGAACACAAATTATAGCGTACTACACCCGCCAGAGGCTAAGTCTGGCGGGTGTAGTAGCTCTATATTTGCTTTGTAGGGGAGGGGGCTAAGTACAGGCGTTCGAGGATGATCACTGCTGAGTTATTTCGTTTCGTTCGGGCCTACGATAACCTCAATCATATTTTCTGCGATCAAGTAGCGACGCGCGACGGAATTGACATCGTCAACAGTCAGTGAGGTAAAAGCATTGTTGCGTTCGATCCAGAAAGCCAGCGTAATATCTTCCCGTAGCTGTCCAGTCAGTATGTTCTGGATGTTTTTATTCACTTTCAGGTATTGGCTTCGTTGGTTAAGGATTGTTCTTTTGGCCATGTCCAGCTCGTCTTGGGAGATTCCCGACTCTGCCAGCCGGGCGATTTCTTCTTTTATGATGTCTACGAACAACTTGCCTTTCCCTGCTGGAAAATCACCTTCAATACTGATTCTTGCAGCGTTTCCAGTTGTTGGGAGCCGCAGGGAGGAACGAAGGTTGTATGTCAGATTTTCGTGTTCGCGTAGTCGTTTGCCCAACCGCGAGGCTATGGGGTGTCGTCCCAGAATGTGTTCTGCAACAAAGAGGGCAGCTGCATCTTCTGAATCACCATTGGCGGGAAAATACAGTCGTCCGATGTAGTAGCCCCCGGTTGTATTGGTGCTCACCGCACGGAGCACGGGTTTCCGTTCCTGATGTAAGGCGATGGCCCGCTGATAAGGCGTTTTGCTTACCCAGCTACCGAAAAGTGAATCCAGCGTTGTCTGGGTCTTTTCCAGATCAAAATCTCCGCTGATGGCAAGTTCTCCATGCTGGGCGCTATAAAACGACTGATGAAAGTCTAAGATGTCTTTCCGCGTGACAGTCTCAATCATCGCTCGCATTTCCTGAGGTTCTGTATAGCGTCGGATGTCACCCGCAGGGTAGGTGTTGACCTGTCGATGCATTTCAAGAGAAGCAATGCTGGCTGGCGTGTCCGGTGGAACCTGGAGAGCTTGCAGGCGTTGGCGTTTGAGTAAGTCAAACTCCTGTTGAGGAAACGCTGGGTGTTGCAGCACGTCGGCAATCAACGCAAGTAGTTCCGGCAGGCTATCTGGAGGGCTCTCGAACTTGACTGTCAGCATGTTACCGTGCGGAACCATGGAAAAGCCCGCCCCGAGTTGGTTCGCACGATCCACTACCTCTTGATAGCTTAGTGTGTGGGTGCCGCGTATAAGCAGTGTTCCCGCCATGTCAGAGACAGCGCGTTTATTATGAAGACTCTCCAGATCGCCAAAACGCAGGTTCAGGCGGCCCTGTACGACACCAGATGTTCCGGGCAAGGGGCGCAGGGCGACTTTCATGCCGTTTTTAAGAGTACTTCGTTTAATACTGTTTTCGATCTCCATTATTCGGGCGTTGAACCTGGCTACGTCGGGCATTTTTTCAGGCGCTGCGGGCGAAGCTTGCCTGGTGGCGTCAGGTGACACATTTGCCTGCTCTCGGGTTCGCTGGCGAGTAGGCTGCTGTGCATCATCGCTTCCGGCAATCAAGTACCCTATGACGGGCTTCTCGCTGGAAAAAAGAGCTTCAATGTGTTTGCGCACTTGCTGCAGGTCCAGCGATTCTATGTCATCAAAACGACGTAATTGCAGTTGCCAGTCTCCCGTGGCTACAGACTCGGACAGTAAATTGGATAAGGCGGCGGGGTCGTCCATGATTCTTGGTTTCAGAAAGCGCATTGTTGTCTTCGCTCTTTCCAGTTCATCGGCCGATACCGGATCTGAGCGTAATGCTTTGAACTGTTCTGTAAGTGCCTGTTGCACTTCTTGATGAGAGTTGCTTTCTGTCAGGATGGCACCGAACAGGTACTGACCTCTTTGTTGGAAAGTTTGTTGCAGGGCAAACACGGCCTGAGCTTTCCCCGGAACCACTAACGTTTGATAGAGTCGACCGTGGGGCTCCCCTGCAAATATATCCGCCAATACAGCCAGTGCCGTGTTGTTATCGTCATCAGCCGCGGGTATTCCGTAGCCCAGTGCAAGAACGTTGACGTTGCCCTGATGTACCTTGGTAGTCCCATTCCCGCGCTTTGGCAGCGTTGGTGACGGTTCAGGCTTTACGCGTCGAGAGGGGGTGATATCGGAGAAATATAAAGAAATAGCCTCTAACGCTTGTTGCGGATCGAAGCCGCCCGTCAGTACAAGAGTAGCGTTATCCGGGTGATAATAGTGTTCATAAAACCGGTGCAGGACTTCAGGAGTGATGGTACTGAGTTCGTCGAGGGTTCCGAGAACGGGGCGGCCATAGGCTTTCTCTCCCCATGCTCTGGCGAGCATACTTTCTCCCAGTGCGCCCAGAGGTTGGTCTTTTGCTCGTGTTATTTCCTGATGGATCACCTCAAGCTCGTTGCTCATATCTTCGGGAGAAAATTGCAGGCTGGTCATACGCTCCGCTTCCAGTGCCAGCAGGTAATTCAGGCTGTTCATGTCCGATTCGAAAGCGGCCGAGTAACGGGTGCGATCAAAGCTCGTGTTGGCATTGAAGTGAATGCCTCGCTTGCGCAGGCCAGATACAAGCTGTTCGCCGGCTCTCTGTTTTGTTCCCTTGAACATCATGTGTTCAAGAAAATGGGCTGTACCGCTCTTGTCTGTAGGATCGGCCAGACTACCTGTCCGGTAAACCAGATCAATATGAACCGTCCCCGCTGAAGCTTTCGGTGCGAGAAGGATGGTTAAACCGTTGTTCAGGCGGTATTCAGATATGCCTTCCCGAGTTTTTATTGGTTCAGGGAGTTTTGGTTCTGTTCCATGCACATAGAAGGCAGAAAGCGAGAGGAATAACATCAACGTGATATAACGAATCATCAAAGTGTCCTTACTATTGTTATGCAATTTCACAGGTATCCAGTCGAACATCTTCGATGACTGAACCTTTATCCAGATGGATGATTCGGTGAGCCATAGCGACGGTCTCTCTGCGGTGGGCGACTACAACACGGGTCATGGGAAGGGACTGCAGGTTCCGCACAACATGCTCTTCGCCATGCAGGTCCAGATGGCTGGTTGCTTCATCCAGAGCCAGAATTTTGGGTTGCTTGTAGAGGGCTCTGGCCAGCAAGAGCCTTTGTTTCTGTCCCCCGGATAAACCCGAGCCCATTTCGGCTACCAGAGTTTGGTAGCCCATTGGCATATTGATGATAGCGTTATGGATATTGGCTCGTTTGGCTGCGGTTTCGATGTCTTCCTGATCAGCAGTGGGATCAAAACATGCAATGTTTTCAGCCAGTGAGCCTGCCATTAGCTGGTCATCCTGCATAACCACTCCCACCATTTTTCTTAAAGATGTGGGCCTTAGCTGTCGAATTGAGATGCCTCCGATGCGAATATCTCCTTCAGTAGGTTCGAGCAACCCCAGCATCAGTTTGAACAGGGTGGACTTGCCGCAGCCTGAGCGCCCCACAAGCGCAACGGCATCTCCGGCCTCAATGGTTAATGACAGGTCTTTTATGACCCGGCGCTCACCTTCTGCATAGCGAAAAGATACATTCCTGAATTCGATGTGAGGTGCAATTCTGGCAAGATCTGTCTCCATCGCTGAGTCTGGTTCTGGTGCTTCAAGCGCGATGTCCGCCAGGCGTTCAGCGTGCAACGACAGCATCTTTATCTCAACGCTCAGGTCAATCAGTTTGCTGGCGCGAGAAGTAAACTGGCTTTTGTAGGCAAGAAATGCCAATAACATTCCCAGTGTCAGGGTATTGCCCAATACGGCCAACCCCCCAACATACAAAAGGAGCATCCCTTCGAGGCCAAAAATCAGTGTGTTGCAACCGCTAAAAATCAGCAGCATCTTTTGTGTTTTAAGGTCCCGGTTCTGAACATCTGTCAGTAGATTCTGCCAGATGGACAGGCGCAATGGGGCTGCGTTAAACAACTTGAGTGGCTGGACGGCTCGAATGGTCTCCAGAAAATAGGCGTTTTCCCGGGTAGCCAGCACAATGCGTTCTTCGGTGGCATTACGAAGAGGGTGATAAAATGCCCAGCGTAATAGGCTATACAACGCAACAGCTATTAGAACGATGGCGGTCAGAGTCTTGCTGTACATTAGCATCAAGCCCAAAGTGATCAGGGCTACCAAAGCGTCCAGCAGAATAGTAATTGCGCCGTTAGCGAGAATATTGCGAATTGCCCCCAAGGACTGAAATCTGGCGGTGATGTCACCCAAATGACGTTTCTCAAAAAAAGGCCAAGGCAGGCGCAGCAAATGACTAAAAAAATTACTGGTCCACTGCAATGTCAGTTGCTGGTTTAGCCGCAGCCCCATCCAGCCCCGTGCCATGCGCAAGGCAAAGTCAATGATGAGTAGCAGGCATCCTCCAAGCACAGCCAGTAAAAGCAGATCGAAATCGGCTGAGACTAGTGCGTGATCGACGATCCACTGAGTTACCTGCGGTGAAAGCAGGGCAACCACTTCCAGAGCCAAAGCAAGCAGCAATATGTTGGCCAGGGCACGCTTCAGACCAAGAATACGGCCAGTCAAGTCGCGTAGCCGTAATCGTGGTTTTTGCTGAGCTGGCTGAAACGTCGAGTTGGGCGATAGTTCAACAGCCACACCGGTAAAACAGCGGGACACTTCGTCCATTTTAAGGGTTCTGCGGCCGACTGCCGGATCTAGAAGGACGACATGTCTTGCGCTCACTTTCTCCAACACCACGAAGTGGTTGAGGTTCCAATGGAGAATGCAGGGTAGGCGTAACTGTTTCAGTTCATTCAGCTCCAGACGCAATGGCCGGCAAGAAAAGTCCAGCGCCTGGGCATAGTGAACGATCTGGGGAAGGCTTGTGCCTTTGACCGAAATGGAAAATCGCCTTCGCAGGGTGGATAGGTCCAGATGCAGGCCATAGGCGCTTGAAACCATGGCAAGGCAGGCCAGTCCGCATTCGTGGCTTTCTGCCTGAAGTGTAACTCGCATGGGATTCCTGTTAGCTAGGTGATTTGCTCAGTGGCGCGCCAGCTCCAAAACATCCTGTTGGCATAGTTGCCATATCAAGGTGCGTAGCTTGCTATTGTCGAGGTCATTCAGTTCATTGAGGGCCTCATCCAGACAGATGCCCGGGCGCTTCGCAATGCAGCCGACAAGTCGGCGTCCCGTATCATCCAGATTGAGGCGAGTACCATTGGCAATAACGTAGCCACTTGAAAGGCCATGAGCGTGGTTTGCACTCAAGCGAAGAGGGGTGTCGCCTGCCATTTGTCCGCCGTTCAACTGGCCGAACAGATCGATAGCCAATGGCGAGTCAATACGAGTCGAACCGATAAACTCATCCATGAAACGGTGGTAGTTGTCCGGGTTGCTGATAAAGGTGCTCAGTTGTTGGCTAAGATTTAGCAGATTGTCGCGATCCTGCTCCCAGCCAAGCAGAGAGCGCCGAGCTTCGACGAAATCTGATAGATGCTGAAAGGCCCATTGTGCATAGTCGATGGCATAAGGTGGGAAGGTGCCAACCGCCAGATGGAATGTTTCTTCCCCAAGCGGCAAAGGGTTGTGCCACCAGCCGCGAGGCAGGTAGAAAACGTCGCCAGCCTCCATGATGAAATCCATATAAGGCACTTCTGGGCAAGGATGCTGTTGTTCGAAGTCCTTGCTCTGTTGCATGTAGAGAGGAGAATCCATAGTTGGTTCGTAGACGACCCAG
>Ga0209075_1003183_pt1 | contig 13865 bp, 10 predicted proteins | sample Stecom2011_FD_187523 | JGI IMG/M metagenome (GOLD analysis project Ga0209075, IMG submission 187523) | Agricultural soil microbial communities from Utah to study Nitrogen management - Steer compost 2011 (SPAdes) (version 2) | ecosystem: Environmental > Terrestrial > Soil > Agricultural land... | reverse complement strand
GAACAACTGTTAAAATTATTTCAGCAGACAATCCGGAAGACATTGATTATACAAGCTACGGTATTAACAATGCTTTAGTAATAGATAATACTGGAGCTTTTAGAGACAAAGAAGCTTTGAGCAGACATTTATCTTCAAAAGGTGCAGATAAAGTATTACTTACAGCTCCAGGAAAAGGTGTTCCAAATATTGTTCACGGAGTAAACCATTTAGAGCACAACCCAGACGAAGTAGATATCTTTTCTGCTGCATCATGTACTACTAATGCTATTACACCTATTTTAAAAGTAGTAGAAGATACATTAGGAGTAAAAAGTGGACATCTTGAAACAATTCACGCTTACACAAACGATCAAAACTTAGTAGATAACTTTCATAAAAAATACCGTCGTGGACGTGCAGCTGCATTAAACATGGTAATTACAGAAACTGGAGCTGGAAGCGCCGTTGCAAAAGCACTACCTGCTTTAGAAGGAAAATTAACATCTAATGCAATTCGTGTCCCTGTTCCAAATGGTTCCTTAGCTATTTTAAGTTTGGAATTGGAAAAAGAAACTTCCCTTGAAGGCATCAACGCTATCATTAAAAACTCCGCTATTGAAGGTGATTTAGTAGAACAAATTAAATATGAATTAAGCGATGAGTTAGTTTCTAGCGATATTGTTGGTAGCTCTGCTCCATCTATTTACGATAGTAAAGCAACTATTGTTAGAAAAGATGGGAAAAATGTACTACTATATATATGGTACGATAACGAATATGGTTATAGCCACCAAGTTATTCGCTTAGCAAAACACATTGCTAAAGTAAGACGTTATACATATTACTAGTATCACACTAAAATTGATATTAAAAAAATCTTGTTTTTGTATAAAGCAAGATTTTTTTTTTTGCGTGCAACTCTCTATTAATTTATGTTTTGATAACCACAAGAAACCATGACACCATTAGAAGTATTCAAAATTTAAGAGTTTTTAAACATCTAAAATTTGCTTCTATTCGTATATAAAATTAGCCTCACAAAGTGAGGCTTTTTCATAAATGGTAATTAAAACTAAACTTAATTCCTTAATTTCGTATTATAAACATTTAAAAACAAAAAATCCCAAATGAAAATTTTTAAATCCTTATTGTTCGTCCTTTGCATTATTTCTTTTAATACCTACGCACAAGAGCAATCAGACGACGATAAACTTTCGTTAACTAGCGGAAGTTTGGATAACCAGTTCAATTATGTTATTAAGCGTTCTAATAACTATCAAGACTACAAAGTTGTTAAAGAAAATTGGTTGTACACTTTAAAATCTCACACTTTGGATTCTTTAAAAGCAATCCAAACTCAATTGGACAGCACTAAATTGGTTATAAAAAATCAGGCAGAAGAAACTGCCTTATTAAAATCTAATTTAGCTAACACTCAACAAGTTTTAGACAAAACTACTTCAGAAAAAGACAATATGTCTTTATTTGGTTTACAAATGAGTAAATCTAATTACAATGCATTGATGTGGTCAATTATCGGGTTGTTACTAGCATTCTTGTTATTATTTATTTATAAATTTAAGAATAGTAATTTAGTTACAAAAGAAGCAAAAAATGCACTATCAGAAATTGAAGAAGAATTTGAAGAACATCGAAAAGTAGCATTGGAAAGAGAACAAAAAGTAAGACGTCAACTACAAGACGAATTAAATAAACATAAATAGAAAATTAGTTCTATTATAAAAAACTGTAAATTTTCGTTTACAGTTTTTTTTTACTCCGTTGTTATTTCCCCTTTATATTATCAAAAATCGTTTTCATGAAGTTACCTTAATTTAGAAAATTATAATTAAGGTAACTTCCTCATTAAAACTAAAAATTTCATAAAACATTTCAAGTATATTTGCAGTTCTAAAGTCTTATCATGCGCATAGATATTATTACCGTTTTACCCGAATTACTAAAAAGTCCGTTTGAAGCCTCTATTTTAAAAAGAGCCATTGAAGCCAATTTAGTAGAAGTACATTTCCACAACTTAAGAGACTTCACAACAGATAATTACAAAACTATTGACGACTACCAGTTTGGTGGTGGCGCAGGCATGGTCATGATGATAGAACCAATCGATAAGTGTATAACTAAATTAAAATCTGAAAGAAATTACGATGAAGTTATTTACATGACTCCAGATGGCGAAACCTTAAACCAAGGCATAGCTAATCATTTGTCATTAAAAGAAAACATTATTATTCTCTGCGGGCATTATAAAGGTGTAGACCAAAGAGTACGCGATCATTTTATTACGCGCGAGATTTCAATTGGAGATTATGTGCTTTCCGGAGGAGAACTTGGAGCTGCTGTTTTATGTGACGCTATTATCCGACTAATTCCTGGTGTTCTAGGAAATGAAACTTCTGCTTTAACAGATTCTTTTCAAGATAACTTATTAGCACCACCTATTTACACCCGTCCGAGAGACTATAAAGGTTGGCAGGTTCCAGAAGTGCTATTTAGTGGTAACTTTCCTGAAATTGAAAAATGGAGAGAGGAGAAAGCCTACGAACACACAAAAAACAGACGTCCAGACTTACTAAATGATTAGTAGTAACCTAATAAATTGTTTTTGGATTGCTAATCTGAAGAAAACTAAGACTTTAAGTCATTAGAATAGGTTACAAAAAAAGAAAAAAAACTTTTAACTTATATAATACTACATAAAAGTTTTTACTTATATTTGCACCCAATTTCGGGTTAACCTCTGGCGAGAATCGTATATGTTGTTTCGAAAAAATTATAATTAAATATAAAGATATGGATTCTTTAGTAAAATTTGTACAAGACGAATTTGTAATAAAAAAGGATTTTCCAGAATTTAAAGCTGGAGACACAATTACAGTATACTATGAAATTAGAGAGGGTGAGAAAGTTCGTACTCAGTTCTTTAAAGGTGTAGTAATTCAAAAAAGAGGGACTGGATCTACAGAAACTTTTACAATTAGAAAAATGTCTGGAACTATTGGAGTAGAGCGTATTATTCCAATCAATATGCCAGCATTACAGAAAATTGAAGTAAACAAAAAAGGTAAAGTTCGTAGAGCTCGTATCTATTACTTCAGAGGTCTTACTGGTAAGAAAGCAAGAATCAAAGAAAACATGAAACGTTAATAAACGTTTAATAATCTTGAAAAGCCCTGTTAATACAGGGCTTTTTTTATAAACAAATGTTAATAACTAATGTTTATAACCGGTTGATATATAATATGTTAAAACCCTTGTGATTAAGGATAAGATAACGTAACTTAGTATTAGAATTTATAAACGACGTTTTGTTGGTTTCACATAAAAGAATTACTTATAAATTCTAAAAGAAACGTTCTTTATTATAATTGTTTTTTGAGGTTTTAAGGATATGTGTGAATACATGTACACCAAGAAATCATGATACTTGTAGAAGGTTTGACTGTTTACAGTGGAATCCTAAAGAAGTTGAAAGCTTGTGCTAATTAGATGTTACGAAAGTAAATTTAGTTAACCATTGCAATGTTTTATAAGTAGTTAGATTGCATAGCAATAAACAAAGTGTAAAACATCAAGAAAAACAATTTATCAGAAACATTTCGGCAACAAGTCAATACATTTTGAAAGTTGTATTAAACGAATGTTTCTTTTGAAATAGTAGTACTTGAATTGAAAAGTGTAAACGACAGTTTATACCATGTAGTAGAGATGCTAGATTAGATCACGTTAAGCTATTTCAAAGAAAGCCATATCAAAGTAGATTTAGATCTAGTATGATATGGCTTTTTGTTTGATAATAATTTGAGATATCCTCCCTACCTTTGATTTTCTAAAAACACATCCACAAAATGAACCTTCCTCTTATTTTAGATAAAGAATTTAATAAAGTTGATTTCACGAAAAACGAATTAGAAAAAGCAGAATACGATAACTGTAGTTTTATAGATTGTGAATTTTCAAACAGCTATCTAGCCACTATTTCCTTTATTGAATGTAAATTTATAAACTGTAACTTAAGTAATGTTAAAGTGAAAAATACCACTTTTAAGGATACTTTGTTTACGGAATGTAAATTGTTAGGCATTTCATTTTCCGACTGTAATCCGTTTTTACTATCATTTGCATTTAATAAATCAAACTTAAATTTCTCTTCATTCTACAAATGCAATCTTAACAAAACCGTTTTCGATCACTGCATTTTAGAAAATATTGATTTTTCTGAAGCAAATTTAAGCCAGGCCAAATTTTTAGACTGTAATTTAAGCCAAAGCGTCTTCAAAAACTGCAATTTACAACAGACAGATTTTAGAACCGCATATAATTTCTACATAAATCCAGAATCAAACAGTCTAAATAAAGCCAAATTTTCAAAAGAAGGAGCCTTAAATCTACTAATATCTTATAATCTAGACATAGAATAATCGAATTCAGCAATAGACAATTCACTTTTTTATCATCTTCATAAAACATGCCTATTTAAAGGGTTCTTCATTTTAAAAGAGTTTATATTTTCATATATTTGCATGGCTTAAAAATCAAGCAAATTCTATTAAATAAAACTGAAAAATCTTATGGCAAATCCATCTACAATTATTTATACTAAAACAGATGAAGCTCCAGCTTTAGCAACTTATTCCTTTTTACCTATTGTAAAATCGTTTACCAAACCAACTGGGGTTGATATAGACACAAAAGACATATCCATTGCTAATAGAATTTTAGCTATTTTTCCGGATTTTTTATCTGATGAACAAAAAGTAAGCGACGACTTAGCTATTCTTGGTGAATTAGTAAAACAACCAGAAGCTAACATTATAAAATTACCAAACATAAGTGCATCTACTCCTCAGTTAAATGCTGCGATTGAAGAATTACAAGCTAAAGGTTTTAAAATACCTAATTATCCTGACGAGCCTAAAAATGACACTGAAAAGGAAATAAAATCACGCTACGACAAAATTAAAGGATCTGCTGTAAATCCTGTACTTCGCGAAGGAAACTCGGATAGACGTGCACCAAAAGCCGTTAAAAACTACGCCAAGAAAAACCCTCATTCTATGGGAGCTTGGACCAAAGATTCTAAAACGCATGTAGCAACTATGGATGCGGGTGACTTTGCTCATAATGAAAAGTCGATGACTTTAGATAAAGCGACAACAGTTTCTATTCAATTTAAAGGAGCAAATGGTGAAACGGAAGTATTAAAAAACAATCTAAATCTACTAGAAGGCGAAATTATAGATGCTACTGTTTTAAGCAAAAAAGCTTTAATTGAATTTTTAGAAGCTCAAGTTAAAGATGCTAAGGACCAAGGGGTTCTATTCTCTTTACATATGAAAGCTACCATGATGAAAATTAGTGATCCAATTATTTTTGGTCATGCTGTAAAAGTATTTTTCAAAGACTTGTTTGCTAAACATGGTGATACATTTAAATCTATTGGTGTAGATGTTAATAATGGTTTTGGAAATTTAGTAGAAAAACTACAAGAACTTCCTGAAGCTAAACGTCTAGAAATACAAGAAGACATTGCTACAGCCTATAAAAATGGCCCAGCTCTAGCTATGGTAAATAGTGACAAAGGAATTACCAACCTTCATGTACCAAGTGATGTTATTATTGATGCATCCATGCCGGCCATGATTAGAACGTCTGGACAAATGTGGAATGCCGATGGAAAACTACAAGATACTAAAGCAGTAATTCCAGATAGTAGTTATGCTGGAATTTATACAGCAACTATAGATTTCTGTAAAGAACATGGTGCTTTTGATCCAACAACGATGGGATCAGTACCAAACGTAGGGCTTATGGCTCAAAAAGCTGAAGAATACGGCTCTCACGATAAAACTTTTGAAATGAAAGCTAACGGAACTGTTAGCGTTATTGATGCTTCAGGAAATGTATTAATTGAACATACAGTTGAAGCTGGAGATATCTGGCGTATGTGCCAAGCTAAAGATGCCCCAATTCAAGATTGGGTAAAATTAGCCGTTTCAAGAGCTAGAGCCTCTGAAACCCCTGCTGTATTTTGGTTAGATGAAAACAGAGCTCACGATATTGAATTAATCAAAAAAGTAAACCTATACTTAAAAGACCACGACACTTCTGGATTAGATCTTAGAATTCTATCCCCTTTTGAAGCAACAAAATTCACTTTAGAAAGAGTTAAAGAAGGAAAAGATACTATTTCAGTTTCTGGAAACGTATTAAGAGATTACTTAACCGATTTATTCCCGATTTTAGAATTGGGTACAAGTGCAAAAATGCTTTCTATTGTGCCTTTAATGAATGGTGGTGGTTTATTTGAAACTGGAGCTGGAGGTTCTGCCCCAAAACACGTTCAACAAGTATTAGAAGAAAACCACTTACGTTGGGATTCTTTAGGAGAGTTTTTAGCACTGGCTGTTTCATTAGAACATTTAAGCGAAGCTACAAACAACCCAAAAGCATTAGTTTTAGCCGAAGCATTAGACCTTGCTACAGAAGAATTATTGGATAACAAAAAAGGACCTTCTAGAAAAGTTGGAGAAATTGACAACAGAGGAAGTCATTTTTATCTAGCTATGTATTGGGCACAAGCTTTAGCTGAACAAACTAAAGACAATGAATTGCAAGCTATCTTCGCTCCTATTGCTAAACAGCTTGAAGAAAACGAAGAGAAAATCATGCAAGAATTAAATGAGGTACAAGGACAGCCTACAGATCTTGGTGGTTATTATAGATTTGGAGAAAATGAAACTAACAAAATCATGAGACCAAGCACAACATTAAATAGCATTTTACAAGCTATTTAATTCAAAAATAACATTTAATAAATTAAAGCTCCTTCTGGGAGCTTTTTTTTATAACTTTAGTCAAAATGCTTTATTAATGAAAATTAGATTTCTCTGTTTACTTTTAATTACAGGATTAAGTTATAGCGAGATTTTTGCACAAGACAAGGTAACCCTTAGTGGTATTGTATCTGATATTAGCAGCAACGAAACACTTATTGGTGTAAATATTCTATTTCCAGAATTAAATACTGGAGCTACTACCAACGAATATGGGTTCTATTCCATTACCATTCCAAAAGGAACTTATAATATAGTTGTTAGCTATTTAGGATATACCGATATATCAGAAACCATTATTCTAGAAACTAATTTAAGCAAAAACTTTAGCTTAACGGAAGCGCTTGAAAATTTAAACGAAATAATTATCACTCAAAATGTTGAAAAATTAAATATTAAAAAACCACAAATGAGTGTCAATTCCTTGAGTTCAAATACTATTAAGAAAATCCCTGTAGTGTTTGGAGAGGCTGATGTTATAAAGGCTATAACATTATTACCTGGAGTTACAAGTGCTGGCGAAGGCTCCTCAGGATTTAATGTGCGTGGAGGGGCATCAGATCAAAACTTAATACTTCTAGACGAAGCAACTATTTATAACTCCTCTCACCTATTTGGTTTCTTTTCTGTATTTAATCCGGATGCAATAAAGGATTTAAAACTATTTAAAGGAGGCATTCCTGCAAGGTATGGTGGCCGTGTATCTTCGGTCTTAGATATTTATCAGAAAGAAGGAAATAGTAACAAGTTTAAAGTTAATGGGGGAATTGGTTTAATTTCCAGCAGACTTTTAGCCGAAGGTCCAATAAACAAAGGACAGGGTTCATTTTTATTGGGAGGTAGAGCAACTTACGCCCATCTATTTTTGCCTATTTTCGACCTTGAAAACAAGGCCTATTTTTATGACTTAAACACCAAAATAAGTTACAAACTCAATAAAAATAACAATGTATATCTATCCGGCTACTTTGGAAGGGATGTTTTAAGTTTCAATGATAGTTTTAAAAACACCTATGGAAATAGTGTTTTAAATTTTAGGTGGAACCATTTGTTCTCAGATAAATTATTCTCTAACCTCTCTTTAATATACTCCGATTATTATTACGGTTTAGATCTAGGTTTTATAGAATTTAAATGGAATTCTGGCATAAGAAACGTAAATATTAAATACGACTTCAAGCACTATTTAAGTAACAAAATAAATTTCCAATATGGATTAAACAGCATCTATCATAAATTTAATCCTGGTGAAATCGAGCCTTCAAATCCAGAGTCTGGAATTAATGCACAGAAACTTATAGATAAATACGCTTTTGAAAATGCCATATATATAGATGTAGAACACAAATTAACTGATAAAATAATGGCATCCTATGGTTTACGTTACAGTACTTTTTTACGCTTAGGTCAAGACGAATTAAATACTTATGAAAATAACCAGGCTGTAATTTATAATCAAGACCTTCAAATTTACCAAAAAGCAATTCCTATTGGAACGGATAAATTTAAACGTAGTGATGTTATAAAGTCTTTTGGTAATTTAGAACCAAGATTGGCCTTGGCCTTCGAACTAAATCCCAGCGCATCAATTAAGGCTAGTTACAACCGAATGAACCAATATTTACATTTGTTATCCAACACAAGTTCACCTACTCCTTTAGATATTTGGACCCCAAGTGGCAAATACATCAAGCCACAACAACTAGATCAAGTTGCTTTAGGTTATTTTAAAAACTTTAAGGAAAATACTTATTCTTTAGAAGTTGAGACGTTTTACAAAAAAGTAAAAAATAGAATCGATTATATAGATGGTGCAGATTTAATTGCTAATAACGCCATTGAGCAAGTTATTTTAAATGGAGAAGCTAAGGCGTACGGTTTAGAATTACTATTTAGAAAAAATTTAGGTCGTTTTAAAGGTTGGCTTGCCTATACCCTAGCTAATTCTGAACAAAGAACACCTGGAAGGTCATCCTTTGAACCAGGAATAAATAATGGCGATTGGTATAAAACTCCATACGACAAAACACATGATATATCCATTACAGCTAGTTACGATTTAACAAAAAAATGGAGTTTTAATGTGAATTTTTTATTCCAAACAGGACAACCCATTACTTATCCAGACGCACAATACGTATATAACGGAATTAATATTCCCAACTATGGTTTAAGAAACGAATACAGATTACCCGCTTATAATCGACTAGATATTTCGGCTACCTATACACCTAAACCTGATAAAAATAAAGGTTGGCAAAGTGAATGGGTTTTTGGAATTTACAATGCATATAACAGAAAAAATGCAGCTTCTATTTCTTTTAAACAAAATGAAGAAACACGAGTTAATGAAGCGTTAAGATTATCAATTTTCGGAATTGTTCCTTCAATATCGTATAATTTCAAATTTTAATAAAATGAAAAAGCATATATTTTTACTCATATTAACCTTAGCACTTTATTCGTGTGAAGATGTAATTGAGGTAGACGTACCAACAACAGAACCACGTTTAGTAATTGAAGCTTCCATTAATTGGGTAAAAGGAACTCCAGGAACCAATCAAATTATTAAATTAACAACTACAGCTCCCTATTTCAATGATGGTGTGCCTCCTGCTAATAACGCACAAGTAAGCATCACAGACCAACATAATAATGTATTCCATTTTATAGAAGATAGCGATACAGGCATTTATTACAACTCTAATTTTATTACTGAATTAAATGGGGTTTACAACTTAACCATTACCTATAACAACGAAACATATACTGCTACAGAAACGCTTTTACCTGTTAGCGAAATTGAATTTGTAGAGCAGAATTTGGAAGGCGGTATTTCTGGTGAAGACACCGAAATTAAACCGTATTTCACAGACCCTGTAGATGAAGAAAATTATTATTTTTTTGAATATATACCGAACATTCCAGTTTTAGCCACTTTGGATACCTTTAAGGATGAATTTGTAAACGGAAATCTAATTTTCGGATACTATGTTGAAGAAGAATTAAAACCAGGAGATGAAGTTCTTATAAGAAGTAATGGGGTTTCAAAACAATTCTACGAATTTATGTATATTTTATTACAACAAACTGGTGCAGCCGGAGGTCCTTTTGAAACCCAACCAGCTACTGTAAAAGGAAATTGTATAAACATTACAAATCCAAACAACTATCCTTTAGGCTATTTTAGATTATCGGAGGTTTCAGAAGTAAACTATATCGTACAAGAATAAACCCATCCAAACATTTACTTAGATTATTAAATTCAGTATTTTTGAAATCATGGAATTTATAAAAACTACCGAACAAGACTCTAACTATAATCATCTAGAAAAGATGAATGTTAACGAGTTGCTTTCAAATATTAATGCAGAAGATAGAACAGTACCACAAGCAGTAGAAAAAAGCTTGTCTCAGATAGAAACCTTAGTTAAACAGATTGTTGAGAAACTAGAGCACGGTGGTCGATTATTTTATATTGGTGCGGGTACAAGTGGAAGATTAGGTATTTTAGATGCCTCTGAATGTCCCCCAACCTTCGGTGTTTCGCATAATTTGGTAATTGCATTAATTGCAGGAGGAGATTCGGCCATACGAAAAGCGGTTGAATTTGCAGAAGACTCGGAAACAGAAGGCTGGGAAGATTTACAAAAGCATAATATCTCGAAAAAAGATATCGTTGTAGGAATTGCAGCTTCAGGAACAACACCTTATGTCATTCATGCATTAAAAAACTGTAATGACAACGGAATAGTTACTGGATGTATTACCTGCAATAAAAATAGTCCTTTGTCTAGTACAGCTAAATATCCTATTGAAGTAGTTGTAGGGCCAGAGTTTGTAACAGGAAGTTCTAGAATGAAAGCTGGAACAGCTCAAAAGTTAGTGTTAAATATGATTACCACAGCAACTATGATAAAGCTTGGTCATGTAAAAGGAAATAAAATGGTGGATATGCAACTAAGTAATAATAAACTTGTAGAAAGAGGTGTAAATATGATTATGAAGGTACTACAAATTTCTAAAAATGAAGCACAATCTCTTTTAAACCAATATAAAAATGTTCGCGAAGCAATAAAAAATTACAATCATGGAAACTAAAAGAACAAACAAAGATGTACTAATAAAGGGGCTAAAAAAAATGGGGCTTTCATTATTATGTATGTTTCTTGGTCCTACTCTAATTTATATCGCTTTTAGCAATCAGGAAAAACCCTTATATATACCCATACTAATTGTTTCAATATTAATTTGTGTTCTTGCAGTTTACTTAGCTTTCACTGGTTTAAAGACTATTATGGATAGTATGTTTGATAAACCATCCTCCAAATAACACAGTTAAAAATCTATTAACTTTTAAATAAAAAAGTAACAATTTAGCCTTTTAAATATTCTAAAACCAATCGTAATTCACCATAGGTATACTTCTCATCCAATTGATGTTTTAAATCCGATAGGTTTTCAAAAGCTGTATTAGGAATAATTTCTTTCAATTCGTTAAAATGAGATTCGGGCATTAAATCCGTAATTTTAATTTCCTTTGAGGGAATAAAACTAGCTAAATGCCCAAAAATGGTGTTTTCATTTAATTCTCTTTCTTCTGAAATTTCTTGAATGTTTTTACCGGCTTTAAAAAGATCTAAAGATAGTTTTTTGGTATCAACCTTCGGTTTTTTGATTGTTTCAGATTGAATTCGACTAGTATTGTGTGGAACATCTATATTATTTTGCTCTAAATAATCATGAATAACTTTTAAAATGGCATCTCCATATTTTCCAACTCGTACTTTTCCCATTCCATTAATTGTTAAAAGGTCTTTTGTTGAAGTTGGTAAAACTTCGCACATTTCATATAAAGACTTCTGATTAAATATTTGGTAATGGATTAAATCATTTTCTTTAGCAATACGATCTCTTAATTCTCTAAGTAATTCAAATAAAATAACATTAGAAGTCCCTTCAACAACGGTTTTCCTATCTACCTTAGGTTTTTCTTTAGTTATAAAAGCAGATTTCGCTTTTAATTCCAAAAATTTATGACTGTCAAAATTATCACCTAACTCATTAAAGTATAAAAGCTTTACTTCTAACAATTCCTCAATAAGATCCATGTGTTTAGTCAGCTCCTTTTCCAATTCCTTATTATCTGTTGTAAACACAAGAGCTTTACAAGCAGAAACAATAATGTTTTCAGTGTTAGCTTTAAAGTAACCAATAGCTTTACTAAATCGTTTTTGAACTAATTTGCAATCTTCAGGAAGTTCGCCATTATTTAAAATACCCTTCAACTGATCAATAAAGCTTGTATTAATTTTTAAAAATGGAATTACAGCTTCTTCTTTAATCCTTAATAAAGCCTGCTCTATTTTACCTTCAATACTATTTCTATTTTTATAGTAAATATCTAAAGTACGATTAACCGGAAACAAAAAATCATGAAAATTAAAAATCTCAAAAATACAATCTAATTGAAATTCGCATTGTGATTGCCTTAAAACATCTTCATCTGGAGCATTTACCTCAGATTCCTTATTAAAGGAATTAATATCAGTATTGCTAATTATATGACTAGAGCTGATTTTACTTTTTAAAACAAGTCCTTCCAGAGATTTACATCTACTTAATGCCACATAGGTTTGGCCATGTGCAAAAGCACCTGCCGCATCTATAATGGCCTTTTCGAATGTTAAACCCTGACTTTTATGTATAGTAATAGCCCAAGCCAACCTTAATGGAATTTGTTTATAAAACCCAACTCTCTCCTCTTTTATAGCCTTTGTTTCATTATCTACAGTATAATTTATATTTTCCCAAACTTCTGGACTTGTGGTTATATCAAAATCATCCTCCGGACAACGTATAATAACTTCATTTTTATTAAGGCCTACAATCTTTCCAATTTTTCCATTGAAGTAACGTTTATCTGGAGAACTATCATTTTTAATAAACATTACTTGCGCCCCAACTTTTAAATTAAGTATTTCATCCGTAGGAAAAGAATATTCTGGAAACTTACCTCCAACTTCAGCCTTATAGCTATATACCTTTGAACACAACGATTTTAATTCTTCCAAATTTACATTTTCAGCCTTTCTATTGTGAGTGGTTAAATAAATATATCCTTCTTTAGGATTAGGCCTAAAGTTTTCAATATAACGACTGTTTAGTGCATCAGCCGAAGCCTGTGTTAATGAGTTATTCCTAACTTCGTTTAAAATCTTGATAAACTTTTGATTATCCTGCCTGTAAATATGCTTTAACTCAATAGTCAATGCTTTACAAGACTGAAATACATGACTACTAAAAAAAAACTCTGTATTATAATATGATTTTAATAAGTTCCATTCGTTATCTTTTATTACAGGTGATAATTGTTGTAAATCCCCAATCATCAGAACTTGAACCCCTCCAAAATCCTTTTTAGATTTTCTATATCTCTTTAATACCTGATCTATACCATCTAGTAAATCAGCACGAACCATACTTATTTCATCAATAATCAATAAATCCAAGGATTTAATAATATCAATTTTGGTTTTACTGAACTTTTTACTAAAATTTAAAGTTTGGTGATTTTCTTTCGAAGGGATTATTGGACCGAAAGGCATTTGAAAAAATGAATGTATCGTGACTCCTTTGGCATTAATAGCAGCCACTCCTGTAGGAGCAACAACAATAAGACGTTTAAGGGATTCCTTTTTAAGCCTGTGTAAAAAAGTTGTTTTTCCAGTACCTGCCTTACCCGTTAAGAATATATTTCTGGACGTATTATTGATAAAGGCCCAAGCCAAGTCTAGTTCTTTATTACTTTCCAAAAGAATAACATATAAATCGTTTCACTACTAATATAAAGATACAAACATATTCTATAATAAAAATATCAAAAGAACCTAAGAAAGAGATTTCCGATTATTTTTTCAAATTATTCCAAAAAAAAATCCCGATTCAAATAAATGAATCGGGATTCTAAAAAGGCGATGACCTACTCTTCCACAAATGCAGTACCATCGGCGCTAATGGGCTTAACTT
>Ga0209075_1003182_pt1 | contig 13867 bp, 11 predicted proteins | sample Stecom2011_FD_187523 | JGI IMG/M metagenome (GOLD analysis project Ga0209075, IMG submission 187523) | Agricultural soil microbial communities from Utah to study Nitrogen management - Steer compost 2011 (SPAdes) (version 2) | ecosystem: Environmental > Terrestrial > Soil > Agricultural land... | reverse complement strand
TGGGGTCGGCCCAGTAGGCCCATTCGTCCAGGTCGGTCTGATCCACCTGCAGATCGCCGTTGCCGTCGCCGGGGCAGGTGATATTGCTGGCCAGCAGGGCGGTCAGCTGGTCGCTCAGGCTCTGGTAGATGGCCTGTTGCTCGGGGGTAAGGCTGTTGTTGGCCAGCAGGTCCTGGTCGGCGCGGTCGAGCTTGAGCTGCGCCGGGTCGGTGCTCTGGTTTATCTCATAGAACTCTTCGGTATCGACCAGGCTGTCGGTGGCGCAGTCCATGCGGCGGATGCGTACCAGCTTGTAATCCTCGTTGCGCAATGCGCTCTGGTGTTGAGGGAAGAGGATTGTGGCGGGTTGGCCCTGGTCTTCCAGATAGGCGTTGACCGCGCAGCAGGAGCTGAAGCCGTTGGGATCGATGGCGCTGCCGGGGCCGTACCAGACACCGCTCTGGTCCTCACATACACCCTGCTGCGGGAATATCTGCACGCAGGTGTTGGCGGCGGGGATGACGCAGGGGGCCGGGGTCTCGGCACTGATATTGGTGCCCTGTTCGGTGAAGTTGGTGCTGCGGATGGCCTCGTGCTGTGGTTCGGTGAGGTAGGGCATGACCGGCTGGGCGTCCAGTTGCAGTTCGCCGGGCAGGGCCGCGGCATCGATGCCGGCGATTTCCCGGAACAGGCTGAACAGGTCGGTGCTGTTGACCATATGGGGCACGTCGCGGTCGTTGTCCGTGACCATGGGCCCGGCGACGATCAGCGGTACCCAGACGCCGGTCTGGTACAGCGAGCCCTTGGCCCGCAGCGGGTCGAAGGGCAGTTTGACGGTGGGCATATAGGTGCCGTTGTCGCTGGTGATGATGACCACGGTGTTGCTGTCGGGGTTGTACTCCAGGGTGCCGTCCTCGCGCTCGAGGGCAATGCCGGTGCTGACCAGCAGGCGGCCGATTTCATGGTCCACGGCTTCGAGCATGTGCTGGGCCACGGCGCGCTGCTGGGCGAAGTCGGCCAGATCGATGGCGGTGTCGGGCAGTATGCCCAGTTCGGTCAGGCTGTCGGCCACGGGTGTACCGCAGCCGACCAGGCTGAGGGTGGCGTCGGGGTGGGGCAGCAGGCTGGCCGGTGGCGGCTGCAGGGGCGTGTGCAGGGCGGAGTAGCCGAGGCTGAGCATCCAGGGCTTGTCGGGCTGCTGTTCACTGATGCGGTTGAGCCACTCGATGGCCAGATTGGTTTCCAGAACGGTGCGGTAGCCCCGGGCTTCGGCCTGGTCGGCGCTCAGCTGTCGGTTGCTGCCGTCGGCCAGGTTGATTTTCCAGGCACCGGTGTAGTGGCCGTTCTGAGTGGCGAAGTCCAGTTCATCGCGCCGGGCTTCGCTGTAGACAGTGGCGCGTGGATCAAGAATGCCGCCCAGCTCCAGACAGGTACGGCCCGGAGTGGGGTACTGGTCCGGATCGGTCATCAGCAGGTGGCTGCCATCGCTGTGGCCCGCGGGCAGGTAGCAGACGCCGTAATCGGCGCCATTGTTGATGTCCGCCGTGGTGTTGGGCACAAAGCCGCAGTGGTAGGTGCCGGGCGGGGCGACCCCGCCGGCGGTGGTGTCGATCGGGTAGGGCGCGCCGTCCAGATAACCGGCAAAGTAGTCCCAGCCCAGTTCACGCATGGCGTCGTCGCCCAGCGGGTGGTTGGCGGGATTGATGTCGGAGCCGGTCAGGTGCATCTTGCCGATCAGCGCGCTGACGTAACCGGCCTGCTCCCGCAGCAATCGGGGCGTGGTCAGGCTATAGGGCGAAACCTGGGAGTTGGCCAGATCATTGGAGACGATGGCATTGCGTACGCCGCTGCGGAACGGGTAGCGTCCCTCGAAGAAGGTCGAGCGCGTCGGTGAGCAGGTGGGCATGGACCAGGTATTGCGAAAGCGCACCCCGGCCTGGGCAATGGCGTCGATGCTGGTGGTCTGGGCCGGTTGGGCGCCGCCGTAACCGAAGCTGGCGAACTGATCCACCCCTACGTCGTCAATCACGATGAACAGGATATTGGGTGGTAGCTGGGGGGATTCGTGGTTGCCGGAGCCTGAGCTTGAACTGGAACCGAACTTGCACCCGGTGAGCGCGAGCAGGCACAGGGCGGCCAGCAGGAGGGGGCGGCGGGGCATGACTTGTCCTTGTTATTGTCTGCCATCAGAGGGCTACTATTGAAAGATAGTCATGTTTGCAGGTGCGGGCAAACAAAAAAAGGGCTTCAGGTTTTGCCGCCATGGCCGATAACCGGGTCAGGTGTCACAGTTATCGGGATGTTTTTCTTATGAATGCCTACGCAATGAAGCAGTACCAGACCGTCAGTGTTCACGCACAGGTAACCGAGGCGGATCCGCATCGGTTGATCCAGATGCTGATGGAGGGTGGTCTGCAGCGCCTGGCCCAGGCCAAGGGGGCGATGGAGTACGGCAATGTCGCGCTCAAGGGTGAATTGATCGGCAAGGCCATGGGCATCATCGGTGGCCTGCGTGATGCGTTGGACAAGGATAAAGGTGGCGAAATAGCATCCAATCTGGATAATCTGTACGCCTTCATGCAACAGCGCCTGAGTCAGGCTAATCTGCAGAATGATCCGGCCATGCTCGATGAGGTGGCGGGGCTGTTGCGCGAGATCAAGCAGGGTTGGGACGGTATCCGTCATTCCTGATCCGGGGAGTTGGAATCATGGCCGTTGCGGTAGAACAATTGCAGGATACCCACAGGGCGCTGATCGCTGCCGTGCAGGCGGGGGATTGGCAGCAGGTGGGCGAGCTCGATCATCTGTGCCGCACCCTGGTGCAGCAGGCCATGGCCGATCCTCAGCGCAATGAGGCGGAGCTGGCCGAGGTGCTGGGATCCCTGTCGGCCACCTACCGAGAGGTGATCGGTCTCTGTCAGGCGGTACAGGGCAAGCTGGCCGAAGAGCTGCAGGCGGTGCAGCGCAGCAAGCAGGGCGCCAAGGTCTATCAGATGTTCAGCTGAGCGGTCGCTCGGCTGAAGACTGCACAGCGCGGGCCGCGACGACATCCCCAATTCTTGAAAGTTCCCCTTGAAATTGATATTTCGGACAGGCTGCACCTGAAAAGTGCGCCAAGTATTTGACTCGGGTCTCCTTTATCACTAAGTTGTCCGTTAGTTTTCGTGTTTATGGCGTAACGCTATCACTGCGCCAGTTACCGCGTGTCAAAGGACCTGTTCCCCGCTATGCCGCCAGATAGTTATGTCCTGCTTGTTGATGATTGTCCCCAGAGCCGTCATGACCTTCGCCTGATCCTGGAATTCCTGGGGGAAGAGCCGTTTCCCGTCGCCTCGACCGACTGGCAGGCGCTGGTGGAGAAGCAGATTGGCTCCAGTGCGGCCGTCAAGTGCGTGATCATCGGCGAGTGCGACTCACCCGGTGGTCTTGCCAGTCTGGTTGAACAACTGGATGCCTGGGATGCCCATGTTCCTGTGGTGGTGATAGGCCGCGACCGGGTCGTCGGCTGGCCGGATTACATGCGTCAGCGCCTGCTGTCGACCGCCGAGCTGCCGCTGACCTACAACCAGCTGCTGGACATCCTCCACCGGGCTCAGGTCTACCGCGAGGTGTTTGACGAGGGGCTGCGCAAGCATCAGCGCGAGCCCAACCTGTTCCGCAGCCTGGTCGGCACCAGCCGGGCGATCCAGTCTGTGCGCCAGATGATGAAGCAGGTGGCCGATACCGAGGCGACGGTGCTGATCCTGGGCGATTCGGGTACCGGCAAGGAAGTGGTTGCCCGCAACCTGCACTACCATTCACGGCGCAAGGATGCCCCCTTCGTTCCGGTGAACTGTGGTGCGATTCCCGCCGAGTTGCTGGAAAGCGAGCTGTTCGGGCACGAGAAGGGCGCCTTCACCGGCGCCATCACCAGCCGCGCCGGGCGTTTCGAGCTGGCGGCCGGCGGCACCCTGTTTCTGGACGAGATCGGCGATATGCCGATGAACATGCAGGTCAAGTTGCTGCGGGTGCTGCAGGAGCGCACCTTCGAACGGGTGGGCAGCAACAAGCCGCAGCAGGCGGATGTGCGGGTGATTGCCGCCACCCACAAGAATCTGGAAGAGATGATCGCCCGCGGCGAGTTCCGCGAAGATCTGTTCTACCGGCTGCATGTATTCCCCATCGAGATGCCGCCCCTGCGCGAACGCATCGAGGACCTGCCGCTGCTGCTCAACGAGCTGATCACCCGGCTGGAAAAGGAAAAGCGCGGCTCCATCCGCTTCAGCAGCGCGGCCATCATGTCCCTGTGCAAGCATCCTTGGCCGGGCAACGTGCGCGAACTGGCCAACCTGGTCGAGCGCATGGCGATCATGCATCCGCATGGGGTTATTGGTGTGGGCGAGCTGCCGCGCAAGTTCCGCTATGTGGATGATGACAACGAGGATCTGCGCCAGCTGCAGCAGGAGCAGGATGATAACGCCTGGCGCCCTCCGTTCGCCGGCTTCAGCCGCTCCGTGGGGCTGCCGCCGGAAGGGCTGGACCTGCGTGAACACCTGGCCGAACTGGAGCAGTCGCTGATCCAGCAGGCACTGGACGATGCCAACTTCGTCGTGGCCCGCGCCGCCGAGCGCCTGCGTATCCGTCGTACCACCCTGGTGGAGAAGATGCGCAAGTACGGCATGAGCCGGGATGCCGAGACGACGGTCAGTCGCGAAGCGTCAGAAGACTGACAGCTGTGTTTTGCTGATTTGTCGTAAGTTGTTGATTTAATTATTGTTTGTTGGGGTGGTACGGAAATTGTATTGATGCTTCCGGAAGTTTGATTCAGGGAGTTGTCATGACCGCCACCGCAACACATCTGCCGCAGGAACCTGCGGCCACGCATCCGGACCGGGAACAGCTGCAGCAGGCCTATGACCTGTTCGGCCGCATGTCCGAGCAACTGCGTGAGTCGCAGAGTCTGCTCGAGCAGCAGGTGGCTCAGCTCAAGGCGGAACTGGCTGAAGTCAGCGCCCAGCGCACCCGTGAACTGGCCGAGAAGGCCTGCCTTGCCGGACGGCTGCAGAATCTGCTGGATCTGCTCCCCGGTGGGGTGGTGGTGCTGGACGGCCGTGGTGTCGTCCGCGAAGCCAACCCGGCTGCCCGGGAGCTGCTCGGCGAGCCTCTGGAAGGCCAGCTGTGGCGCGAGCTCATCCGCGAGCGCTTTGCCCCCCGTGATGACGACTACCATGAAGTCTCCCTGCGCAGCGGTCGCCGTGTCTCCCTGGCGACCCGGTCCCTGCAGGGCGAGCCAGGGCAGATCATCCTGCTCACCGACCTTACCGAGACGCGCCAGCTGCAGGCGCAGCTGGCGCGTAACGAACGGCTGTCAGCGCTGGGGCGCATGGTGGCGTCGCTTGCGCACCAGATCCGCACGCCACTGTCCACCGCCTTGCTCTATGCCAGTCACCTGAACCAGCCGGAGCTGACGGCCAATCACCGCCAGCGTTTCAGTCAGCGGCTCAAGGACCGCCTGCAGGCCATCGAGCTGCAGGTGCGCGACATGCTGCTGTTCGCCAAGGGGGATCTGCCGCTGAACAGCCAGGTGTCGGCCCGCGAGCTGTTCCGGGAGCTGAGGCAGCAGGCCGAGACCCTGATCGTCGAAGCCGGAGCCGATTGCCGCTGGGCCGACCGCACCCCCGCTGACGTGCAGCTGGTATGCAACCGGGAAACCCTGCTGGGCGCTGCGCTGAATCTGATCGAGAACGCCATCCAGGCCGGCTATCCGCAGCCGCGGCTGAAGGTCATCCTGCGCCTGCAGGAAGGGCGCCTGAGCCTCAATGTGGTGGATGGAGGCAAGGGCATGACCCGGGCCGAGCTGGCCCGGATCGGCGAGCCCTTCTACACCACCCGGGAGCAGGGCACCGGGCTGGGTGTATCCGTTGTCAAATCCGTGGCCCAGGCCCATGGCGGCGCATTCCTTCTGCGCAGCCGGCCGGGGCAGGGAAGCTGGGCGGAACTGGTGCTGCCGGTACTGCCGCAGCCGGTCTCAGGAGGAAGCACTAGATGAGCAAGTCACGCATTCTGCTGGTCGAGGATGATCGCGCCCTGCGTGAGGCGCTGGCCGACACCCTGGCGCTGGGCGGTTACGACTACCTGGAAGCCGCCGACGGTGAGGCGGCACTGACCCTGCTGCAGCGGGAGAGCGTCGCCATGGTGGTCAGCGATGTGAACATGCCGGGCATGGACGGTCATGCGCTGCTGCGCACCCTGCGGGAACGCTTCCCGCAACTGCCGGTATTGCTGATGACCGCCTACGGCACGGTGCAGAACGCGGTGGTCGCCATGCGTGACGGCGCGGTGGACTATCTGGTCAAACCGTTCGAGCCCCAGGCACTGCTTGATCTGGTCGCCCAGCACGCCCTCGGCCGCCTGCGCGCCGGTACCGACGGTCCGGTGGCAGTGGACCCGGCCAGCCAGCAGCTGCTGTATCTGGCCCAGCGCGTGGCCGCCAGTGATTCGACGGTACTGATTTCCGGCGAGTCCGGCACCGGCAAGGAGGTGCTGGCGCGCTATATCCATCAGCACTCACCCAGGGCCGATCAGCCGTTCATTGCCATCAACTGCGCAGCCATTCCGGAGAACATGCTGGAGGCGACCCTGTTCGGTCACGAGAAGGGCGCCTTCACCGGAGCTGTCGCCGCCCAGCCCGGCAAGTTCGAGCAGGCCAACGGCGGCACCCTGTTGCTGGACGAGATATCGGAAATGCCCCTGGCGCTGCAGGCCAAGTTGCTGCGTGTATTGCAGGAGCGCGAGGTGGAGCGGGTAGGTGGCCGTCGGTTGATCGAGCTGGACATCCGCATTCTCGCCACCACCAACCGGGACATGCAGGCCGAGGTGGCGGCCGGGCGCTTCCGCGAGGACCTCTACTACCGGCTCGGTGTCTTCCCGCTGCAGTGGACCCCGCTGCGCGAGCGTCCCGGGGACATACTGCCGATCGCCGAGCGTCTGCTGGCCAGACATGCCGGCAAGATGAATCAGGGGCCGGTGCGTCTGGCCGAGGATGCCTGCCAGGCCCTGCGTCAGCACAACTGGCCCGGCAACGTGCGTGAACTGGATAACGCCATCCAGCGCGCCCTCATTCTGCAGCAGGGCGGGGTGATCCGCGCGGCGGATCTGTGCCTCGGCCCGATGCCCGGACTGGGTCTGACGGCCAACAGCATCAGCATGGCCGCGCCGGTGCAGCCGGCGGTCAATATGCCGCCACCGGTATCTACCGGGGCGCTGGGGCAGGATGTGAAGCAGCGGGAGTTCCAGTTGATCATCGACGTCCTGCGCGCCGAGCGTGGACGGCGCAAGGAGGCGGCGGAGCGCCTCGGCATCAGCCCGCGCACCCTGCGCTACAAGCTGGCCCAGATGCGTGATGCCGGTGTGGATGTGGATGCCATGCTGTTTGCCGGCTGAGCCGGGGGCAGCGTTCTCTCGGCGAGCTGGCATCAATCTTGCTGAATATTCTGCAGAGTCGATTTTGCCGTCAAAATATTTACGGCCTGGAGAATGTGAATGACACAGGGTGTTGAATTCAATCGTCTGATGCTGCAGATGCGCTCCATGCAACTGGAAGCGATGAGCCGTCCGCAACCGGTAGCGCCCGCAGCGCCCCAGGAAACCAGGGGGCCGGCATTCGATGACCTGCTGCAGCAGGCAGTCAACCGCGTCAATGAACTGCAGCAGACCACCGCCGAGTTGCAGAGCGGCTACGAGCGGGGGGTGCCGGGCATCGATCTGGCGCAGGTGATGGTAGCATCGCAGAAATCCAGCGTGGCGTTCCAGGCGATGACCCAGGTGCGCAACAAGCTGATCACCGCCTACGAAGACATCATGAAGATGCCTATCTGATCCTGCTACCCGATTGCGCTGTGCCTGACCGAGGAAACACCTGATGGACGCTGCCACCACTCCGAATACGCCCGCCACGCGCCCCGACCCGGCTCTGCCGGAGACGCCGCGCCGCCCGCTGCCGGGTATGGGCTTTCTGGATAATCTCGCCCAGCTGCCCATGCTGCGCCAGTTCGCGTTGCTGGTGGGGTTGGCGGCGAGTGTGGCGATCGGTTTTGCCGTGGTGCTCTGGTCCCAGCAGCCTGAATACCGCCCGCTGTATGGCAGCATGGACAATCTCAACGCCAGCCAGGTGATCGAGGTACTGCAGCAGAGCCGCATCCGCTACAAGGTCGAGCCCAACAGCGGCGCGCTGCTGGTGCGCTCAGAGGACCTGGCCGATGCACGCCTGCAGCTGGCCAGTGCCGGTGTCACCCAGGGTGACGGCAATGTCGGTTTCGAGATTCTCGACCGCGAGCGCGGTCTGGGTACCAGCCAGTTCATGGAGACCACCCAGTATCGCCGGGGCCTGGAAGGCGAGCTGGCCCGGACCATCTCCAGCCTCTACAACGTCAAGGCGGCGCGGGTGCACATTGCCATGCCGCGCTCTACCGTGTTTGTCCGGGATGACCGCAAGCCCAGCGCCTCGGTTCTGCTCGAGCTCTATGCCGGGCGCAAGCTGGAGGCCGCCCAGGTCATGGCCATCGTCAATCTGGTGGCGACCAGCGTACCCGAGCTGAGCAAGGATCAGGTGACCGTGGTCGACCAGCACGGCAACCTGCTGTCCGATCAGGACGAGCTCAACGAGCTGACCATTGCCGGTCGCCAGTTCGAGCACACCCGACGTCTGGAAGATACCTACACCCGACGCGTGCACAGCATCCTGCAACCGGTACTGGGCGACGGCCGTTATCGTGCCGAGGTGTCCGCCGATGTGGACTTCAGTACCCTGGAATCCACCGCCGAGAGCTTCAGTCCCGACGCCGTGCTGCGCAGCGAGCAGGTGCTCAGCGAGCAGCGCGTGGCCGGGCAGGCGCCGGTCGGTATCCCCGGCGCCCTGAGCAACCAGCCTCCGGGCACCACCTCGGTACCGGAGCAGGTGATTGATCCGGAGACCGGCGAGCCGGTGGTCGTTGCACCGCCCCGCGACAGCCGTGAACAGGCCACCCGCAACTTCGAGCTGGACCGGCAGATCAGCTACAGCCGTCAGCAACAGGGCCGGCTGACCCGGCTGTCGGTAGCCGTGGTGGTGGACAACCGCCAGCAACTCAACGCCGAGACCGGCGAGGTGGTCAGCGTGCCGCTGAGCGAGGCGGAACTGGCCAATCTGACCCAGCTGGTGCGCGATGCGGTGGGCTATGATGAGGCCCGCGGTGACAGCGTCAGCGTGGTCAATGCCGCCTTCGTGCCCACCGGGGAAGTGCTGGAGATCCCGGCAATACCCTTCTGGAGCCAGCCCTGGTTCTGGGATGTCGCCAAGCAGATACTGGGCATCCTGTTCGTGCTGGTGCTGGTCTTCGGCGTGCTGCGCCCGGTACTCAAGGGTATCGGCGGCGGCAATCGCCAGCCTGCCGAAAACTACCCCTATCCGGCGGTGGGCGATGACCCGCTGCTGACCGACGAGCTGAGCGATGACACTGTCAGCCTGTCCGGGCCGACCTCCGGGCCGGTGCTGCTGCCGCCGCCGGGTGCCGGTTACGAGCAGCAGCTGAACGCGATCAAGGGCCTGCTGGCCGAAGACCCGGGCCGGGTGGCCCAGGTGGTCAAGGAGTGGATCAATTCCGATGAGTGACGACAAGCGTACCCAGAAGCTGAGCAAGCTGGACAAGGCGGCGATCTTTCTGCTGAGCCTCGGTGAGTCCGACGCAGCAGCGGTGCTGCGGCACATGGGCCCCAAGGAAGTGCAGCGCGTCGGCAGCGCCATGGCCGGCCTGCGCACGGTCAATCGGGATCAGGTGCAGCAGGTGATGGCGGACTTCATCGAGGTGGCCAGCGACCAGACCGGTCTGGGGGTCGGCGCCGATGGCTACATCCGCACCATGCTGACCCAGGCCCTGGGCGAGGACAAGGCCAACAGTCTGGTCGACCGCATTCTCATGGGTGGCAGCACGTCGGGGCTGGACAGCCTCAAGTGGATGGAGCCCCGCGCGGTCGCCGATGTGATCCGCTACGAGCATCCGCAGATTCAGGCCATCGTCGTGGCCTATCTGGACCCGGATATGGCCGCTGAGGTGATCAGCTACTTCGATCACAAGGTGCGACTGGACGTGCTGCTGCGGGTGTCGGCGCTCAACACCGTACAGCCCTCGGCGCTCAAGGAGCTCAACGAGGTGCTGGAGAAGCAGTTCGCCGGCAACTCCAACACCACCCGCGCCAACATGGGTGGAGTCAAGCGCACGGCGGACATCATGAACTACCTGGAGAGCTCGACCGAAGCGCAGCTGATCGAGGCTATCCGCGAAATGGACGAGGATCTGTCGAACAAGATCGAGGATCTGATGTTCGTGTTTGATAATCTTGCCGACGTGGACGACCGGGGCATCCAGCTGCTGCTGCGCGAAGTCTCCAGCGAGGTGCTGGTCGTGGCGCTCAAGGGGGCTGACGACGAGGTCAAGGACAAGATCTTCCGCAACATGTCCAAGCGTGCCTCCGAGCTGCTGCAGGACGATCTGGAGGCCAAGGGGCCGGTCCGCATCAGCGAGGTGGAGGCGGCGCAGAAGGAAATTCTCACCATTGCCCGGCGCATGGCCGATGCCGGCGAAATCGTTCTCGGTGGCAAGGGTGCCGAGGAAATGATCTGATACGCGGGGGCGTCTGAGCCTTTGAGAGGCCCGGGCTTCGGGCCGGGGCCGGCGCCGGCGCTCCCGCGGATGCTTCCACAGGCAGGGTGAGCGTGGGCAGGACTGACAGGGGATACACCGGGGCATGAGTGACAAGAATGACAGCGATCTGATCCGCGCCGACCGGGTGGAGGCCTTCAACCTCTGGGACCTGCCCAGTTTCGATCTGGACGGCCACCACGTGCCCCGGGAAGACGAGCCCGAGGCCGAGCCTGAACCGGAGGTGGAGGCCCCTGCGGTCGAAGAGATACCCGAGGAACCCGAGGTCAAGCCCTTCACCGTCGAGGAACTGGAGCAGATCCGCGCCGAGGCCTATAACGAGGGCTTTGCCACCGGCGAGCGTGACGGTTTCCATTCCGGCCAGCTCAAGGCCCAGCAGGAGGCCCGCGAGCGTCTGGAAGCCCGGGTGGCCGAGCTGGAAGCGCTGATGTCCCACCTGATGGAGCCTATCCGCGATCAGGACGAGCAGATCGAGGACATGCTGCTGGAGCTGGTGGAAACCATGGTGCGCCAGGTGGTGCAGCGCGAGTTGCACAGCGACTCCAGCCAGATCCGTCAGGTCCTGCGCGGTGCGCTCAAGGCGTTGCCCGTGGGAGCCGAGCAGATCCGCATCTATCTCAATCCCACCGATTTCGAAACCGTCAGGGCCATCCGCGAGCGCCATGAGGAGAGCTGGCGCCTGCTGGAGGACGACCAGCTGCTGCCGGGCGGCTGCCGCGTCGAGGCCGAGCACAGTCAGGTCGACGCCAGTCGCGAAACACGCCTGCAACAGGTAATCCAGCAGCTGCATGATCAGCGGCGCGAGCAGCGCGCCAATCCGCCGGCGGCGGATCTGGGTCTGATCGGGGAAAGCGCTGATGACTGAAGCCCGGCGTATCAGTTTTGCCCGGCGGCTCAGCGGCTACGTGCCGGCAGTGGAGCTGCCCGCGGCACCTGTGGTCGAGGGCCGGCTGATCCGCATGGTCGGCCTGACCCTGGAGGCCGAGGGCCTGAAGGCCCAGGTCGGCAGCCGCTGCGTGGTGATCAACGAGACGCCCCAGGGGGAGGAGCGGGTCGAAGCCGAGGTGGTCGGCTTTGCCGGCAGCAAGATCTATCTCATGCCGGTCGATCGCATGCAGAGCATGCAGCCCGGCGCCCGTGTGGTGCCCTCCGCCGGCGGTGGCAAGCTGCCGATGGGCAGCGGCATGCTCGGTCGCGTGCTGGACGGCATCGGTAGACCCCTGGACGGCAAGGGTGCCTTCGTCTGCGAGGACTGGGTCAGCCTGGACGGTCCGACCATCAACCCGCTCAAGCGCCATCCGATTGACGAAACGCTGGATGTGGGCATCCGCGCAATCAACAGCATGCTGACCGTGGGTCGCGGTCAGCGTCTGGGTCTGTTTGCCGGCAGTGGCGTGGGCAAGAGCGTGCTGCTGGGCATGATGACCCGCTTCACCGAGGCGGAGATCATCGTGGTCGGTCTGGTTGGCGAACGGGGACGCGAGGTCAAGGAGTTCATCGAGGAGATTCTCGGTACCGAAGGCCTGGCGCGCTCCGTGGTGGTGGCTTCTCCCGCCGATGATGCGCCGCTGATGCGCCTGCGCGCCGCCATGTACTGCACCCGGGTGGCGGAATATTTCCGCGACAAGGGCAAGAACGTGCTGCTGCTGATGGATTCCCTGACCCGCTATGCCCAGGCCCAGCGGGAGATCGCCCTGGCCATCGGCGAGCCGCCGGCGACCAAGGGCTACCCGCCTTCGGTCTTTGCCAAACTGCCGGCGCTGGTCGAGCGGGCCGGTAACGCCGAGCAGGGCGGCGGCTCCATCACCGCCTTCTATACCGTGCTGTCGGAGGGGGATGACCAGCAGGATCCCATTGCCGATTCCGCGCGGGCCATTCTCGATGGTCACGTGGTGCTGTCGCGGCGGCTGGCCGAAGAAGGGCACTACCCGGCCATCGATATCGAGGCCTCGATCAGCCGTGCCATGCCGCAGATAGTCACCCCCGAGCACCTGCGTCAGGCCCAGCAGCTCAAGCAGCTGTACGCCCGCTATCAGCAGAGCCGCGACCTGATCAGTGTCGGCGCCTACGCCGCCGGCTCGGACCCGATGACCGACAAGGCCATCGCCAGGATGCCCGCCATCCAGGCCTTCCTGCGCCAGGGGCTGCGGGAAAGTTTCAGTCTGGAACAGAGCCGCGCGGAGCTGGAACAGCTGATCAATGACTGATCCCAGAGCCAGACGCATGGCGCCGGTGCTGGACATGGCGCTGGAAGAGGAGCGCAAGGCCGCCCGTACCCTCGGGGAATGCCAGCGGCAGCTGGAGGACGCCGGTAACCGCCTGCGTGACCTGGAGCACTATGCCAGCGAATACGAGAAGGGCTGGACCCAGCGCGGCAGTCAGGGTGTGGGCCGTGACTGGCTGATCAACTACCAGCGCTTCATGAGCCAGATGCACGTGGCCATCGAGCAGCAGAGGCAGACGGTGGACTGGTATGCCGAGAGCCTGCAGCGGGCCCGGGACAACTGGCGCCAGCGCTACCAGCGGGTCGAGGCGCTGCGCAAGCTGATCGAGCGTTACCGGGAAGAGGCCCGGGCCCGGGCTGACAAGCAGGAGCAGAAGCTGCTGGATGAGCTGACCCAGCGCCTGTTCAGTCACCGCAGCTCCAGCAACGAATGATCCGGCGCCGCCTTGGCCCGGAAGTTGCTCCATAACCTGCAGCACAGATAAATCCTGCCGCGGGCAGGCTGCAACTGACCGCGATTGCGTCTTTCATGGAGAGTCCCGATGTCCACCAGTCAGGCCTTGATGGCCATCTTCAGTAGCGATCTGCGCCTTGCTCAGGGCAGCTCCAGCCCGCAGAAATCAACGGTGGGCGAGGGTGGGGAGCTGTTCGCCGGTCTGCTTGCCGAGCAGTTGCCCGAGGAGCTGGAGTCGCTGGTCGACAGTCTGAGCGCGGACCAGCTGGCGGCATTGGAGGAGGCAAGCCTTGCCGTTGACGGCAAGGTCTTGCCGTCCGAGTGGCAGCAATTGATCGAGCAGCTGCCGCAGCAGGACGGTGAGCCTGTGAGTGGTGAGGCGCTGGCCGTCATCAGCCAGTGGATGCAGTTGCTGCAGCCCGGCGCTGTACCCCGGACCGCAATCCCCGGTGGGGAGCCGGGCTCCGCAGCCCAGCCCGTTACCCAGATGCCGGGCATCAACGCCCAGGGCCAGCTTCCGGTAACCAACCCGGA